>Ga0247666_1000010_pt1 | contig 150696 bp, 121 predicted proteins | sample CNK07_metaG_FD_183025 | JGI IMG/M metagenome (GOLD analysis project Ga0247666, IMG submission 183025) | Soil microbial communities from Purdue University Martell Research Forest, Indiana, United States - CNK07 | ecosystem: Environmental > Terrestrial > Soil > Temperate forest > Bulk soil...
CACTGAAAAACAACGTTCAGGGCTCGCCAGTCATCGATATCGCCATCTTCAGCGGTTTCGCCGGCTACAACACGCCCATCAAGCAATACAACTACTACGCGCAGGACGACATCTCCATCAACTCGAAACTGACGCTCAACGTCGGTCTCCGCTACGACCTCTGGAAGGGGTTCGATCTCAACCAGACGGGGAACCCGATCTGGAAGACGCTCTCGACGCAGACGAAATACAACGAGCCGTTTCTGAAGGATTTCCAGGGTGGCAAGGGCGGCCAGCTCAAGAACGATACGAACAACTGGGCGCCCCGGCTCGGCTTCACGTACGACGTGAACGGCGACTCGAAAAACATCGTCCGCGGCGGTGCCGGCCGCTACTTCGACTTCCCTTACACGAATGCCACGATCCTCTTTCCGGCCGTCGCCATTCAGTCGACGTACGGACAGAGCTACTCGAACCACGACGGCAACGGCATCAAAAACGCTAACGGCAGCTTCTTCCAGCCCGGTCAGCCGTTGCCGCCGAATCAGCAGAGTGGCGGAACGGCCGTTCCCAATCCCAACGAGATTGCCTCGCCCACACTGGCCACGCCCTATTCCGATCAGGTGTCGCTCGGATACTCGTGGCAGGTCAATCCGTGGCTCGGCCTGAATATCGACGGGTCGCACATCAGCTACAAGGACATTCCGTTCCGGTTCCGAGGCAATCCGGTCGATCCGACGACAGCGAACATCGGCGGCTGCCCAGCCGCCGGATGCCGCCGCTTCGCGGCCTTCGGCAGCTTCCGCATCTGGGACGGCCAGGGCTTCGCGAAGTACAACGGCGTGAACATCGGCGGCCACGCGCGGCTCGGAACGAAGTTCGAGCTGCAGGGCTTCTACACGTACTCACACACGACCGGCAATATCCTGGCCGGTGCGGACGAGTTCCGAATTACCGATGCTGGCCACCAAGGCGATCTGCGTGCGGTGCGCGATCAGTCCATCGACCCGTACGATCCTTTCTGCGATGCCTGCACGGGACCTCTCAATACCGATCAAAAGCATCGCGTCACGCTCAGTGGCATCTACAAGGCGCCCCTCGAAATCAACGTCGCCGGTATCTTCCGCTATCACTCGGGCACGCCGTACACCGAGTGGGCCGGTGCTGACATCAGTTGCGGACCGACAGGGACGGTGGGGCAGTGCAAAGACGGTTATAACTTCGATCTCGCGCCGGGTGTCTCTCACGTCAACAGCCTTCGTGGCGGTTCGTTCTCGCAGTTCGACGTCCGAGTGTCGAAGGACTTCAAGTTCTTCCACAACTACGGCGTGGAAGTGATCGGCGAGATTTTCAATCTTCTCAACGCGAAGAATCCGGCGAACTTCAACGGCAACTGCGGCGTCGATGCTTCAGGAAAGTGCACCTTCCCCGCCGGTTTTGGTCAAGCAACCACATTCGCCGGCGATCCAGGACAGGGCGAGCAGCGCCTGGCGCAGCTCGGTGTCCGAATCACCTTCTGATCGCGACTTCATCGTCTGATGACTACGGGGCGCCGCAAGGCGTCCCGTAGTGTTTTAGGGACAGCGTGTCCCCGCCGGGTGAGTACCAGGGTCCTGGCCATGTCGTAAATCGTTTGAAGCAAAGGCGGAACATGCTTTTCGTCGTGGCACATCAGCGGCATGGCGGGACGACGGAGAGGGAACCGATGAGAAGATCATTTGGTCTCGTGCTCGTCTTCGCGGCGGCGTCCGTGTTCGCGCAGTCTCTCAGCGGGAAGATCGAAGTCTCAGGAAGCCACGCCGGCCCACGTTTCTGATTCTCGAGGAGTAGTCCATGAAATCCTTCATCGCGTCAGTACTGGTCCTCTGCGCAGCTACTCTTTCTGCGCAGGTCTCGGAAACGATCGACGTCCGCATCATCAACGTCGATGTCACCGTCACATCGAAGAATGGCCCTGTTCGAGGGTTGACGCGCGACGACTTCGAGATCTTCGAAGACGGAAAGCTGCAGCCGATCAAGAACTTCTACGCGTCGGAAGCGACGCGTACGACTACCGTGCCGGCTGCGCCGGGCGTGGGTTTCTCTGCACCGGCTGCAGTCGAACAGCAGGACCCGCGCTTCCAGCGCAAGGTCCTCGTTCTGGTCGATAGCAGCCACACCGTCCGCTACTACCGTGATCGAGCTCTGCGCGAGCTCGAATCGATGATCACGGACCGCTTCCACGGCGACTATCAGTGGTCGATCGGCGTGATTGGCCGCGGCATCGTTCTCGTACTGCCGCTTTCGTCCGACAAGCAGGCCATCCACAAAGCGCTGGAGAGCATCCGCATGAGCGGAACGCGAAGGGAAGGGACCACCACTTTTGCCGAGGGCGCCGCGGAACGGGAAGGCGGCAATCTGGTCTCGAATCTCAACCGCTCCGGAGCGTCCGATCCGAAAGCTGCGGAACAGTTGGGAGAGGAGCAGTTGGAGCGGGCCGAATCAACAGACGATTCCGAAAGAGTGATTGCCGCTAAGTTGACGGTGCCGGCGTATCTCGATGCCGTGCGCGGCTTCGCCAGCACCTCGGGGCGGAAGATCGTGCTGCTCCTGACCGGCGATCCCGGACTCAACGACCTCGAAATCGACCGGCACGAGCCCGGCAAAGGCGAATTCACGAGCATTCGCGCCATCGGACCGAGTGCCACGAAGCTCTGGCAGAATCAGCGCACGATCGAAGACTTACGCCGATTGATCGTGCAGGAAGCCAACGCATCCGATACCAGCTTCTACATGTGGAACGTGGATGGACTGATGCCTGCGGGGGACTCCCGGCCCATGACCAATACTTCGGCCCTGTTCTGGCTGGCCAAAGAGACTGGCGGGAGGCTGGTAACGGGTAACGATGCTGCCCGCGCCGTACAGGAGTTCGATACGGCCTCGTCGACCTTCTACTCGCTCGGCTACTCGCCGGCGCATACGGACGATGGCAAATACCACGCGATCAACGTGCGCATGATGCGGAAGGGCGACTACGCCCTTGAATACCGGACTGGCTATCGCGACACCTCGACAGCGGTACAACTCGAGCGAGCCATGACCTCACCGACCGCGGCGGCGATGCAGGAGAGTGCGCTGCCGGTGACGCTGGCCTTCGGTGCGCCGCAGACCGTCAGCAACGAAGTCACCGTGCCGATCGAAGTGGCCGTGCCGTTCCGCACGCTGCAGTTCCTGCCGGGAAAGAACGGCGTGGCAGCGAACGTCGTCGTCTATGTCTCGGTCTTCGACGACATGGGGAAGAACGTTGCCGCCTCTTCGTTTGCGCTGACTCCGGGGTTCAAGTCGGGGACTCCCGATCCGAATGGAACGCTTGTCTACCGCAACGCCATCAAACTCCGCGGAGGCGAGAGCCATCGCGTCGTCGTCGCCATTCGCGATACCGTCACGGACAGCGTCGGAATGGCTACCCAGTTGGTGAGGTTCTGAGCACTGCCGGCGAGGAATAAGGCCTCGCTCCTTCGCCGTTCACCCCAGTCCACGCCGCCGGACCGTCAAAAATTGACCGTCTGACGGCTGTGTGTTAGAAAGCGTGGTCTTTTTCCTGGAGGTCATTCGTGTACGCCATCATTCGTTCCGGTGGAAAGCAGTATCGGGTCGCGCAGGGCGAGACCCTCTACGTCGAGCGCGACGTGCTCAGCAATGCTGATCAGGAAAAGGTCACGTTCAGCGAAGTCCTGATGGTCGGCGGCGATCAGCCGAAAGTCGGCGTTCCGATGGTCAGCGGCGCATCGGTCATGGCCACCGTCGTCCGCGAGCTGCGGGGTGACAAGATCATCGTCTTCAAGAAGAAGCGCCGCAAGAACCACACGAAGCGCAAGCACGGACACCGTCAGGATCTCGTCCAGCTTCGCATTGACAGCATCAATCTCTAAGGAGACCAGCCATGGCTCATAAAAAAGGACAAGGCTCCTCACGCAACGGCCGCGACTCGCAGCCGAAAATGCTCGGCGTGAAACGCTTCGCCGGACAGTTTGTCACCGGTGGCTCGATTCTCGTGCGCCAGCGCGGAACGCGTTTTTATCCCGGCGTGAACGTCGGCATCGGCCGCGATCACACGCTCTTCGCCAAGATCGACGGCATCGTGCAGTTCCATGACAAGGGCCAGCGCGGGCGCTACATCAGCGTTACCCCGGCCGTCACCGCCGCCGCTGAGTAGTTTCCTCTTTTGCCGTTGTGATGACGCCGCTCTTCGGAGCGGCGTTTTGTTTTGGCGCACCGTTCGCACGACGGGTGTCGGGGGCCCTGGAGTCGGGTGTCGGAGCATCACAGGTTTTGCTCCGACCCCCGACTCCCGATCCCCGATACCCCCGAAAAAAGAAATGTTCATCGATCAGGCAACCATCAAGGTCAAGGCCGGAGACGGCGGAAAAGGCTGTATCGCTTTCCGGCGCGAGAAGTTCGTTCCGAAAGGTGGCCCTTCCGGCGGCGACGGCGGCAAGGGTGGCTCGGTCTGGATCGTCGCGTCTCAGCGGCTCAACACGCTCTACCACCTGCAGTTCCGGCGCGAGTGGGAAGCAGGCCGCGGCCAGCACGGCATGGGCTCGAACTGCTCTGGCTTTGACGGAGACGACATCACGATCGATCTTCCGATCGGGTCAGTCGTTCGCGACAAAGCCACAGGCGATCTCGTCGCCGACCTCGCGCATGACGGCGAGCGCATTCTCGTCGCCAAGGGCGGGCGTGGCGGGTGGGGCAATCAGCATTTCGCCACGGCCACGCGCCAGGCTCCGCGCTTCGCGCAGGATGGCAACGCCGGCGAAGAGCGCGAGCTCGCCATCGAGCTGAAGTTGATCGCTGACGTCGGTCTGGTCGGTCTCCCGAACGCCGGCAAATCGACGCTGATCTCCGTGATCAGCGCGGCCAAACCGAAGATCGCCGACTATCCCTTCACCACCCTGATCCCGAACCTCGGCGTCGTCCGCGCGGACGACAACGAGACCTTCGTCGTCGCCGACATTCCCGGACTCATCGAAGGCGCACACGAGGGACACGGTCTCGGCGACCGCTTTCTTCGTCACGTCGAGCGCTGCACGGTTCTCGTTCATCTCGTCGATCTGGCTGCGAATGAGACTCCCGAATTGGATGCTGAGGTCATCGCGAAGGAGTTGGAGCGCTACTCCGAGACACTGGCGACGAAGCCGCGGTTCATCTGCGGATCGAAGCTCGACTCCGCGATTCCGGGCAATTCCGAAAAGGTGCGCGCGTACGCCATGAAGAACGGCTACGACTATTACGAAATCTCGGCCGTCGCCGGCGATGGTGTGCGCGACCTCGTGCGCGTCCTTGCCCGTTTTGTACGCGAGAACCGCGCCGAGCCCGAGCGTCACGAAGCGGAGGAAGCCCGAATCCTCCAGCGTCCCGCAATATGAGAATCGGCATCTGCGGCGGCACGTTCGACCCCTTTCATCACGGACACCTCGAGCCTGTCCTTGCCGTCCGCGAGGAGATGCAGTGGGACCGCGTGCTCTACATCCCGGCATGGCGGCAGCCATTCAAAGCCGGTCGCATCGTCGCGGCCGGATCCCATCGATTCGCGATGGCGGCGCTGGCAATCCGCAATCACGATGCGTTCTATCTCTCGCCGATCGAGTTGGAGCGCGGCGGCATTTCGTACTCCGTCGACACACTCGAAGCATTGCATCAGCAGTACGAAGGCGCCTCGTTCGACTTGATCATCGGAGCCGATAATCTGGCCGATCTGCACCGTTGGAAGAACCCGGAGCGGCTATTTCAGCTTGCGCGATTTGTGGTCTTGAAGCGGGGAGTCGCTGGTCGGGAGTCGGGAGTCGGAGAGAAGCCAGCGCCGTCACCAGCTTTAGTCCCGACGCGGGGAGTGGGGGGTGGGGAGTTGGGAGTGGGAGAACAAGAAGCAAACGTATCTCCGACCCCGGACTCCCGACCCGCGACACCCGCGGCCCGCATCGTCTTCGCCGCCAATGCCACTGTTCCTGTTTCTTCCACTGAGATTCGTGAACGCGTGCGGGCGGGGCAATCGATCGACGCGTTTGTCGATCCCCTCGTCTCGCGTTACATTCACCACTACGGCTTGTACAAAGAGGGTCAACCTTGAACGATCCCATCCAAACCCGCGTGCGTACCGCGGTCGGCGCAGCACTCGATAAGAAAGCTCTCGATCTCCAGGTTCTCGCAGTCGGCAACGTCACTTCGATCGCCGACTACTTCATCCTCTGCTCCGCAACCTCGGAGCGCCAGGCTCAAGCCATCGCCGACGGCGTCGTCGATACGTTGCGCGACGAAGGGGTGAGACCGCTACTCGTCGAAGGAGCAACACCGGGACGCTGGATTCTTGTCGACTACGGCGATTTCATCTTCCATATCTTCACTGAAGACTGCCGCCGCTTCTATGGACTGGAGCGGCTCTGGGGCGATGCCCCGAACGTCACCGCGGAGCTCAGCGAGGAAGCGGCACCGGCGCATGTCCGCCGCAAGAAAACATCGTAGTCCGGTCATCAAGGACTTCGTTCGCACGAAGAGTCCTTCGATGCGGACGCTTCTCCAGACGGTAGAGAAAGTCCTCGACCACGACGTAAACCTGCTCATCCTCGGCGAGTCAGGCTCCGGCAAGGACTTCCTCGCTGAAGCGATTCATGCCTGCGGCGCACGACGCCAAAACCCGTTCATCCGCATCGACTGCGCCAGCATCCCTGTCGAGCTCTTTGAATCGGAGTTGTTTGGCTTCGAAAAGGGGACGTTCACCGATGCCCACGCGCGGAAGCTCGGCAAACTCGAGCTGGTGAAGGGCGGGACGATCTACTTCGATGACATTGCCTCGCTCGCTCCCGCGCTGCAGGCGAAGCTGCTCCGCGCGATCCAGGAGAAACGGTTCACGAGGCTCGGCAGCAACCAGACCGTGGCGCTGGATGGCCGCGTCATCTCGTCGTCGAGTGTGCCCGCCGAGGAGTTGGTGAATGAGCTGCGGCGCGACCTTTTCTATCGAATCAATGTCGTCACGCTCACGATTCCGCCGCTGCGGGAACGGCGCGAAGACATCACGCAACTTGCCCGGTCGTTTCTGGCTCGAAGGAAAAGTGCCATCGACCCCGTGGCGATGCGCATCCTCGTCGAGCACGACTGGCCCGGCAATATCCGTGAACTTCGCAACGTGATCGACCGCGCGGTCCTGGTCGAGGAGAGCGACGTGTTGACGCCCTCATCGCTGCCAATGCTGACCAGCGATTTTGTCGCCGCAGCAACCAGCCACCGTTGGACTCTCGATGAGCTGGAGGCGCGCTACATCCGCGACGTCCTGCGCCAGACGAAATCGAATTACTCCCGCGCTGCCCAGATCCTCGGCATCAACCGGAAGACGCTGCTGGAAAAGCGGAAAAGGTATGGGATCGAATGAAGGGAGTGGGGAGTCGGGTGTGGGGCGTGGGCGAGACAAAACGCATGCGACATAAACTAGCCAGCCCTCCGAGCACCTGCCCGCTCTCCTTTGACGACGCCGGCTCGGCGGTTTCCACTCCCACCCCCTACCCCCCACACCCCACCCCCCAAACATGAAATTTCACCTCATCTGGCCTCGTTCGAATGCCGACGCCGAGTTTGCCGCGGTCGTCGAGCGTTACTTCAACCGGATCAAGCATTTCTTCCCGATCGAGATCGTTGAGGTGACGTCGAAACGCGGTAGACAGAGCGAGAATGATGTGGCTATCATGCGCGCCGATTCGGCGCGGCTGCTGGCCGCAATTCCTGAACAGGGGTATGTGGTCGTTCTCGATGAGCGAGGCCGGTCAGTCGATTCTTTGAAGTTCGCATCGTGGCTGGAACGTCTCACGATCGACCAGCCACATGGCGTCACATTTGTAATGGGAGGGGACGTCGGAATCGATGAGTCCGTCCGGCGCCGTGCCGACTACGTACTCAGCCTTTCCGCCATGACCCTTCCGCACCAGATGGCCCGTGCCGTCCTTCTGGAACAGATCTACAGGGCCTGTACGTTGATGCGCAACATTCCGTACCACAAGTAAGGAGAGCCGGTCTCGAACATGGCAAAAGCGATGGCAAAAGCAAAAGTCAAAGAGCACCCATACCAGGAACACATCGATGCGTTGCGCGCGAAGCAGACGCAGATCCACGATTCCTTCCAACGCGACAAGGTTGACGGCAAAGCGCAGGCCGACGATGGCATTCAGGATCTTGCCGACAAGGCCGCCAGCGCCTACTCAAAAGAGCTGAACTTCTCGCTCTCCGACGGCGAGCGCAACCTCCTCATGCAGATCGATGAGGCGTTCACCCGCCTCAAGAACGAGACTTACGGCACCTGCACCAACTGCGGCGCCACGATCGGCGAGAAGCGGCTGGCCGCGGTCCCCTGGACGCCCTACTGCATCGACTGCCAGGAGCTTCAGGAAAAGGGTCTTCTCACCTAGAAAGCAATGAACCACAGAGACGCAGAGTGCGTCTCTGTGGTGTTCACCTCACCCCTCGAAGTGCTTGAACTCCAGCTCCGCCTGCGCGGCCGCTAGTCGGGCCACCGGCACGCGATACGGCGAGCATGAAACGTAGTTCAGGCCGCACGAGCGGAAGAAGCGGATCGAGTCCGGATCGCCTCCATGCTCACCGCAGACGCCGACTTTCAGATCAGGATTCGCGCTTCGGCCTCGTTCGGTGCCGAGACGTACGAGCTGGCCGACGCCTTCCTGATCGATCGACTCGAATGGGTCTTTCGGCAGAATCTTTTTGTCGACGTATTCTGGCAGGAACGAACCGGCATCATCGCGTGAGTAGCCGAAGGTCATCTGCGTCAGATCGTTCGTGCCGAATGAGAAGAACTCAGCGACTTCGCCGAGCTTGTCGGCGATCAGGGCGGCCCGGGGGATCTCGATCATCGTTCCGACGATCACCGGAAGCTCCACGCCGCGTTCCTTGATGACTTCCGCGGCAACGCGCTGAACCATTTCCTTGAGGATCGCCAGCTCGGGCACGGTTCCGACGAGCGGGATCATGACCTCCGGCCGCGCATCGATGCCGTCCTTCTTCACGTCGCAGGCCGCCTGAAAAATCGCCCGGACCTGCATCTCGTAGATCTCGGGATACGTGACCGCAAGGCGGCAACCACGGTGGCCAAGCATCGGATTCGACTCGTGGAGCTGGTTCACTTTTGCGCGAAGCTCGACGAATCCCCATCCCATGTCGCGCGCCACCGCGGAGATCTGCTGTTCGCTATGTGGCAGAAACTCGTGCAGCGGTGGGTCGAGGAGGCGGATCGTCACCGGCAGCCCGTCGAGCTCACGGAAGATGCCTTCGAAGTCGGCCTTCTGAAACGGCAACAATTGCTCGAGCGATTTGCGCCGCCCTTCTTCGTTGCGGGCGAGAATCATTTCGCGCACGCGGAGAATCCGGTCCTCGGAGAAGAACATATGCTCTGTGCGGCAGAGGCCGATACCGGCGGCACCGAAGAGGCGCGCCACGCGTGCGTCGGTTGGTGTGTCGGCATTCGTGCGGACACCGAGCGTGCGCAGCTCGTCCGCCCACTTCAACAGCCGGTCGAAATTGCGGAACGTTTCCGATTTCGCGGCAGGCAGCGACTCCTCCAGCAGCACCTGGATGACCTCGGAAGGCCGTGTATCCAGCTTGCCGCCGAGAATCTCGCCGGTGGATCCGTCGATCGATACCCAATCGCCTTCTTCGAGCGGCTCGTGCCCTTCGCTCCGCAATTCGCCCTTGCTGTAGTCGACGCGGATCGAGCCGGCGCCGACGACGCAGGGGCGTCCCATCCCTCGTGCGACCACCGCTGCATGCGAGGTGAGTCCGCCACGCGTCGTCAGAATGCCTGCGGCGCTATGCATCCCGGCGATGTCTTCTGGCGACGTTTCGATGCGCACGAGAATCACGTCCTCATCTGACCCGTTCTCGCCCTTCCCCTTTCCTTCTTTTGCCATCTGGACGGCGTGCTCGGCGTTGAATGCGATGCGCCCCGCCGCGGCGCCCGGCCCGGCCGGCAGACCACGTCCCAACAGCCGCCCGCCCGACAGCGCCTTCGCCTTCTCTTTCGCGTCGAAGACCGGCGCGAGGAGCTGAATGATCTGGCCTGCTTCGACACGTGCGACCGCCTCAGTGTGATCGATCAAACCTTCATCGACCATGTCGCATGCAATCTTGACCGCGGCGAATCCAGTGCGCTTGCCTGTCCGCGTTTGCAGCAGATAGAGCTTGCCGGACTGAATCGTGAACTCAATGTCCTGCATGTCGCGGTAGTGCGACTCGAGTTTCTTGTACACATCCTCGAGCTGCGAGTAGACCGAGGGCATGGTCTCTTCGAGCGACTTCTCATCGCCAATCGCTTGAGCCTTTGAGATCGGCAGCGGCGTGCGGATCCCGGCCACAACGTCTTCGCCCTGCGCGTTCGGAAGGTATTCGCCGAAGAAACGATGCTCACCGTTGGCCGGGTTGCGGGTGAAGGCGACGCCGGTTGCGCAGTCATCACCCATGTTGCCGAAGACCATCGACTGCACGTTCACCGCTGTGCCCCAGGCCTCGGGGATCTGGTTGAGCTTGCGATAGGTGATGGCGCGCTGGTTGTTCCACGAGTTGAAAACTGCGCCGATGGCGCCCCAGAGCTGCTGGTGTACGTCCTGCGGGAACTCCCGTCCGCACTTCTCGCGCACGATGCCTTTGTACGTGTCGACGAGACCCCGAAGACCATCAGCAGGGATCTCGGCGTCGGTCTTGACTCCCGACTTGTCGCGCAAAGAGAACAGCTCGTGCTCGAAATGATCCTTATCGATCTCGAGAACGACGCCGGAGTACATCTGGATGAAGCGGCGGTAGGAGTCGAGTGCGAAGCGTTCGTCTTTCGACGAGGTTGCCAGTCCCTGCACCGTGTCGTCGTTGAGGCCGAGGTTGAGGATCGTGTCCATCATGCCCGGCATCGAGGCCCGGGCCCCGGAACGGACGGAGACGAGAAGCGGCTTTTCGCGGTCACCGAACTTGCGGCCGACCGACTCTTCGACCTTGCCGAGGTTCTCGGCGACAGCGTCCTTGAGCTCGGAAGGATAGGTCTTGCCGTGCGCGTAAAAGTAGGTGCAGACGGCCGTCGAGATGGTGAAACCGGGAGGCACGGGAACGCCAATGTTGGTCATCTCGGCGAGGCCTGCGCCTTTGCCGCCGAGTACGTCCTTCATTTGAGCGTTGCCCGCGGCGTGGCCGTCACCGAAATAGTAGACGTAGGTTGGCTGCTCCATTGCGGCGCGATTATCTCCGAACTTCTACCTCGACGCTGCTGTAGACCACGCGGGCGATATCGCTCTCGGGCTTTTGGCGCGGATCGTCGCTTCCCGCCGCGCGGAAGGAAATGCGTGACATGTCCGCGCCGAGGCTCACCAGGGCGGCCTTGACGGAATCGATTTCACGCTGCGCAACCTCTTTGTTCCGCCGCGCATCGGGTTGACGGAACTCATGCGCAATGATGTCGATCGGCGGCGCCGCGCGAATGATCTTCAGCAGCGACTGCAGTTCCTCACGGCTGGGATCGCGAAGGAGGTTGCCCGATGCATCGAACTGCAGCCCGAACAGCGCGACTCGGTTGGCGCGGTGAAGCAGCGCCAGTTCGACATCGTTCCGTAGAACCGAAGGCGCGCAGGTCGTCCGTTCGCCGAACCACGGCATTCCGCGAAACAGGGGGATGGCCTCTTCATGCCATTCGATGCCGCTGAAGTGTTTGCCGTCCGGCGAGACTGCGAGTGCGTCGCAACCAAAGTCGTTGCCGTGAATCCAATTGAATCGCCAGACGCGTCCCGTCGAGCCTCCTTCGAGGAAGATCGGCTGCGTTCCTCGCATCAGCACACCTGTCGCGCGAATACCTCGTTGGACGAACAGGGAGGCACTGCCGTTGATCGACCAGCAGCCATCGATGGGCGGATCGACGCGAGGCGCGATCTCCGCTCCGCGAGCGTAGATCGAGTGGAGTCGGACATCGTGCCCCTCAGTCGCGGGCGCCGGAATGTTGACGCGCAGATACAAAGCTGTCGTTGGCGTTACGTCCAGCCACTGCGCAAGCTCGCTCCGCTTCGGTGTGATCGTAGCGAGGGGCTGCCAGGTCGTGCCGTCGAGCGAGCTTTCGAACGGCACGCTCTTTGGTTCGAAGCCTACTTCCAGCGAACGGATCCCGATTCGATCGATACGGCTCGGTGCGCCGAGAGCGATGACGATCGACTGCGGGAAATCGTGAGGAGGAGTCTGCCAGAACGTGCCGACATCGCCGTCGATCGTGCTGACGGCCGACACGGGCAGCATCGTCTCCCCAGTCCTTGAAACGATCGTCGCTCCTCGGGAGAGATCGAGAAGACTCGACTGCTCATTGCTGATGTCGGTGGGCAGTGCGCCCGGCTCTTTCGGCTTCGCAGCGCGTTCAGGGGCAGGGCGCGAGCAGCTCGCGAAGAGAAGGAGCGCGAGGAGCAGGCGTGACTTCACGTCCGATACTCGCGCCGGTCGACGACGATTTTGGTGACGTCGGCGATGCCGGCTACGGCACTGCCGATCTTGTGCAAGAGCGCCATCCGGTTTCGACGCAGCGCATCGTCCTCCACCATGACCATGACTTCGTCGAAGAATGTCTCCAGCTCCGGCGCCATGGCCGCGAATGTCTCGAGAGCACGCTTGTAATCGCGCTCGGCAATCATCTCCTCGATTTGCGTGCTGACAATCGCGGCAAGGCTGGCCAGGCGGCGCTCGACATCATTCTCCAGCTTCGAGGGATCGACGCTTGCCGCAATCTGCTGGCCGGCGGTGATGTTGGCGATGCGCTTTGCGGAGTCGAGGATCGAGAGGAAGTTCGGTTCGTTGCGCATCGCTTTGACTGCGGCGATGCGATCGACGAGATCGGTGAGTGACGACTCCCATCCCGCTTCCATCGCCGCGGCGATCTCGTCGTATGCAAAGGCATAGGCGGAAGCTTCGAGTAGCGTGCGAATGCGCTCCGCGAAAAAGGCGAGGAGGTCAGGTTTGAGTTGATGCGCTGCTGGGTTGCCTGGCTGCTCGTGTGCCTTGAGCGCAACGTCAATCAGCTTGTCGATGCCGATCTTCACGCTTCGCTTGTCGCGGTTGAGCAGAATCTGCACGACGCCCTGTGCGGCGCGGCGAAGAGCGAACGGATCTTTCGAGCCCGTCGGCTTCGCTCCTACCAGGAAGAATCCGACGAGTGTGTCGATCTTGTCGGCGAGTGAGACCACTGCGCCGCTGCGCGTGCGAGGCAGCGCGTCATCGATGTTGATGGGAAGGTAATGATCGTAGACGGCCTGCCAGGTGTTCTCCGGCATGCCTTCTTCCCGAGCGTAGATGCCGCCGATGTTCCCCTGCAGTTCGGTGAACTCCTTCACCATTTCGGTGACGAGATCAGCCTTGCAAAGGCGTGCGGCAGCGAGTGTTTCGGGATCGTCGGTGATGGCGGTGGCGATCTGCTCGATGCGATCGGTCTTCTGCAGGTAGTTCCCGAGCTTCTCCTGGAACTGCAGATGGGAGAGCTGATCGCGGCGCGATTCGAGCGTCCGCTTGCGATCGGTCTCGTAGAAAAACTTCGCATCGGCGAATCGGGCGTTGGTGACGAACGAGTTGCCGTACGCGGCGTTGCCGTCAGGATCGCCGTCGTTGTCGAGGACGGCCAGGAATGAGCTCGTGAGCTTTCCGGCCGCCGTGCGAATCGGTAGCTGTTTCTGGTGCACGCGCATCACCGTGACGAGCACCTCTTCCGGCAGCGCCAGGTAATCGCCGCCGAACTCGGCGCGCACGACGCCGGGATATTCGGTGAGGTATTGCCACTGCGACCAGATCGAAGCGTCGATCGCCGGCGTCCCTCCGGCCGCATTGGCGAGGATACGCGCACGCTCGGCCATGACGTGGCGGCGGCGCTCGGCGTCGATCACGACGCGGTTCAGCTCGAGCTGGGTGACGTAATCGTTGTACGAAGTGACGTCGATCTTCTGCGGTGCAAGTGTGCGATGACCGACCGTTGTGGTTCCCGATGCCACGCCGAAAATCGTGATCGGAAGATGCGCGCCGTCGAGAACGGAGACGACCGAGTGAATCGGACGGATGTAGGAATGCTCGCCGTTTCCCCATCGCATCATCTTCGGCCAGCGAAGCGATTCGACGATCTGCGGGATGCGTTGCTGCAGGATCTCACCCGCCGCGCGGCCTTTGATCTGACGCCGGATGCGGATGTAGTCGCCGCCCGTGATCAGGTCCTCAATCGCCGCGTTGTTCTTTTTCAGGAAGCCATTCAGTGCCTGCGTCGGCTTTCCTTCGGCGTCATACGCTGCCTTGATCGGCGGCCCTTTGACTTCTTCCTCGCGGTCGCTTTCGCGCAACGGAATGCGCGAGAGAAAGAAGATGATGCGACGCGGCGTGCTGTTGACGATAACGGGGTTGCGGTCGCCGGCAGGCTCGCCGAGGTCGTGGGTCAGTTTCGTCAGTTGCTGGAGCAAGGCAGCGTGTGCTGCCTCGTGCATCCACGCGGGAATCTCTTCGGTGAGCAGCTCGAAAAAGTATTCGGCCATCACGCGTGCTCCCCGAGGAGCGGAAATCCGAGCGCTTCGCGAGACGCGAGAAATTGATGCGCGCAGCGTACTGCGAGATCACGAACGCGCTTCATCACGCCGACGCGCTCGGTCACGGAAACCGCGCCGCGTGCATCGAGCGTGTTGAAGACGTGTGAGCACTTCAGCGTCCATTCATACGCTGGGAGCACGAGCGATTCATCAAGGCAGTGCTGCGCTTCCTTTTCATACAACTTGAATAGCTGCCAGTGCATGTCGATGTCCGCGGTCTCGAAGTAGTACTTCGAAAACTCGTATTCATCCTGCTTGCGCACCGGCCCGTAGCCGAAGCCTGCACCCCATTCGATGTCGTAGACGCTCGACTGACGCGAAAGGAACATCGTCAGGCGCTCCAGACCGTAGGTGATTTCCGCGGAGATTGGCGACAGATCGATTCCTCCGGCTTGCTGGAAGTAGGTGAACTGCGTGATCTCCATTCCGTCGAGCAGGATCTGCCAGCCGACGCCCCACGCGCCGAGGGTGGGAGCCTCCCAGTTGTCCTCTTCGAAGCGGATGTCATGGCGGGTGAGGTCGAGGCCGATCGCACGCAGGGAGTCGAGATAGAGATCCTGCACGTTCAACGGCGATGGCTTGAGGACCACCTGAAACTGATAGTGCTTGCCCAGGCGGAAAGGATTGTCGCCGTAGCGGCCGTCGGCAGGGCGGCGCGACGGTTGTACGTAGCCGGCGTTCCACGGCTCCGGCCCCAGAACGCGCAGGAAGGTTGCGGGGTGCATCGTGCCGGCACCTACGGCCACGTCGAGCGGCGTTTCGATCATGCAGCCGTGTTCAGCCCAGAAGCTCTGGAGGCGAAAGATCAGGTCTTGAAAGGAAAGGCGCGGCATCGGGCGCGCATTCTAACGTGGGAGTGAGGAGTCCGGGCGTTGGAGAGTACTATCCCTGAGTGCCGGTCGTGTCTGTCGACGGTGGCGGTGGCGGCGGCTGGTCTTCTGGCTTCTTGCCAGCATTCGTTTTCTTCTTTGGTGCAGAGGACGTCGTTTCCGGCGCAGCCGAAGTGGTGGTGGCCGTGTCGGATGCCGTCGTCGTCGTGTCGGCGTCAGAGTCTGAGCGCGGCTTCGTGCGAGTATCTTTTGACATCTGCGGCGTGATACCGATCGTGTCGATCACGATGGGGGCGCTGGAACTTGCCATCCCGTTGGTGTCCGTGCGTGGTTGGGATACCCGGCGAACGGGGGCGCTGCTCGCGCCGGACGGATAGCTCGGAGTTGACGGCAGCGTTCCGGCGATGCTCGTGCCGGCGGTCTCATTGCCCAGCGGATTCGGATTGTTCGGGAGCGTGAAGTTCGTCGTTGTGTCGGCGTTTGTGTCCGTGACCGGCGCGGGCTTCTCTCCCGGACCGTTGATCGTTGAGGTGACTCCGTCCGCGGAACCCTCTGAGACAACGGCGTAGTTCGGCGTCGCGCGCTTGGGCTGATCCTGTCCCCGGCAGGCCACCAAGGCAAGCGCGACGATAGATGCGAGAGATCGGTTGGTCATCGGCATGATTCATCGCATCGAACATGCCAATAAAAAACCCCTTGCGTCACGCGACGCAAGGGGTTGGGTGTTGGGAGATGTGAGCTGTTATTGAGGCGCGACGACCGTCACCGAGTTACCGGCAGGATTCCCCTCGATGAGGTTGCTGGTGAAGCCTCTGGCGGTGCCACCGTTCAGGAGGACGCCCGAGGTAGTGTTACCGGTGATCATGCAGTGAGTCAGCCGGACCACAGGGGCGCCGCCGCCACCACCTGTTACAACGCCGTGCTGATTGAAGTTCATGTCGCAACGGTCGAAATCGGCTTCAACCGTCGACGCCTGGGCGAACAGACCAAACGCGAGGTTGCCGTTCATGCTCGAACCAACAAGAGACGCCTTGGTGTTGGCGAACAGGTTCACGCCATGAATGGAATTCTGGTCGATCTTGCAGTTCTCGATGTGGAGGCTGACGGTGCCTCCCGACGGGTTGGAGTCGACGCCATCGGCGCAGCTCCGGATGTTGGTATTCCGAATGAAGACGTTTGCCGCAGCGCTCGTCTCGATGCTGACACCGGCCGTGCTGAAATTGAAGATGACGCAATCTTCGATGTGCACGTTGACGGTTGCACCGGCGTTCGTGAGAACGCGGACGCCTTTGACGCCCAGAGTCGTTCCGGCACCGTTGATGGAGATGCCGCGAATGGTGACCGTGGAGTTGGCTACCGACGAACTGATGAGGAAGGCGGTCGTGGCTGAGGCCAGGGACGAGGCAAACGTGCCGGTGCCGTCGAAGGTCATCGGCTTGGTGACCGTGACGGTACCGAACCCACCCGGATCGAGCACATCGATCTCACCGCCGGATGCCGTCTTCGAGATCGCGCCCGCGAACGTCTTGCAAGGCGCGGTGCGGCTGCACGGGTTGACGTCGTCACCGACGCCGGAGACCCACGTACGCGTCGCCTGAGCGGAAGCGGACATGGTAACCAGCAAGAACATGAGTACGAAAAGAGAAAGCCGGGTAACCATTTTGTTCATACGATTTCTCCTCCTGAGTCCTGATTGTTAGGTAAATATTAAAGCGGTGACGCCGCGCCACCGCAACCGGGCTGGTGTTTGGTTGTGGGAATATAAGTGTCTTGCACGCATCGGCCTGTGATTCCAGTCACGATCCCCAAAAGGATCAGTCGCTCATCGCTGATTGAGGTTCGACCAATTTAGCACAAAAGAGTCTCGCATGAGTACCACTTTTGCCTGTTTGGGGAAGGTGTGAGACTCCCCGATGGTTGTGCATACCGTACCGGAGTGGTACTGTTTCGCTCCCTTCGGGAACTGCGATGCTGAAAATCTCCAAACTCACTGACTACGGGCTCCTTGCCGCCGTCTATCTTGCCCGGCATAACGGCGAAGTAGCCTCGGCGCGTGAGATTGCCGGCTTCTATCACCTGCCGGTTCCGATGGTTACGAAAGTGCTAAAAATGCTTCACCAAAGTGAGGTCATCGAATCGCAGCGCGGCGTTGGTGGTGGCTATTCGTTTCGCGGCGATCCGGAGACGGTTACGCTCGGATACCTCATCGAGGCGCTCGAAGGTCCCTGGGATCTTGTCGAATGCGAGACAACCGACGACCAGGGCCATGCCGCCTGCGCGATTCGTGTAGCGTGCCCCTCGCGCCGCTTCATGTTCGGCATCAACCGCGCGGTCAAGGGAGCCTTCGAACAAGTCACGCTCGGCGACCTCACCCGAGGGGTCATGCCGGTGGCGCAGATCGACAAGCCAATGTTGTCCATGAGAGCTGAGAGTCAATTATGAGCAGCACCATCGAACAGATTGCCAGTCAGGAGTACAAGTACGGCTTCGTCACAGACATCGAAGCCGATCAGGCGCCGCCCGGCCTGAACGAAGACATCATCCGTCTCATCTCCGCGAAGAAGAATGAGCCTGAGTGGATGCTCGAGTTCCGGCTCAAGGCCCTCCGTCACTGGTTCACCATGAAAGAGCCAACGTGGGCGAACGTGACGTACGGGCCGATCGACTATCAGGCGATCGTCTACTACTCAGCGCCGAAGCAGAAAAAGAAGCTCAACTCGCTCGACGAGGTCGATCCGGAGATGCGCGCGACGTTCGCGAAGCTCGGCATCTCGCTCGATGAGCAGAAGCGCCTGTCGGGCGTCGCCGTCGATGCGGTCTTCGACTCCGTCTCCGTCGCGACGACGTTCCGCGCCGAGCTGGCCAAGGTCGGCATCATCTTCTGCTCGTTCTCCGATGCCGTTCAGAAACACCCTGACCTCGTTCGCAAGTACCTCGGATCAGTCGTTCCCTACACCGACAACTTCTTTGCCACGCTCAACGCTGCTGTCTTCACCGACGGCTCGTTCTGCTACATCCCCAAAGGTGTTCGCTGCCCGATGGAGCTGTCGACCTACTTCCGCATCAACAGTGCCGGCACCGGCCAGTTCGAGCGGACGCTCATCGTGGCCGATGAAGGCGCCACCGTCAGCTATCTCGAAGGCTGCACCGCGCCGATGCGCGATGAGAATCAGCTGCATGCTGCGGTCGTCGAGCTCGTTGCGCTCGACAACGCGTCGATCAAGTACTCGACCGTGCAGAACTGGTATCCGGGCGACAAAGAAGGAAAGGGCGGCATCTACAACTTCGTTACCAAGCGCGGCAAGGCTTTCAAGAACGCGAAGCTCTCCTGGACGCAGGTGGAAACCGGCTCCGCGATCACATGGAAGTACCCGAGCTGCATCCTTCAGGGCGACAACTCGGTGGGCGAGTTCTACTCGGTCGCGCTGACCAACCACCGCCAGCAGGCTGACACCGGCACGAAGATGATTCACCTCGGCAAGAACACCCGCTCGACGATCGTGTCGAAGGGAATCTCCGCCGGCCGCGGTCAGCAGACCTACCGCGGCGAAGTGAAGATCATGAAGTCGGCCGAAGGGGCGCGCAACTACTCGCAGTGCGACTCGCTCCTCCTCGGCGACAAATGCGGCGCGCACACGTTCCCCTACATCGAAGTTCGCAACTCGACGGCGAAGATGGAGCACGAAGCGTCGACGTCGAAGATCGGCGAAGACCAGCTCTTCTACTGCCAGCAACGCGGCATCTCCGCGGAGGACGCCGTCTCGATGATCGTCAACGGCTTCTGCCGCGAAGTGTTCAAAGAATTGCCGATGGAGTTCGCAGTGGAAGCACAGAAGTTGTTGGGAGTCTCGTTGGAAGGATCAGTCGGTTAATGCTCGACATCAAAGACCTGCACGCCGGAATCGACGGCAAGGAAATCCTCAAAGGCCTCACGCTGCATGTTGGCGTAGGCGAAGTACACGCAATCATGGGGCCGAACGGCTCCGGGAAATCGACGCTCGCCAATGTTCTGGCGGGACGTCCGAAGTACGAAGTGCGCTCGGGAAGCGTGCTGTTTCAGGGGAAGGACTTGCTCACTCTGCCGACCGAGGAGCGATCGCGGGAAGGGGTGTTCCTGGCCATGCAGTACCCGGTCGAGATCCCCGGCGTGAACAACATCTACTTCCTCAAGGCCGCGCTCAACGCCGTCAGGAAACATCGTGGCGAGGAAGAGCTCGACGCGATGGAGTTCCTGCAGCTCGCACGCGAGAAGATGAAGCTCGTCGAGCTCGACGAAGCGTTCATGAGCCGCGGCGTCAACGAAGGATTCTCGGGCGGCGAAAAGAAGCGCAACGAGATCTTTCAGATGGCTGTGCTCGATCCGAAGCTGGCCATCCTCGATGAGACCGACTCCGGCCTCGACATCGATGCGCTTCGCATCGTCGCACAGGGCGTCAATGCCCTTCGCAGCGAGCAGCATTCGGTGCTCGTCATCACGCACTACCAGCGTCTGCTTCGTTATCTCGTCCCCGACTTCGTTCATGTTCTCGCTGACGGCAGGATCGTGAAATCGGGAGGCAAGGAGCTGGCGGAAGAGCTCGAGCAGAAGGGCTACGAGTGGATCGAAGAAGAGGTCGCGGCGGCACGATGAGCAGCGTTCTTGATCGCGAGATCCCGCTCTCCGCCATCGAGCCGGAACACATCGATGGCGAGCCGGAGCGCGTCCGCCGCATCCGTTCGCAGGCAGCGGAGCGCTTCAACGCCCTTGGCTGGCCGACCACACGGCTCGAGGAGTGGAAGTACACCTCGCTTGCGGCGCTCGCCAGCAACGACTGGAAATTCGATCGGAAGCTGCCGAACGACCGGACAGGTACCTCGCCATTCGGTGAGAAGGCCGCTGCGGAGCTGATGTTCGTCAACGGAATGCTCTACGCGAACCGCGCCTCGCTTGCCAACGAGCATCCCGGAATCAGGATCGTACCGATGCGCGAGGCGATGGAGAGCGAATCATTCGCGCAGCATTTCGCGCGCTATGCCGACTACGAGAAGCACGCCATGACCGCGCTGAACACGGCACTCTGGCAGGACGGCACCTTCATCGAGATCGCGCCCGGAACCGTTGTCGAAGGCTTCATTCACGTTTGTTCCATCTCCGCACCAATCAAGGAACATCCGGTGATGACGCAGCAGCGCAACCTGATCGTTGCCGGCCGCGGAAGCCAGGTCACGGTCGTCGAGACGTTCTTCGGCAGTGGGCCTTACTTTACGAACACGGTTACGGAGATCGTCGCCGGCGAAGGCGCCGTCGTCGATCACTACAAATACGAGAACGAATCGCTCGACGCCTTCCACATCGGCACAGTGCAGATCCACCAGGAGCGCTCGTCGAACGTCACGTCGCGCACCATCGCCATCGGCGGCGGTCTGGTGCGCAATGAGATCAACGCGGCGCTGGCCGGCGAAGGAGCCAGCCTTTCGATGGAAGGGATCTTCGTCCTCTCCGGCCGCCAGCATGTCGACAACCACACCGTGATCGATCATGTCGCGCCGCACTGCGACAGTGTCGAGCTCTTCAAAGGCGTTCTCGACGAGAACGCCCGCGGCATCTTCGACGGCCGCATCATCGTCGAGCCGGACGCCGTAAAGACGAATTCGCGGCAGACGAACAAGAACCTGCTGCTGTCGGAGACCGCCGTCATCGACTCGAAGCCGTCGCTCGAGATCCACAACGACGACGTGAAGTGCAACCACGGCTCGACGATCGGTCAGCTCGACGAGGAAGCGCTTTTCTACCTCCGCTCGCGCGGGATAAGTGCCGAGGAAGCGCGCAATTTGCTGGTGTATGCATTCGCCAGCGAGATCGTCGAACGGATGAAGGTCGGCGTGGTCCGCGAGACCGCGGCAGGGGCGCTGTTCCTGCGGATGCCGGGTCGTATGGCGGAGAAGCTGGGACGAGCCGAAGAGGTGATCAATTGATGAGCGCCGCTACGGAAACGCAAGCTGGTCCGTCGTCTCGCGTCGCCGATTCACTCGACGTCGATCGCATCCGCCGCGACTTCCCGATCCTGCATCGGACCGTGCGCGAAAACCGCAAGCTGGTCTATCTTGACAACGCCGCGACGACGCAGAAACCACAGCAGGTCATCGATCGCATCGTTCGCTATTACACCGAGGAGAACTCGAACGTGCACCGCGGCGTTCACTACCTCAGCGAAGTGGCCACGGCCGCGTACGAGAATGCGCGCACGACCGTGAAGCGCTTCATCGGCGCGCGCGACGAAAAAGAGATCGTCTTCACGCGTGGCACGACCGAGGGGATCAACTTGGTCGCGCAGACGTGGGGGCGCAAGAACGTCGGCGGCGATGACGAGGTGCTGATCACCGCCATCGAACATCACTCCAACATCGTGCCGTGGCAGATGCTCTGCGACGAAAAAGGAGCGCGCCTGCGCGTCGCGCCGGTCAACGATGCCGGCGAGCTTCTCATCGACGAGTTTCAGAAGTTGCTGACCTCGCGCACGAAACTCGTCGCTTTCGGCCACGCTTCCAACGCCCTCGGCACCATCAATCCGATCCGGAAAATGATCGCTCTGGCGCACGCAGCGGGCGCGGTAGTCCTGATCGACGGCGCGCAGGGCGTTCCGCATCTTCACGTCGATGTGCGCGAGCTCGACTGCGACTTCTACGCGTTCTCCAGCCACAAGATTTACGGGCCGACAGGCACCGGCGTGCTGTACGGGAAAGAAGCGATCCTCGATGCCATGCCTCCGTGGCAGGGCGGCGGCGACATGATCCTCTCGGTCAGCTTCGAGAAGACGACGTACAACGCGCTCCCCTACAAGTTCGAGGCGGGAACGCCCAACATCGCCGGTGTCATCGGCATGGCCTCGGCCATCGATTACATGAACGGGATCGGCATCGAGCGCATCGCCGCGCACGAGCAGGATCTGCTGCACTACGCGACGAAACGGCTTCTCGATCTCGACGGATTGCGCATCATCGGCACCGCGGCGGAGAAGGCGTGCGTCATCTCCTTCGTGCTCGAAGGCGTTCACCCGCACGACATCGGAACCATTCTCGATGATCAGGGGATCGCGATCCGCACCGGCCATCACTGCGCGCAGCCGCTGATGATGCGTTTTAACGTTCCCGCAACCGGCCGCGCTTCGTTCGCGATGTACAACACACGAGAAGAGGCCGACGCGCTTGTTGCCGGTCTAGAGAAAGTCATCGAGGTATTCCGCTAGAACATGTCCGACCTTCGTGAGCTTTACCAGCAGGTCATCCTCGACCACAACAAGAACCCTCGCAATTTTCACGAGCTGGCCCATCCGACGAGAACCGTCGATGGCTACAACCCGCTCTGCGGCGACCACTACACGATCTTCGTGGAGATGGACGGCGAGACGATCAAAGACATCGGCTTCACCGGCAACGGCTGCGCGATCTCGAAAGCGTCCGCGTCCGTGATGAGCTCGACATTAAAAGGAAAGACCACGCAGGAAGCGCATCAACTCTTCGACGTCTTCCACAAGCTCGTGACCGGCGAGCCCGGCAGCCTCAGCACGGCAGAACTTGGCCGCCTGGCCGCGTTCTCAGGCGTGTCAGAGTTCCCGGCACGCGTCAAATGTGCGTCGCTACCCTGGCACACGCTGAATAGCGCGATCGAAGGGGATAAGGAAGTGGTAAGCACGGAGTAGGTGAGTGGGGAGTAGGGGGTGGGGAGTGGGAGTTGGCGGTCGTCTCCAACTCCCACTCCCTACCCCCCACTCCCAACCCCCCAATAAAAACTATGAACATCCGCGAAGAAGTCACACTCTCCCGCAGCGCCGAAGCCGTCATGATTCCGAGCGGCGAGAAAGTTCTCGTCCCCGAGGGGGCGCGCGCCACGATTACGCAATCGCTGGGCGGCTCTTATACGCTCATCACCGAACGCGGTCTCATGGTCCGCATCTCCGGTAAGGAGGTCGAGGCCATCGGCAAGACGCCGCGGGCCGTGCCCGGCGCCGACGCTCCCGGTGAAGAAGTCGCGCCGGCCAAACTCGAAGAGATGGTGTGGGATCAGCTCAAGACCTGCTACGACCCCGAGATTCCCGTCAACATCGTCGACCTCGGCCTCGTCTACCTCTGCGAGCTCGAAGACGCCGAGGGAGCGAAGAACGTGAAGATCAAGATGACCCTCACCGCCCCCGGCTGCGGCATGGGCCCGGTGCTCGCCTCGGACGTGAAAATGAAGGTGGAGTCGCTCCCCGGCGTGAAGCAGGCCGACGTCGAAGTCGTCTTCGACCCGATGTGGGACCGCAGCATGATGTCCGAGGCGGCCAAGTTGCAGCTCGGGATGTACTAGCGGTTTCTATCTGCGACCATCTGCGTAATCTGCGGATGAAGCTTTTATCCGCAGATGACGCAGATGTACGCAGATGTAAACTGAGTGGGATGGCCGACGACCGCATCCTCTCCGCCGTTCCTGTCGAAGACGACGCGACGGTGGAGTTGTCGCTGCGGCCGCGGCGGTTGCGCGAGTACATCGGCCAGCAGAAGGTCAAAGCGAACCTCGACATCTCGATCGCTGCCGCGCGCAAACGGCACGAGCCGCTCGATCACGTCCTCCTCTTCGGCCCGCCCGGCCTCGGCAAGACCACTCTCGCAAACATCATCGCCAACGAGATGGACGCAGCGGTCCGGTCGACCTCCGGCCCGGCGCTGGAGAAAGCGGGCGATCTCGTCGCCACGCTCACCAACCTCGAGAAGGGCGACACGCTTTTCATCGACGAGATTCATCGCCTGCCGGCGCCCGTCGAGGAAGTTCTCTATTCGGCGATGGAAGATTTCTACATCGACGTCGTGATCGGGCAGGGTCCGGCCGCGCGCACGCTCAAGATGGAGTTGCCGCACTTCACGCTCATCGGCGCCACGACCCGTGCCGGCCTTCTCAGCGCGCCGCTTCGCGCCCGCTTCGGCATCGTGCACCGCCTCGATTTTTACGACGTCGAGTCGCTCGAGATCATCGTTCGACGCTCATCGGACATACTGAACATCGAAGTCACCGCCGACGGTTCGCACGAGATCGCTCGCCGTTCGCGCGGCACGCCCCGCATCGCCAACCGCCTCCTTCGCCGCGTGCGCGACTTCGCCGAGGTCAAGCGGGAGGGGAAGATCGACGTGGGCATCGCGCGCGAGGCGCTGGAGATGCTCGAAGTCGACGAATTCGGCCTCGACGAGATCGACCGCAAACTACTGACGACGATCATCGAGCGTTTCAGCGGCGGCCCGGTCGGCGTCGGCGCCCTCTCGTCGTCGATCGCCGAAGACCGCGGCACGATCGAAGACCTCTACGAGCCCTACTTGATCCAGATCGGCTTCCTGCAGCGCACTCCTCGCGGCCGTGTGGCCAGCAAACTCGCCTACGACCACCTCGGCTACGCGATGGGTGCGACGCGCAAGCAGGCGGACTTGTTCTCGTAGCTACTCCTTCACATCCTCTTCCGGCGCCTCGCGGAAATCCTCGGGACGGTCGTCATCGTCGACGGGTTTGGCTTGGTCGGGATCCGGCGCGAGAGAGGTTTGCATGTCTTCCGGTGCTGACGTCTTCGATGCCGGTTTGCCTCGGCGGTTCAGTACCTTCTTCATCGTCAGAGCCATGTCATCGACATACGGACGAAGCACGACGCCATCGGGACCTTTGGCGGTTTTCTTCATCCAGGCGTAGGCCGCCAACCCCTGTCCGGTGCATCTGGCAAGACGGCTGTCGGTCGTGAATTGAGCGCCGTCGAGCAACGACGACAGGGCCTGGATGATCGGCTGCATAGCGGTGTCGAACGCCAGGGAACTCTTCCCTGCGGCGACGTCGAAGGCGTTCAGTCCAACGACCGAGGGAAGAGAAGAGACTGTGGCGATCATCTTCGGGATCACGTCTTTGGCGAAGCGGGTCATATTGGCCACGTGTCTGACGTGGTTGATGTCGTAGGGAATGAACCCGGGGATGTGCGCTTCGATCTGGCCGATCAGGGCCAGCACCGCAGCGAGATCCGGCATGGATCCTTCGGCAGGTTCGGCAGGTGATGCATCGGCGGCTTCGGTTGTGGTGGCGGCGATCTCTCTCTGGTTGCTCATACGATCCTCGAAGAATCACGCTGGCCCGGTTTGCCGTGACCCGCGTGAGTGAACGGGTTGAGGTACTTCAAGCCATTTCGACATCTCGTCAGCGACGCGCTGCCGAGCGAGGTCATCGACAGACCTATTGATTGAGACGAAACTGCCTGGCAGAAAGTTGCGGCGGCGCTGGAGAAGGTAGTGAGCGTGCGGGGTGGAAAGCGTTTCTGGCGATTTGGGGTGCTTTTGGGACCGATTCGTCCGGTTCATGGGATTCGGATCATCGAGTCTTCGAGACGCATTGTCGATTCGACAATGCGCAGCATCAATCGACGATGCACATCGTCAAGTTGACGATGCGGAGCGACAAACGACACTGCGCATCATCGGTGCGACGATGTGGAGCCACGATCGACACTGCGTATCATCGATATGACAATCCACATCATCGATATGACAATGCCGATCGTGGATCGACGATGCGGAGCCACGATTGACGATGCGCATCAAAGATCCTTCACTGCGCCGCGAAGATCGTTCGCAACGTTGCGAAAATCGTTCGCAACGACTGGAAGGTCCTTCGATGCGCGTCGAAGACCCTTCGCAGCGGCTAGAAGATCCTTCGCATCGCTTCGAAGATCGTTCGCATCGCCTGGAACATCCTTCGATGCGTCTGGAACATCCTTCGCAACGCTTGGATGTTCGTTCACTACGCTTGGAAGGTTGTTCGCTGCGCGTTAACGATCCTTCGATTCTTCGCTCCGCGCAGTCGATTCGGGGCGTCTATTGAATTCTTTCAACCACAGAGGCACTGAGGTCACGGAGGTCTCTGCGTACTCGTCTCAGTGGTGATATGAAACTCCCATGTCGAAGCAGGTTGTGAAGATCGCTGCGGCGGTACTCATCCTCGCCGCATTGATTGTGGCGTTCCGCGTCCTGCCGGTAGCGAACTGGCTTCGCGACTTTCAGACCTACGTTCGCGGCCTCGGCGCGATTGGCTACGTTGTCTACATCGTCGTCTACGCGATCTGCGTCGTCGCGTTCATACCGGCGTCGATCCTCACGCTTGGAGCGGGAGCGATCTTCGGTTTCGTTGGCGGGGTGATCGTCGTCGTCATCGGAGCGACGCTTGGGGCCACCCTTTCGTTTCTTCTCGCGCGCACGGTCATGCGCAAGCGCGTGGAGGCGATGACAGCGAAGAATGCGAAGTTCCGGGCGCTCGACCGCGCCATCGCACGCGACGGGACGAAGATCGTGTTTCTCGTCCGCCTCGCGGTCGTCTTTCCCTTCACCTGGCTCAACTACGCCTTCGGTCTGACAGCGATCCCGCTCTGGAGCTACGTGGCGGCCACGTTCATCGGGATCATTCCTGCCACCGTCGCCTTCGTTTTCGTCAGCAGTGCCGCCACGACGGCCGCGACGACACACGCGAGTCTGATCACGAAGACGGTCTACGTCGCCGGCGGCATCATCGCCATCGCCGTCAGCGTATTTATCGGAAGAATCGCCACCCGTGCCATCAAACGCGCCGGCGTGGACGATTAGCGAATCATCTGGAAGGGAAGCGAAGGAGAGATCGAATGAAACGCAACTTCAACGAGCTGTTCTCGGAGATGAAACCCGAGGCGCAGGCACGGGTGAAGACTCGCTCCAGCGAGTTGTTGCAAGAGATCGCTGTCGCAGATCCGTTCGGAGAGGGTGAAGGTGCAACCGTGCCCGAAGACGCTATGACTCCGTCGACAGACGCGGAGGTGACCGAGTGACACTCCAATCGAGATTGGTGTCATCCTGAGACTGCCGGAGCCGCCCGCGTACTCGATCACCTCGCGCTGCGTGGACTGGCGGCGGAGGACGGCGAAGGATCTCAAACTTCGCAGATCGTGTTCGTCCAGCGCGAGCGATCGTGATCGAAGACGCTGGAACGAGATCCTCGCATTCTGAGATCCTTCGACCGTCCTTCGCCGCCGATGTCTGCCGGTTGCGAGTGCAGCGAACCTTGCGGCGGCTTCGGCGACTCAGGATGACACTAACGCGTGAGCGGAACCTAACACTCAAAGACTACTCAACCTCCCGCTTCACGCCCGCGAACACAAAGCGAGCACAGGTGTCCCACTCCCCACGCCCCACCCCCGCGCACGCGATATGCTTTCGACTGCGGAGGTCAAGATGAGCAATCCATTGAGAGATCTGGCGAAGACCGGCCAGAGCGTCTGGTTTGATCAGATGGAGCGGCGCCTCGTCACCAGCGGCGAATTGCAGCGGATGATCGATGAAGACGATCTGCGCGGCCTCACTTCGAACCCGACCATCTTCGAGAAAGCGATCGCCGGCAGTGACGACTACCAGGCGCAGTTGCGCACCCTGGCGTCGCAGAACAAGTCGCGTGAGGAGATCTACGACGCCATCACGATCGAAGACATCGGCAACGCCGCGGACGTTTTCCGCCCCGTCTACGACCGCTGCAAAGGTGGCGACGGGTTCTGCAGTCTGGAGGTCTCGCCGATTCTTGCGCGCGACACGGCCGGTACTGCTGCCGAAGCCAAACGTCTCTTCGCGGCGCTTGGCCGGCCGAACGTGATGATCAAGATCCCTGCGACGCCGGAAGGAATCCCGGCCATCGAGGAGTCGATCGCAGCCGGGATCAACATCAACATCACCCTCATCTTCTCGAACGACGTCTACGCGAAGGTGATGGAGGCGTACCTCCGCGGACTGGAGCGCCGCGTCGCGCAGAACCTGCCGATCAACGAGATCTCCTCGGTCGCCAGTTTCTTCGTCAGCCGCATCGACGCGCTTGCCGAGAAGCAGATCGAGGCGAAGCTCAAAGAAAAGGACGATCCCGAGGTTCGGGGGTTGATGGGAAAGATCGCGATCGCTAACGCGAAGCTCGCCTATCAGCTCTTCAAGGAAACCTTCAGCGGCGCGCGATGGGAAGCGCTGCGCCATCACGGCGCCAACGTGCAACGTCCATTGTGGGCATCGACCGGCACCAAGAATCCGGCTTACAGCGATGTGCTCTACATCGAGTCGCTGATTGGTGCCGACACCGTCAACACCGTTCCGCCCGCCACGTACAAGGCGTTCAAAGATCATGGCCGCGTGGCCTTGACGCTTGAGGCGGACCTCGACGAAGCGCGCGACGTGCTGCGCAAGTTCGCGGAAAAAGGATTCAGCCTCGAAGCGATCACCGACAAGCTCACGGACGATGGCGTGAAATCATTCGATGAGTCGTTCGCGTCGCTCCTGGCGACGATCGAGGCAGGGCGCGATGAGTCCATACGCGGGCTGGCTCGCCGCCAATCGCTGCACCTCGGCACCGCTCAGGCCACCGTCGATCAGGCTGCGCAGCGCATCGAGAAAGAGAAGTTCGTCGACCGCATCTGGGCCAAGGACGCCACGCTCTGGAAGAACGACGACGCGCACAAGAAGATCATCGCCAACGCCCTTGGCTGGCTCGTTGTGGCCGAGGAGATGGCGAAGGCGGCACCGGAGCTGATGCAGTTCGCCGACTCCGTGAAGGGCGATTTCGATGACGTCATCGTCCTCGGCATGGGTGGTTCGAGTCTCTGTTCCGAGGTGACGCGGCGGTTGTTTGGAGCGCGGAGCGGCTATCCGCGGCTGAACGTGCTCGACTCGACCGTGCCTCAGGCGATACACGCGCTTGAGTCGAATCTCAACCTGGCACGCACGCTGTTCATCGTCGCCTCCAAGTCGGGCACGACGACCGAGCCGGCCATGTTCCATCGCTACTTCTACGATCGCGTGAAGTCGGTGAAGGGCGACAAGGCCGGAGAGAACTTCGTTGCCGTCACCGATCCTGACACGCAACTCGGACGCGACGCGAAGGCGGACAACTTCCGCAAGATCTTCATCAATCGCGCGGACATCGGCGGCCGCTATTCCGCACTTTCGTATTTCGGAATGGCGCCAGCCGCGATTGCCGGCGTCGATGTCGCCACGCTCCTCGACCGCGCCGTTCACGCAGGCCACATCGCCCGCGCAGCCAGCGCGAAGAAGAACCCCGCCGCGATGCTCGGCGCAGTCATCGGATCGCTCGCGCTCCAGGGGCGCAACAAGCTCACGCTGATCACACCCGCGCCGCTCGACACGCTCGGACTCTGGATCGAGCAGCTGATCGCGGAGTCGACGGGCAAGGAAGGCAAAGGCATCCTGCCTGTCGCCGGCGAGCCGCTGCTTAATCCTGCCGACTACGGCAACGACCGGCTCTTCGTCTGCGTGCGCATGCGCGGCTCCGATATGACGTCCACACTCAAAGGGCTCGCAGATGCCGGCCATCCGGTCGTCGATCAGGTCCTCGATGATCCGCTCGATATCGGCGAGACGTTCTTTACCTGGGAGTTCGCGACGGCCGTCGCCGGCGCACTCCTCGGCATCGATGCCTTCGATCAGCCGAACGTTCAGGAGTCGAAGGACAACACGAAGCGCCTGCTGGAGGAGTTCAAGACCAGCGGCACGATGCACACGGATGATCATCAGGTGAAGCCAGACGATGCCGCCGCGATCGGGGCGCTGCTCGCCAGCGTCAAGGCTGGCGATTACGTGGCACTCACGGAGTATGTCGTGGAGACGCCGGAGCGCGACAAGGCGATCGCCGCGATCCGGGAGACGATCGGGCGTGAACTGCATGTAGCCACGACCACCGGCTACGGTCCGCGTTTTCTCCACTCGACCGGTCAGTTGCACAAAGGGGGGCCGGACACCGGCGTCTACATGCAGCTCACTGGCGGCGGCCACGAGGACGTGCCGATCCCCAACGAGAAGTTCAGTTTCGGCGTGCTCGTGCGGGCGCAGGCGATCGGCGATCTGCAATCACTGACCAGCCGGAAGCGGCGCGCGATCAGCATCAACCTCGGCGAGAACATCGACGCGGGACTGGCGACGCTGACAACCACCGTGACGAACGCCCTGTCGAAGGTCAAAGCATAAAAGGAGACGTAAATGGCTGAAGCGCAATTCGGCGTAATCGGACTCGCGGTGATGGGCGAGAACCTTGCGCAAAACATCGAAGACCACGGCTTTTCCGTTGCGGTCTGGAACCGCGAACCGACCGTGACGGACCGCTTCATCGCCAAGACCGCGGGAAAGAAATTCACCGGTACGAAGTCGTTGGCCGAACTGGTGAAAGCGATCGAGCGTCCGCGCCGGATCGTGATGATGATCAAAGCCGGCGCACCGGTCGACATGACGATCGACGCGCTCATGCCTCTGCTCGACGAGGGCGACGTCGTCATCGACGGCGGCAACTCCTGGTTCAAAGACACGCAGGAGCGAACGAAGCGGCTCGAAGAGAAAAAGCTGCACTTCGTCGGCTCGGGCGTGTCAGGCGGTGAAGAAGGCGCGCGCTTCGGGCCGTCGCTGATGCCCGGCGGCTCGAACGAATCGTGGGAAGCGATCAAGCCGGTCTTCGAGGCGATCGCGGCGAAGAGCGATTCGGGGCCGTGCGTGACGCACGTCGGTCCCGACGGCGCCGGCCATTACGTGAAGATGGTACACAACGGCATCGAGTACGGCGACATGCAATTGATCGCCGAGGCGTACGAGATGCTGCGCAAAGGACTGGGTGCGAACCCCGAGGAGCTGGCGGCGATCTTCGACGAATGGAACCGCGGCCCGCTCGAGTCGTTCCTCATCGAGATCACCGCGCACATCTTCCGCGTCAAGGATCCGGAGACCGGCGCGCCGCTCGTCGACAAGGTGCTCGATAAGGCAGGACAGAAAGGCACCGGCAAATGGACGGCGCAGATCGCTCTCGACCTAGCCGTGCCGATCCCGACGATTGCCGCCGCGATCGACGCGCGCGTGTTGTCGTCGATGAAAGAAGAGCGTGTCAGCGCATCGCAAGTGCTGCGCGGACCTTCCGATACCGCGCCGGTCAGCGACCGCAAGCAGTTCATCAGCGACGTTCACGACGCGCTGTACGTTTCGAAGATCTGCTCGTACGCACAGGGCATGGCGCTGATCGAGGCGGGATCGAAGGAGTGGAACTGGTCGATCGACATGCGCGAGATGGCCCGCATCTGGAAGGCTGGCTGCATCATCCGGGCGAAATTCCTCGACTCAATCATGCTCGCCTACGAGCGCAAACCGGATCTGCGCAACCTGCTGCTCGACGGCGAGTTCTCCGCCGACGCGCAGAAGTCGCAGGCGGCCTGGCGCCGTACCGTTGCCTACGCGCAGGCCAACGGAATCGCGGTGCCGTCGATGTCCGCGTCACTCAGCTATTTCGATGCATATCGCAGCGCCGAGCTGCCGCAGAATCTCACGCAAGCGCAACGCGATTACTTCGGCTCACACACGTACCAGCGCAATGACAAAGGTGCGGACACGCCATTCGTGCATACGGATTGGATACACGAATAGGCGGCCGAAAGCATCACCACAGAGACACAGAGATCACAGAGAAAACCTCTGTGTCCTCTGTGTCTCTGTGGTTAAAAAGCTTTTTCACAATTGAGGCCGGAAGAGCTCGGCGGCCTTCTCCTTGATCTTGTCGAGCCAGCCGCGCTTGAACCACTTGCGCAGAAGTACCTCTTCGCACTGTTTCAAATCCTCGTGGAACATCGCCTCCATTTGCGCAGCGATGCCGTCGTCGTAGACGTTGACGTTCACTTCGTCGTTGAGGCGGAAGCTGCGGTCGTCGAAGTTTGAGGATCCGATCGTCGTCCAGACGCCGTCGACCACCATCGTCTTGGCGTGCATCATCGTCGGCTGGTATTCGAAGATGTGGATCCCGCGCTTAAGCATGTGCTCGTAGTGCCAGCGGCTGGCCTGGCGCGCGATCGGGACGTCGTTCTCTTCGCCAGGCACGATCACGCGTACATCGACGCCGCGACGCACCGCTCCTTCCAGCGCGCGCAGGGTGTCTTTGTCCGGCACGAAGTAGGCGTTGCTGATGTAGATCGACTTCGCGGCGCTGACAATCGAGATGATGTACAGCAACTTCACCATCGAGCTGCCCTCGGTGGGCGAGGACTTGAGCACTTGCGTCAGGTGTGAGCCGCCCCGAGGAACTTCGGGGAAGTAGTCGAGACCGGTGAGCAGCTCACCGCGGCTCTTGATCCAGTTGTCCATGAATGCGAACTGCATCTGCGAGACGACCGGGCCTTCGACGCGGGCCACTGTGTCGCGCCAGTGCTCTTTCGAATCGGCATCGCCCAGCCAGTTGTCCGCGATGCCGACGCCACCGGAGAAGCCGATGCGACCATCGACGATGAGCAGCTTGCGGTGCGTGCGGTGATTGAAACTGGCGAGCGTGTACCAACGCAGCGGGTGATACCACTCCAGGTCGATTCCGTTGCGCGTCAGGAAGTCGGTCAGCGATTGCGACATCTGCGCCGAGCCGACGGCGTCGAGAATGACTTTGACTTCCACTCCCGCGCGCGCCCGTTCGGCCAGCGCCTCGGCGAACTTACGGCCGATCTCGCCATCCCAATAGATGTAGAACTCGAGATTGATCGTGCGCTTCGCGGCCCGGATCGCGGACAGCATCGAAGGGAAGATCTGCACTCCGTTCTTCAGGATCGTGACGACGTTTCCCTGCGACATCGGCGCGCCGGTCAACGCGTGCATCGTCTGCAGGAAGGCGACGTCGCGCACGTCGAACTGATGCTTCATGTGATAGCGCACCGGCAGGCGCCGCCGGATGATCGGCAACTGTGGGCGCCGCGGATAGCGATGTGCCTTTTGCTTGCGGAAGAGCATCAGCGCTTCGATGTGATCCAGACGATGGCCGCGAGGACGCCGGCGAGCATGAGCATGGAGAAGCTGAGGATCACGATCAGAATAATCACAGCCGCGCCGGCAATCGCCTTGAACGACCGCGGCGGACGCGTGCGGTCGCGATGCAGCAGCAGCGCGTTGAGGTTGATGACGTTCTCTTCGAACAACCAGTCGAAGACGGTGCCAACAACCGGAATCGATCCAACGGACATGTCCAGAAGGATATAAAGGACCATCCGGCCGATGCGCATCAACGGCACGCGATGCCGCAGCGCGCCGACGATGATCCAGGTGGAAAGCACCGCGCCGATGACTTCCCCGACGCCGGGAATGAGGCTGAGTCCCGCATCGAGCCCGATGCGTTTCTTCATTCCCGGAATCGGGACCGCCTCGTCCATGAGCCGTGCGAAGTGACGAAGTGCAACCAGATCCGCCGGAAGCTTCTCGTCCGGCTCGATCACCTCGGGGATGAAGATGTCAGGCATGCTCAGGGGTCAATGCAACCTATGGCCCATGCAGCACAGACAAGAGTGTCTGTGCCACATAACCACCGCCCTAGGATTGCATGTGGCACAAGACAAGGTCCATGTGGCACAGACACTCTTGTCTGTGCTGCCGCCTAGTCACTCCCTCGGAAAACTCGGCGAATACAGCACCGCGTTCATGAACAGGGGCAGCGTTCCGCGCCAGAAGAGCCGGAAGTGCGGCTCGTCGGCGAAGGTGATGACTTGGCCCCTTCCGTATGGTTCGCTCACGAGGTAGATCGAGCCTTTCAGGCGGTCGAGCGATTCGTTCCAGGCCACGCCGGCGACGAGTGGTTTCTCCTTTTCGATCGTCACCACGTTGTCTACCGTGTGGCTGACCTGCAGAAACGCGTGCGAGCCTTCGATCAGCACGAACGGGCTGCGAGGGACGCCGAACGTGAGATACGAATGGCTGTTCATCGCCGTGCGGAACGTCGCGCCGGGCACGCGGTAATCGTTGTACATCTCCGGCGTTGACGGCGACTTGTCCTTTTCTTTGTCGTCGTCCTTCTTCTTCGGCGCTTCCCACGGCTTGAGCTTGGAGATCTCGACCTCTTTCTCGCGCAGGAAGCTGCTGGCACCTTTGATGACGACGAGCGTGCCGCCGCCGTTGAGCCAGCTCTTCAGCTTCTCCGCGTTCTTGCCAAAGCGGTCGCCGTAGTCGCCGTCGGGAAGGACGATCACACCGAACTTGGAGAGATCGATGTTGCGAAGCGACTCGGCCGAGAGGTTCGTGTGCGGCAACGGCGTGTCGATGTCGAGCGTGTGCCACAACATGCCATACGACGTGGCGTTGACCTTCTGCCCGCCGACGAGAGCGATGCGAGGATCTTTGACGAAGTGAATCTTCGACGAGCCGAAACTCGTGGCGCCCGTCCAACCGGAATCGACCGGCAGCACAGCGACGCCCGTATCGTGCACGAGGCGCTCGAGCGCGGCATCGACATCGGGCTTGTTGTTGCCTTTGAGAATGACCAGCGACCCGCGCGCGAAGTTGCGGTCGTTCACGGTGAGCACGTCATCGCTGACGTTGAAACGGACGCCGTCGCGCAGCATCCGGCCGGCAGCGCGGTAGACGTTCGGGTCGACGCCGTCGATGAGATAGCCATACGGCGCAGCGCGGAAGGCGGGGATTGCGCTCGCGGCGTACGGATGCGTCTCGCCGGTCACGGGCGTTGCCGTCACCCATGCCTCGACATTCATCGCCAGAGGGAGCGACCACGAGGTCAGATCGTAGAACTCGTCGGGCTCGTCGGAATGCGTCCGCTTCTGCTGCTCCTCGACGTAGCCTTTGGTGAAGACGGGCGACTTTTCGAGCAACGTCTGGGCGAGTCCGCCGAGGGGTTGGCGTGTGCTGACGAGGACCGTGCCGGCCGGAAAGAGATGCGATTCGGCGGTGTCGCCGTCGATCCGGGTCGCCTTTACCGTCACCGGTGCATTGAGTTGCGACAAGGCGATCTTCTGGCGCTGCAGCATCTCGACGAGCGGCTGGAAATTCGGCGCGTTCGGAACGAGCAGATAGGTGTTCTGCCCCGAGGCGACCTGCTTCCGCATCATCTCGTATGTGTATTGGAGCAGACCTTCGCGGTTCTCCGATGCTGTGCGCAGCGTTGCCATCGAAGTCGTGTAGTGCCGCGCGATGCGGTCAGCGAGAGTGTAGACAGTGCCGTCGTCGCGCAGGACGGCCGAGCCGCCGCGTCCGCCGCCACCGACTTCATACGTCATCCCGATCGCGCCATGCAGCGCCGGCCACGAGTCGCCGTAGCCGGGGTAGAAGAGGTCGAACTCCTCGCCGACAAAGAACGGCCATCCCTTTTTCGTGAAAGCGCCGGCGTTGGCGCGGCCGAATTTCTCCAGCCATGTGTCGACGTCCGCGGGCAGGTTGGCGTTGACCGGCCGCGCGTCAGGAGGGAAGAAGTACGAAGACTGGTAACCCATCTCGTGAAAGTCGACGAAGACCTGCGGGTTCCACGTACGGTACAGCGCCACGCGTGCGAGCGTTTCGCGCTGCGACGTCCAGGTCCAGTCGCGGTTCATGTCGACGAGGTAGTGGTTGAATCGTCCTCCCGGCCACGGCTCTGAGTGCTCGAACGCGTCAGCATTCGGGTCTGCGTCGGCGCCGCGCGTGCGGATGAACCACTGCACGTAACGCTCGCGCCCGTCGGGGTTCTGCAGCGGATCGATGAGGATGACAAGGTTGTCGAGCAGCGGCGCCGACTGCGGATCACTCAGCAGCGTACTGGCCACCTGCATCGAGGCTTCGGATGACGATGACTCGTTCCCATGCACGCCGTACGCGAGCCAGGCGATAGCCGGCGAAGTGTGCGCGATCTCGTTCGCGCGTGCCTGCGTCGTGGCGTTCGGATCGGTGAGGGCGGCGACGTTAGCGCGGATGGCGTTGAGCGCCGCGCGGTTCTTCGGCGATGTGATCACTGCCAGCATCAGCGGCCGATGCTCGTACGTCTCGCCGAACTGCTGCATCGTGATCAGATTGGATCGCGTCGTCAGTAGTTGGAAGTAGTCGAGAATGCGCGCGTACGGCGTGAAGCGCTCGCCGAGCGGGTATCCGAGGAACTGGTCAGGCGTCGGGATGGCATTCTGGGCCTGAACTGCCGCGGCGAAGAACAGAACGAAAAGGCAGAGAGTGAGTCGTCGCATAAGAAGAGTGAAGAGTGAAGCGTGAAGGGTGAAAAAGGAAGAGGAAATGTGAAGAGGGAAGGGTGCGCAGGTTGGGATGGCCGTCGTTTCAATCGCCGACGGCTACCTCTTCCTCCACCTGTGCGTTCGACTTCGTGTGGATGCCGAGGCGTTTCATCATTTCGTTCAGCGTGGAGGGCTTGAGTTGCAGTAGCTCGGCGGCGCGTTTCTGGACGCCGTTGGCCATCTCCAGCGACTGCAGGATCATGCCGCGTTCGTAGCGGGAGACGGCGTCTTTGAGGGAGATGCCGTCCGAGGGGACGATCATGGCCGGCTGGTCGGTCTGCACAGGGAAACGAAGATAGTCGGGGAGGAGCTCTGGGCCGATGTGGTCGCCGGTGCAGAGGACGACGGCGCGCTCGATCGTATTCTCGAGCTCACGCACGTTGCCGGGCCACGTGTGGTCGAGGAGGATGCGCATCGCGTCCGGCGTCACTTCGCGTACTTTCCGCTTGTTCTCTTCCGCGTACTTCTCGAGGAAGTGAGCGACGAGAAGGGGGATGTCTTCACGCCGCCTGCGCAATGGCGGCAGCGGGAAGGTGATGACGTTGAGCCGGTAGTAGAGATCTTCGCGGAAGCGGTTCTCGGCCATCAGCTTATTCAGGTCCGCATTCGTTGCGGCGATGATGCGCACGTCGACTTTGATCGTGTCGACGGAGCCGAGGCGCATGAACTCTTTTTCCTGGATCACGCGGAGGAGCTTGGCCTGCGTCTCCAGGTTGATGTTGCCGATCTCGTCGAGGAAGATCGAGCCGCCGTCGGCGACTTCGAACAGCCCGCGCTTCGTGGCGATGGCGCCCGTGAACGAGCCCTTCATGTGTCCGAAGAGCGACGACTCCAGAAGTTCGGGCGGCAACGAGCCGGAGTTCACGGTGACGAAGGCGTTGCGCGCGCGCGGGCTGGCGTGGTGGATCGCTTTGGCGACCAGCTCTTTGCCTGTGCCGGACTCACCGGCGACGAGGATGTTCGATCGTGACGGCGCAGCGAGCCGGATCAGCTCGTACACCTTCTTCATCGGCTCGGACTTGCCGATGATGTTGGCGTAGGCATACTTCTCCGACAGCTCCGCTTTGAGCCGCTCGTTTTCCCGTGACAGGCGCCGCTGCTCCAGCGCTTTGTTGACGGTGAGGATGACTTCTTCGTTCTTGAACGGCTTCGGAACGTAATGAAACGCGCCGTGCTTCATCGCTTCGATGGCGCCGTCGATCGAGGAGAAGGCGGTGATGATGATGACGGGAAGGCTGGGGTTGGAGATGCGGATCGCGCGCAGCGTGTCGATGCCGCTGATCCCGGGCAGCATGATGTCGAGGATGACGAGGTCGATGTTGTCGTCGACGTCGAGGACCGATAGCGCCTCTTCGCCGCTCGAAGCCATGGCCACTTCGAATCCTTCGCGGCGCAGAACGGCATCGAGCACGTCTCGCAGGACTTCTTCGTCGTCGACGATGAGGATTCGCATGTGTAAGTCAGGGATCAGAGATCAGTGGATCAGAGATCAGCGGTTCTCCGGTTATTGATTCGTTCGTCTGTTTGCGTTTCGGCACTTGGCAACGCAGCAACCGTCATTCAATGAACCCGCGGATCAGAGCCGGCAACCACCGCATCTTCCGATTCTGATCCACTGGTTGACGGATCGGCTGATCCGCTGCCATTGAGTGGCAGTGTAATCGTGAATGTGGCGCCATTACCGGGCGTGGACTCGACTGTCACGACTCCGTTTGCGGCGTCGAGGATGCGTTTGGTGATGGCGAGACCGAGTCCGGTCCCGCCCTGGCCGCGGCGCGTCGTCACGAGCGGCTCGAAGATCCGGCTGATGATGTCAGCCGGAATGCCTTTGCCGTCGTCCTTGATGCGGATCGAGAGGTTCGTCGCGCACTCTTCAGCGGTGATCCAGATGTTGCCGCCGTCCGAAACGGCGTCGCGCGCATTGAGTAGGATGTTGGTCAGAACCTGTTGCAGATCGTGGAAGTTGCCCTGAACTCTGGTGCCGTCCATCGGTGCCACGTGCACGTGGATGTTCTTCGGCTTGAAGAGGTCTTCGTGCAATGCGACGGTTGCGGTGATGAGCTCCCGAATGTTGACGATCTCGCGGGACCGCGGGCGGTTGGCGATGAGATCGAGCAGATTGTTGACGAGGTGCGACGCGCGGAAGGACTGCGCTTCCATCTTCTTGAGCAACCGGTAGCGCGGATCATCGGGCTTCGTATCCGCCAGAAGCAGTTGTGCGTACGACGAGATGCCGGTCAACGGCGTGTTGACCTCATGCGCCACGCCGGCGGCGAGGAGCCCCAGCGACGCCAAACGCTCTTTGTCCTGCAACTCGCGCTCGAGACGCACGCGGTCGGTGATGTCGCCGATGACCAAAACACGCGCGCCGTCAGGCTCGTCGGCATTCAGCGGGCTGGCCGTGATCGTGACTTCCTTCTCGTCGCCGTTCCGGTTCTCGAAGTTCGTGGTGATCGAGCGCGCTTTGGTGCGGCGCATCTCGTCGTACGGCGGGAAGAGCTCGCTCATCGGTTCTTCCGTCGCTTCGAGCGGGACCGCGGCTGGCCCGATGCCGCCGATGAGCTCCCAAAACGCGTGATTCGCAGTCAGCACCGTGCCGTCCGAGGCGACGACCGCGATGGCCGACGACGACGACTCGATGATGTTCTCGTTGTACTCCTTGAGCGCGCGGATCTCTTCGAGTTGGCGGCGCAGGCGGCTGTACAACCGCGAGTTCTCGATCGCCAGCGCTACCGGCGCGCATAGCGACTCGACGAGGTGGAGGTCATCGCGCGACAACGGCTCCTCGTTGCGCTTGGTGCCGAGGAGGAGGAGGCCCTGAAGCTCGCCGCGGTTCCGCAGCGGGAAGAGGTAGCGATATCCGGTCCGCAGCAACTGCCAGGGGAGGTCGCTTCCTTCGGGCAGCCGCGGATCAGTGAGCACCAGCGGTCCCTCGGACGGCATGGCTCCGAAGTCGACGATCGTGGCCCGCCGCGGAATGCCCGCCTCGGCGTCGTAGATGACGAGCGATGCGCCCTCGCGCGTGAAGAGGTTCATGCGCTGAAGGCCGAGCGCGTCGCGCAACCGTTCGCGCATCATCGAGATCAGCTCGTGCACGTCATGAAACGTGGCCAGTTCCTGCGCGAACTCGGCGATCGCCCGGCGGTGCTTGTAGCTGTCGCGGTAGACCAGCATCTCGATGACCGACTCGATGCGGCCTTTGACCGGAATCAGCACGCCCGCGATCAGGAGCCCCGAGGTGAAGGCGAGGAAGTTGCGCTCGAGTGCGGATCGCTCTTCGATGACGTGCGAGAGGATCAGATTGATCGTCGAGAAGGCGATCATGCCGAAGATGAACGTCACCGAGTACGCCAGGATCTCCTTGATGACGACTTCGACATCCCACAGTTTGTACTTGAGGATCGAGACCGCGAACGCGAGCGGAATCAGCGCCAGCGGCAGGATGGAGATCGTCGAGTAGATCGGCTTCACCGAACCGATCACCAGGTACGGCACGAGGTAGACGAGCAGGAACGGCACAAAGCCGAGCGCCATGCCGAGGTAGATCCACTTGATCTGTTTCTTGCCGACCGCCGCTGCCGTTCGGTAGGTGTACGCCAATGCCACCACTGCCAACGTGAAGTAGATGGCGAAGTGGACGAGCTCCCAATGCTGAATGAGGAGGAGCGAGCGGTACGGAGCGGCGATCGCCAGGCGGTTGCCGAGAACGAGGAGGTCGAAGTCCCAGGCCGCGAGCAGCGCAGGCGGGATGTACATCGCCGCGATCAGGCGCCGGTAGCGAACGATCGGGCGCGGGAAGACGAGGAAGAAGTTCAGCGTCAGCGGCGGAAGAAGGATCGTGGCCAGCTCTTCCACGAGCTGCAGGACTTTATAGGTGAAGTCGATGTCGCCCGCCGGCGTGTAGACGTAGACGATGAACGACAGCAAGGTGACAAAGAAGAAGAGGGTGGACTCGCGACGGCCGCCGCGGAAGAGTGTGAAGAGACCGATGGCGAGATAGAGGAAGCCGATGAAGCTGAGGATCAGGTAGGGGTAATCGATTTTCAGCTCGGGAACGAGGTAGGTGAGACGAAACGTCTGCCCCCCTCGGGCGACGACCATCGGCACTTTCTGACCGATGCGGCGAAGCGTCTTCTGGAGGCCTTCGATCTCGTTGGAGGGTGTGTCGCCGATGAGCCAGATCTGATCGCCGGCCCGCAGACCGCTCGTTTCGGCGCCGCTGCCGGGGTCGACACCCTTGACGACGACGACGCCTTTGTCGCGTGTGAAGGTGAAGTCGATCCGCTCAAAGGAGGAGCGTTTGCGCTGGAATGATGCGAACGCACCGGCAACGATCGCCACCGTCACGGCGAGGATCACCAGGTTCGTGAGGAAAGAGCGGCGCATGAGAGTGAGAACCGACGCGGTGCAAGTGCATTCAACGTGAGTGCCGCCGCAGAATTCAATCTAAATCATTGAACGCAAACGTCCGGCGCGTTGAATTGGCGCTGGCATCATGCCTCCATTCTCCAAGGGATCGAATTTGGTGAGCAGATATTTGGAGGATGTCCGCCATCCAGCTGTGAAACCGTTTGCGTAATTCGGAGATCGGTTGCCATCTTGCCGCTCGCCGCTTCCAAACCCGGAGTCCGCGCTAGACTCCGCCGATGTGCGGCCTGACCGGTTTCGTTGCCAGCTCCGCGAGCCCCGCTGATGAGCTGACCGGCCTCCTGAGGCCGATGTGCGAGGCGATTGCCCATCGTGGGCCGGATGACTCCGGCGAGTGGATCGATCCTGAGCTTGGGGTCGCCCTCGGATTCCGGCGGCTGGCCATCATTGATGTTTCGCCGGCGGGGCATCAGCCGATGGTATCGGCCTCGGGCCGGTACGTCGTGACGTTCAACGGCGAGATCTACAACTTTGAGGCGCTTCGGACCGAGCTTCGTGAGGCCGGTCTGGCGCCGGTGTTCCGCGGGCATTCGGACACCGAGGTGATCCTGGCGGCGTTTGAGGCGTGGGGTGTGGAAGCGTCTGTGCCGCGATTCAATGGCATGTTCGCCATCGCCTTGTGGGACCGCAAACTGCGCCGGCTCTACCTGATGCGTGACCGGATGGGCGTGAAGCCGCTCTATTACGGTCTTGCGGGGCGGACGTTCCTCTACGGATCGGAGCTGAAAGCGCTGCGGCGGCATCCGGACTTCGACGGGACGATCGACCGCGGGGCTCTCGGACTGTACTTTCGCTTCCTCTACGTCCCGGCTCCGTACAGCATTTACGAAGGCATCCGCAAGCTGATGCCTGGCACGATCCTCACGTTCGATCCGGCCACGAGGGAGATGGAGACGACGACGTACTGGTCGGCGGAAGACGCAGCGGCCCGCGGGACGAAGCATCGTTTTCAGGGCTCGGAAGAAGACGCATCGCGCGCCGCCGAGGAGGTGCTCCGCGACGCGGTGCGGATACGGATGATTGCGGACGTTCCGCTGGGCACGTTCCTCTCAGGCGGCATCGATTCCTCCCTCGTCACGGCCCTGATGCAGGCGGAGAGCTCCACGCCCGTTCGCACATTCACGATCGGCTTCACCGAGGCCGACTACAACGAGGCTCCCTACGCCGCGGCTATTGCCCGACACCTTGGCACGAACCACACCGAGCTTTACATGACCCCGGACGACGTCGTGGGCGTCATCCCGAAACTGACGGCCATGTACGACGAGCCGTTTGCCGATTCCTCGCAGATCCCGACGCATCTTGTGGCGATGCTGGCGAGGCGGCACGTCACGGTCAGCCTCTCCGGCGACGGCGGCGACGAATTGTTCGGAGGCTACAACCGCTACTTCATCGGCCAACAGCTATTTCGGCGGTTAGCGATGTTGCCGGTTTGGACGCGCCCCGCGATCAGCCGAGCGCTCGCTTCGTTGTCTCCGCGCGGGTGGGATCGCCTTCTCTCCCTCGGGCGGCCGTTGTTGCCATCGTCGCTTCGTCAGGCGAATCCCGGGCATCGCATTCACAAGGTTGCGCGCGTCATCGCGGCGAACGACCTCGATGCGATGTATTTCGAGCTTGTCTCCCACTGGTCGAATCTTGTTCTTCAGGCAGGTGACGCTGAGGCTCCGGTGACTTCGCAGGCGGCACGTTTACCAATCAAGGATCCGGTGGAGCGCATGATGTATTTCGATCAGATCTCGTACCTGCCGGACGACATCCTGACGAAGGTGGACCGGGCCAGCATGGCGGTGTCGCTGGAGTCGCGCGAGCCGCTCCTCGACTATCGCCTCGTCGAGTTTGCATGGACGCTTCCGCTTTCGATGAAGGTGCAAAACGGAGTTGGGAAACGTGTGCTGCGCCGCGTTCTCGATCGCTACGTGCCGAAGGAGTTGATCGACCGCCCCAAGATGGGCTTCGGCATTCCGCTCGAGTCGCTGCTCCGAGGCCGCCTGCGCGACTGGGCGGAATCGCTCCTCGATCCTTCCACGATGCGCGCACAGGGATTCCTCGACACGGCGATGGTGCAAGCGCGATGGAAGGATCACCTCGACGGCAAAGATCAGTGGAAGTTCTATCTGTGGGGTGTGCTGATGTTTCAGCAATGGGTAAGGGACAATTGATACGAGGGATGGTCCGTTCGACGACTCGTTGGCCCCCAGGACTCAGTGCCGTACCGCTCTCTGGCGGCTCGGGGTCAGAGTGACGTTGAACGAGCGTGACGAGTATTGACGTCCCGGCGACGGGGTTCCTCCTGTCTGACAGCCCCAAAGATAGAAGATGTACCCGCCGCTACTCGACAGGTGACCCGGCTTTTTCCCGAGAGACATGAGCGTCGGATACCAGCCTTTGTAGTCGGCGCATCCACCGCTCATGTCGAATTGAGCCCAGGAGCCTGTAATCTCATTCGGCGGACTCCACTGCCGCGGATCCGAAACGTCATAGCTGGTTGAATAGAACCACGCGCCTCCCCGGCCCGACCCGCTCGCCTTTCCGACGGCCGGATCGCCTGGTGAATCGCAGACGAACGTCAAGAGATACTGATGGGTCTCGTCGACGTAATTGATCGAGCTACCGTAGCGAGCCTGCGCTGGGGCTTCGCAGTTTTGAAACGAGCCGGACGAGAAGATACCGGCGTCGATTCCGCCCATACCCGCCGCGCCGAATGCCTGGCCGTTCCACTTGAAGAACGTCAGCGGAGCGGTGCCGCCGTTGAGTTGAGCGCGAGCGATCATCAGATCGGGATTAGGTTGCCGCGGGTCGAGCAGCGAACCGCCACCCGCATTGAAGTTGTAAGTGGAGTAGACGTAGTGGGCAGGCAACGTGGCATCGTCGAGAAATGCCGACATCTCGGCGTCGCCCATGGAGCTTGGGAGTTGTTGCCCGGTGGCCATCGCCGCTGCTACCGAGACGGACGAGCTCAGAACAGCATAGCGGCCGTAGCTGGCCGGCGGCGTCGAGGTGCAGTCACTGCCGATACACGTCGCGCCGCCAAGCGCTCCGAAAGGCTCATTCGGACCCTGGCTGCTGCTCTGTCCCGGAAGTGGTACGAACGAGAAGGTGCTGGTGCCTCGGTAGGTAGGCCAGGTGTGGCCGTAGTCGCGGGACGTGGCCACGCCGACGGTGGAGTAAAAGTTGTCGCTTCGCGTCCCGCCGATCTGGCCGAAGCAGATGATCGTCCCCTCGTAAACCATCAGAAGATTGCCTGCGGGAACGGTCGGATCGACTACTACCGATCCAGGTGCGGCGTAGTTGAGATCGAACGTTTGATCCTGGTGCGCTGGATTGCCGTCGGCGACCGTCGGACAGTGGACCCCGGAGGGAGAAAGAAAGACCTGTCCGGAACCGCCGGCGTAGTTGCCGTATCCGTCTGCGCTCGCGAAATCCATCATCCACTGCCCACCCTTGTTCGGCCCGCTGCCACCGGAAAGTACGACCAGACCGATATCACCGTGCAGCGGGGTCAGGGAGGCGACGAAGAAGAGATAGTCGGAATTGTGATCGAGCGTTCCCGGTGCAAAGACCGATGCGTGTTCGTCCGAAATACCGCTGATGAAGTGATTGACAGAGCTCGTGCCGTCGGGACCGACAACGATCTGATGAGTGTCGAATGTGCCGCTCGGACAACTCGCCTGTCCTCCTACGCCCGTCGGACTGCAGATCGAGATCGATGCAATCGCCGGCGGATGGGACTGTGCGAACGCGGGCACTGTCGATGAAACGAGAGCAAAGACCAGTGTCGGCAGGGAAATGCGTGCACTCATTCAAGCCCTCCACGTCAGAGCGGAAGGCTCCGTTCCCCTGCGTGCGGAGCCGGGAGAGATTATCGCGAATGAAGCGCCGCGATTCAACGCCGGCGTCGCACCTTCGCCCGTGAGGCGTCAAGTTTCCGCATAATCCCGAAGGAGCCGAATTGCTGTGCCGTCGGCGAGCCTGAAGCTATTAGGTCTGCCGTCTCAGCGCGCAAACGCGCGTGCCACGACTCGCATCGGATAAGCGGCGAAGTAGCCGAGGTTGCGGAGGTCGTAGCGAAGGCTCTTGAGCATGTGCTTGAAGAACCGCCGCGGCTGGTGCAACTGAAAATAGCAGCCGGCCAGCACACGATGGATGCGGCCGTACGAGTGGTTGCGAAGCGACTGCACTGTCGGATTCTGAAACGCCCTATCGAGCGCGCGCAGCATCGAGATCTCCATTTGTGCCACGTTCAGATGAATGCCGCCTCCGTGCAGGCGATACTTGAGCAGTGGTTCGCGCACGTACCCGATGCGGTAACGGACGGCGAGTCGATAACAGAAGTCCCAATCCTCCGACGGTTGCAGCGTTGCGTCGTACCCGCCGATCTCCTCGGCCACCCGTTTCGGCACCATGATGCTGCTGCCGGGCGCCGTGATGACTTCGCGGTCGAGGCGCAAGAGTTCCGTCGCTACCCACCCTTCCATGCCGTTCTGCGATACGAAAAGCAGTTTCCCGTCGCGGTCGACTTGTTCGACAGCGCAGTGAACCAGACCGAGGCCGGGATCGGCGTTGAAACGCGCGATTTCGTGCTCAAGCAATTGCGGCTTCATGATGTCGTCGGAGTCGAGAAAGGACAGATAGTCGCCGTTCGCCGCCGCAATGCCCGTATTTCGCGCCGCGCCGACTCCGCCGTTGTCCTGGTGAATGACCCGGATGCGCTCGCCGTACTCAGCCAGGATCTGCGGCGTGTCGTCCGTCGAGCCGTCATCGACGACGATGATCTCCATCGGACGATACGTTTGCGCGAGGGCGCTATCGATCGCATCGCGTAAGAACCGGCCGTAGTTGTATGTCGGAATGATGATCGAGACGGTTTTCACGGATGCGCCTTTGTGCCACGAGGGCGGTCGGATGGTAACAAGCTGTCAGACATCGGTTGAATCTCTGCGTTGCCGCGGAATGGGCAGCAATCGCTGGAAAGCCTTCCGCTCGTCATCCGTGAGGACGCGCGTCAGGATCAGGAGGGCATATGCGGCTACTGCTGCAGCAGCAACGACGGCGCGCACCATTGCGGACGTCGTGAGTATTGTGACGATCGGAACGGGCAGCAGCAGGACCGCCGCTGCGGCGAGATACGCCCGTTTGTTGTCCGGCCACGGTGCGTACGCAAAGCCGGACGTGCGTTGGGCGAAGTATGCAACTGCGACAGCGCCGGTCAGCGTACGAAGACTCCATGCGATCGCTGCTCCGACCGCGCCGAACTGCTGGATCAGGACAGCGGAAAGGATTACGTAGGGAATCACCAGCGACAAATTGAGGCGGGCGACGATGTCGGTGCGCCCAAGAGCGATCAGCAACGCGTAGGGAACGTACGTCATGATCTCGGCGACGATGCCACCCATGAGCAGGTACAGCGGCAATGTGCTCTCGCGCCCGAACTCCGCGCCGGCCCAGATGGTGAAGAAGGGTTGTGCCACGGCGCAGACGAACATCGCCGCTGGCACGGCCCAGAACAGCATGCCGTGGAGCGCGCGCCGGTAGAGCAACTGCATTTCCTCGCGGCCGGGCCGCATCTGGAGCTGCGAGAAGGCGGGCACGAGTGATTGGACGATCGTCGACGGCAACTGCGTCGGCAGGTAGGCCAGGGTGAACGCGACCGAGTAGAACGCCAGCGCCTGCAATGACGCAAAGCGCGGAAGGAGCACTTTCTCAGAGCTCGCCAGCAGCGTGGCGGTCATCGAGGAAACGACCAGCGCGCCGCCGAATCGGGCCAGCGGCTTCAGGAGAGCGCGGTCGACGTGAGGATGCCGCAGGCTGGGCAACAACTTCAGGCCGGCGATCGCGTACAGCAGCGCGGTTGCGATGGCGGCGCCTGCGACCACCATCACGGCGGAGGTCAGCCCGCCGCCCAGCAGCAGAACGACCGGAATGAGCAGGATCTGGCCGGCAGCGGTGCCGGTGCTGATGAGAGCCACGAGATCCATTCGCAGCCGCACGAATGCAGGTGTGTTGAAGACTCCCGCCACGGCCCGGGCAAAAAATCCGACCGCGGCCAGACGGATGGCCACAACCGCGACCGGTCGCAACGACAAAGGAAGGTGCAGACCATGTTCGACGAGCAATGGCGCACCAAACATCAGCAGGATTGCCAGCGTCGTTGCCGGGACCACCGCGAGGGCGAGCGCCGTCCAGATCGCGGTCGCCTCGCCGCGATCGTCGCCGGCGGCGTAGGCGTGGGAACCAAATCTCGTCGACGCGGTGCCCATCCCCAAGTCGCCAAAACCGAGATAGCCAATCAGGACATGAACGAGCGTGAGGACGCCGTAGCTCTGCGCGCCGAGGAGGCGGATGGTGAACGGAGTCGCCACGAGCGTCGCCAGCATGGTCACGCCCTGGCCGCCGAAGTTCCAGAAGCTGCCTCGCACGACGCGTGAGGTCAGGCCTGGACCCTCGCGTGGCGTTGGATACGGCGCGCCCGGACCCGTCTCGGCGAGCAGATCGCCGTCGCCGAACGCGAGCCGCTCAAAGGGTTGAGGATCACCCATGGGAAGCGAGCTCGGGACATCGAGAATGTTCGTTGCGCGGCACTGCCAGCACGTTCTGGTTTTGTTTTTTCAGCTCGGCGGAACTGACTGGCCGCAGCGTGCCACCCGCTTGCACTTCGAAGAGCTGGTAGCCGGGCCGCTGCAAACCGACAAGGAAGTCAGCCGCATCGGTCATCCCAAAACCGAAACCATGCGCGCTCTCCGGCCCGGCTTCGAAGAGAACGACTGGCGCCTCGACGCGATCCAGAGTCTCCTTCCCACCGCGAAAAACCTTCAACTCCGCCCCTTCCACATCGCACTTGATGAAGTTCGGCACGGGGAGCTCGCCCTTGCTCACGAGGTCGTCGATGCGCTGTTGCTGCACGGTGATCGTACTGGTCTTGCCGAGGGCCGCCTGCTGACGTTGCGAGGGCATCCTCTCCAGACTCGTCCAATCCGCAAGGCTGCTCATCGTGCGGTCCGGCGGAACGAAGAAGACTGCCTTCGTGTCTTCGTCTGACAACGCGTAACAGCTGAGTGTGGCGTTCCCCAGCCTCTCGACGATGCGCGCCAGGCCCGTGAGCAGTTCCGGGTTCGGCTCGAACGCAAAGACATGACCGCGGGGACCCGCCAGTTCTGCGAGGAGCGCGGTATGCAATCCGTAGTTTGCGCCGATGTCGAAGACGGTGTCGCCCGGACGCACGAATCGACGCATGACCGTCTGCTCGTCCCGCTCGATCGGAGAATGGTCGAAGGGCGTTCCGATGAGCCAGAAGTGCGAGTCCAACATCCGAAGGTCGACGTAGATCGCCGGCCCATCGGCGATCTGTATCGGCACGTTTTGCAGCGATTTCACCCACTGCGCGAGCAGGAGTGTGGCTCGCGTGGCGCCTCGAAGGTTCGTGCGATAGTAGCTTCGCAGTATTCTGGCGAGCAGCGGCAGTTGTAGACGTTCCCTGGAATCGATGATGGCCGCCTGAATTCTGAGATTAGAGTTCGCCACAGTGCGCAGACCGGCACCTCATTCTGTCGCCGGCGGCTGCGGCATTCTACTCTTCGCCCGACGATGATGACCGGCCCTCGCGCTCTCTACATCTGCTACTTCGGTCTGCGCGAGCCACTCGTCCAGACGCAGGTTGTCCCTTATTTGCGCGAGCTGGTTGCCGGCGGCGTGAACATGTCTCTGCTCACGTTCGAGCCCGAACCGAAGAAGCGCTGGACGAAGGAGGCGGTCGAGGAGTGGCGGGAGCGTCTGCGGCGTGATGGGATCGAATGGTACATGTTGAAGTACCACAAACGCCCGTCGTTGCTGGCAACGCTCTTCGATGTGATCCGAGGGGCGTTCCTGGCGGTTTCCATTTCGCGCAGAGAGCGCATCGACCTGTTTCACGGCCGCAGTCATGTCGGTGCGGCCATCGGAGTGCTGGCGAAGTGGATGACCGGCGCGCGCCTTCTCTTCGATATTCGCGGCTTTCTCGCCGATGAGTATGTCGATTCGGGTAACTGGCGCGCGGGCGGGCTGCTGTTCTCGACGACGAAGGCCGCCGAGCGGTGGCTTTACCGGGCCAGTGACGGTTTCGTCGTCCTTACTGAGAGCGCGAAAGAGACACTGTTTCCTGGCGGCACCGGCGCGAAGCCCGTGGAGATCATCCCGTGCTGCGTCGGCGCGGAACGGTTCGCAAGCGCGCTTCGCGCCGATCGGGAAACGACGCGCGCGGAGCTTGGTCTTGCCGGCCGGACCGTGTTCGTTTATGTCGGCGCACTGGGCGGCTATTACCTGACGCGCGAGACTGCTGACCTGCTCGCGGCCGCGCGGCGGAGGGATCCGCGCACCTATGCGCTCGTGCTGACGGCGACGGCAAACAAGATGGCCGAAGAGCTCGAGCAGCGCGGCTTCACGAAAGATGACTTTCGCGTGACGCAGATCGATCCGGGAGAGATCCCGAGGTATCTGCGGGCAGCCGATGTAGCGTTGTCGCTCATACTTACGTCGTTTGCGCGGAGATCGGCGTCGCCGACAAAAATGGCGGAGTATTTCGCAGCGGGGTTGCCAGTGATCGTCACCCCGGGTGTCGGTGACGTCGACGCGCATGTTGCAGAGAGCCGGGGAGGTGTCGTGCTTCGAGGCTTTGATGACGCGGCGTACGACGAAGCGCTCGACGGGATCGAAGCGCTGCGCCGCGATCCTGGTCTTGCGGCGCGCTGCCAGGCGCAAGCGCGCCTTCGCTACGACCTCGGGGAAGTGGGCGGCAAACGGTACCGGCGGCTCTACGAAGCAATCCTCGGCTCATGACTCGTGCCACTTCGGATCGACGCCTCCGTGTTCTTGCTCTGGCCTCGTATCCCAGGGAGGCAGCATCGTCGCGATACCGCATCGTGCAATACATCGAGCCGCTTGCCGCGCGCGGTATCGACGTCACCTTCTCGCCGTTTCTCGATGCACGCCTTTTCGCGGTGCTCTACAAACCAGGGAAACTCGCCGGCCGGTTGCCCGCGCTAGCGTTGCGGACGTTGGCGCGAATCGGCGCGGTGATTGGATCGTGGCGCGCCGACGTCGTCCTCGTGCAGCGCGAGGCCATGTTGTTTGGCCCGCCGCTGATCGAATGGATTGCCGCGCGCATGTTCCGTCGTCCGCTCGTGCTCGACCTCGATGACGCCACGTGGGTTTCATATGCCAGTCCGGTCTACGGCCGCATTGCTACGCTCCTGAAGTGGCCTTCGAAGACGAACCGGATCATTCGATGGGCGAGTGCCGTTGCGTGCGGTAGCCCGAACGTCGCCAGTTACGCCCATTCCCTCGGCGCATCCGTCACGCTCGTTCCGACGACGGTCGATACGCGCGTTTTCCGTCCCGCACGCAACGAAGTCGCGCGCGTGCCCGTCGTGGGTTGGATCGGCTCGCATGGCACCTACGCCTATCTGGAGCGGCTCTTTCCTGTTCTCACGCGGCTGCGGCGCGAAGTTCAGTTCACGTTGCTGATTGCAGGGGCCGGGCGTGATGGCATCGATGTTCCGGGAGTCGAGACGATCACGAGAGCGTGGAGTCTGGAGACCGAGGTTGCCGATTTCCAGTCGCTCGACATCGGGCTCTATCCGATTGCCGAGGACGACTGGAGCGCGGGGAAGTCCGGACTCAAAGCCGTGCAATACATGGCCTGCGGCGCGCCGTTCGTCATGAGCCCGGTCGGGGTTTGTGCGACGATGGGCATCGCTGGCGAGACGCATTTCGCGGCGATCACCGACGATGACTGGTTCGGCCATCTGCGTGCGCTGCTGACGGACGAAAAACTTCGCGAACGGATGGGCGCCAGCGGACGCACATTCGCGGAGACGCACTACGGTATCGACGCCGGCGCCGACCTGCTTTCTGACCTTATTCACGCTGTCGCACGAACGTGAGACACTGCGCCGCCGTTGATGATTCTCGACCTCCTTCATATCCCCCTTGCTGTCGCCGCATGCTTTGCCCTGTGGAAGCTCTGGAAGTCGCTTGCAGGACGTGGCCGTGCATCGCTCATCATTACCCTCGGCTTTCTGATTCGCGCCTTCGGCGGCGAGATCCTCTTCTGGATCTCGTATCTGAGACTGCCGGTGGCGAGGTCGCTGCAACTCGGCGACGGCTTCTGGTTCTTCGCCGTCGACGGACCGGGGATGCTTGCCTACACGCGTGAGTTGATCGCGGCGGGGCCCGGCGCCCTCTTGCTGATCGGGAGAGAAATACCTTCGCATGCGTTCATCCAGGTGTTCACCGTGTTTGCCTGGACGCTCGGAGAGTTTGGGTCGGTCGCAATCCTGCTCAACTGTGCTGCCTTTCTCGCCACGTGCGCGATCATCCTTTGGCTCGGGGAAGTCTGCGCGCGCGGTGAGGGGCTGCGCCTTGTCGCTCTGGCGGCCATGGCCTTTGGCCCGGGTACGATTCTCTGGTCTCTGCAGCTTCTCAAGGACACGTTCTTCATTCTCCTGATCGCCGCGATGATCGCCTGCTGTTTCTTGTGGCAGGAACTGTGGCGGGGGACGCTCGCCGACTGGCGAAAGAAAGCCGTCGTCGCAGGCGCGATGGTGGCCGTTCTGTACATGATGGCAGGCATCCGCTGGTACATCGCCGTCTTCTTCTGGGGCGCATGGATCGTGTTTGGACTGATGACGACGATGGCGGCACGGAGGAAGCCCGCGGCGGCTCTCGCCAACGCAGTCCTCCTGGTTCTGCTCGCGCAAGTTGTCCGCATCGGCGGTGGTTCCGACGTGCCGGAATCGGTCCGCCGCATCCTCGATCCGCGTCCTTCGATTGCCGCGACGTTCCGCCCGGCGGCCCTGACGAAGGAAATCAGCGGCCGTCGCCACGGATTCGAAAATACGCCTGGAGGAACGACGATCCTTGCCGGCCGTACGCTCGAGCCGGAGGCCCCACGTAGCGGCGCGATTACGAAACAGCAGCCCGCGCAGCCCGCCTTGCCCGTGCAGCCTGCGCCATCTGCGCAGGTCGCGCCGTCCGTGCAGGTCGCTCCGTCTGTGCCTGCGCCGGCCGTGCAGCTCGCGCCGACCGTGCAAGTTGCGCCGTCCGTGCAGGTCGAACCCTCCGTGCCTGCGCCGGCGGGGCAGCCCGCCCCTGCGCCGGTCGTGCAGCCGGCCCCTGCGCCGGCCGTGCAGCCCGCGCCGACCGTACAGATTGCGCCGTCCGTGCAGGTTGCGCCGTCCGTGCAGCTCGCGGACCGCACAGAACAGCATCCCCTGGCGAAGACGATGGCGGGGCTAGCGGCCGAGTTTCTTCCGCGCAGCGTCGGCCAGGCCGTTGGGTTGGTCCGCATCGGAGGCGGACGAGGCTTCTGGCTTTTCGCGGAGATCGACACGCTCGTTCTCGACGGCTTGCTGATCTTTACGATCGTCGTCTGCGCGCGCAGCCTTCGCGCGCACAGCCGCATAACGCCCCTCTTCGTGTTGCTGCTGATCGTTTTCCTGACGACAGCCGGACCGATGGCCTACACGGTCACCAATTTCGGCACGCTCTTTCGCCTTCGCCAGACGATCTACGCGATCCTCGCGTTCCTGCCGCTGACGCTGGGATCGCCCGAAAACGTTGCGTCCGAACCAGCAGAACCTGTCCACCACAGAGACGCAGAGGTCGCAGAGTAGCGTTTGGACTCTGTGTCCTCGGTGTCTCTGTGGTTCATTCTGCCCGACCGCTCGACGATATTTCGCGGATATCGATATTCATGCGGGCCACTGCAACGCCGGCGCGTGAGCAGGCATCGATGATCTCCTGCAGGTTTGCGGCCGGCATCCCGAGCGTTGCAATCAGGAGCTCGGCGGCGTCGTGCTGGCGGCAGAACGCGGCGATTGATTCTGCGCCGGTTGCGTTGCCGATCGGGAGGCCGTGTACGAACCGTCCGGCCTTGCGCGGATCGGTGTCGAGGAACGCTACCGGAATGCGCTGCAGTGCGGTGTTGAGGTGCAACTGGCGAAGCAGCAACTCGCCGGCATCGGTTGCACCGTAGATGACGACGCGGCGGCCGGTTGGATTTCGCGTCGCCGGAAACAATCGCCGCAGCGCCCGAAACGCCAGCCGGCTCGATGTCACCGCCAGGAGCAGCAGCATGGCGTCGATGACGAAGACCGACAACGACACGCCGTCGTGCCGTGCGATCAGCGCAACATAGACGATCGTCGCCGCGGAGCCGAGCGCCACGCCACGCGCATAGGTGAACACATCGGACAGGCCGGCGTAGCGCCACAAGCCGCGGTAAATGCCGCTCATCAGCAAGGCGGCCAGCTTCAGTGCAATGGCGATCGGCAGCGTGGCCAGAAAGAGGTGCCATCCCGCGGAATCCGAGGCTGGTCCGAACACGAGGACGTGCGCGAAGTAGTACGACAACACGATCAGCAGCACATCGAGAGCGACTTCGAAAACGCGGCGCTTGTAGGAAAAATCGATGAGGAACGCAAAAAGCGCTCTGGGTCGTGCCGCGCCCGCATCGTTCTCGTCGTACACGCGAACGTGTGCCAGCGAGACGCCGAGAAACGTGAGGATCAGCGTGAACGATGCGATCGCGCTGATGCTGACGTCGAGGGCTGCATGACGCACGAGCATCGCCAGCGAGCCCGCGGCTACGGCGAACGTGTAGAGCATCCAGACCGCATGCCTCTCCGAAAGACCGAGCGCGACGAGGCGATGCGACGTGTGGTCGCGGCCACCCTGCGATGCGGCGCGGCCGGCCAGCTTGCGCATCAGCGTCACGAACGTCGTATCGAAAATCGGAACGACGAACACGAGAACCGGCACGGCCAGGACGGCCACGACGCTCCTCGACCTGCCGCCGCCCGGCCCGCTGACCAGCGCGCTCGACGCCAGCAGAAAGCCGACGAACATCGATCCGCAGTCGCCCATGAAAATCGACGCCGGCTGATGGTTGTAGATCAGGAAGCCGAGGAGAGCGCCGGCGAACGCGGCCAGCATCAGGGCTTCCGGCCATTGCTGATTGGCGATGAAGTTCAGCCCCAGAAACGACGCCGCGATCGCGGACACGCCCGCGGCCAGCCCGTCCATGTTGTCGAGCATGTTCACGGCATTCGTGATCCCGATGAGCCAGAACATCGTGATCAGCACGTTCAGCGCGAACGACCCCGTCCACGGAAGCACCAGTCCGAACGAGACGACACCTGCAGCGCCAATGAGCTGCCCGATCAACTTCTGGTACGGCTTGATGTGCAGCAAGTCATCGGCGAGTCCGACCAGGAAAAGCGCGACACTGGCCGTCATCACGATGCGGCTTTCGCGCGTCATCGGGAGCAGGAGGAGCTGCGTTCCGATGACGGCGATGACGATGGCGACGCCGCCGAACATCGCCGTCGGCTTCGTGTGCCAACGATCGGCCTTCGGCTTCGCGACAGCACCTCGGCGGCGTGCAATCGCACCAACCATCGGCGTCAACGCCGCGGACGAGAGGAAGGCGCCAGCGGCGGCGAGGATGGCCGTCGTCAGAAACTGCGGGCTCATGAGGCGCGGCTTCGCGCTCGAGACGATGCCGCCAGAACCGCCTCGGCACCTTCGCGCGAAGAACGGAATTCGATCACCGCACGCAGGATGTCGTCGAGCGACGTGCGAGGACGGAACCCGATCACGCGCGCTGCTTTCGATGTGTCGGGCACGCGGCGCGGCATGTCTTCAAAACCTTCCTCGTATGCCTCGCTGTACGGCACGTAGATGATGCGCGAGCCGGATCCGGTGAGCGCCAGAATCCGCTCGGCAAGTTGCGTGATCGAAACCTCTTCGGTCGATCCGATGTTGAAGACCTGGCCCGGCGTGTCGGGATGATCGATGAGGCGGAGCAACGCCTCGACGACGTCGGCGACGTATCCGAAACATCGCGTCTGCCGTCCGTTGCCGTAGACCGTGAGGGGCTCGCCGGCCAGCGCCTGGCTGACAAGCGTCGGCACGACCATGCCGTAGCGCCCGATCTGACGCGGTCCCACCGTGTTGAAGAGGCGCACGATGATCGCGGGGAGACCCTTCTCGTGATGGTAGGCAAGCGCCAGAAACTCGTCGATGGCCTTGGAGCAGGCGTAGCTCCACCGCCCCTTCGTTGTGGCTCCCATCACGAGGTTGCCGTCTTCGCGGAACGGGACTTGTTCGCTCAGTCCATAAACCTCGGACGTCGAGGCGATCAGCACACGCTTCCGCTTGCGTTCGGCGGCAGCGAGAACGACTTCTGTTCCGCGAACGTTTGTCTCGATCGTGCGAACGGGACTCTCGACGATCAGCTTTACGCCGACCGCGGCGGCGAGATGAAAAATCACGTCGCAGTCGTCGACGAGCGCTTCGAGAACCGGCTCGTTGCGGACCGAATCGATCGTGCAATGGAAGCGCGGGTGATCGGCGAGCTGCTCGACGTTTTTCAGGCTGCCGGTGGATAGATCGTCGATGACGAAGACCTCGTCACCGCGCGCGATGCAGGCATCGGCGAGATGCGAGCCGATGAAGCCCGCTCCGCCCGTAATGAGAACTCTCAAGTCTGGTTTTCCCGGTCTAAACGTGGTCTGCCGCTGCGAGGCCACGATACAGCCGGATCATATCGGCAACGAGCCGTTCTTTGGAGTGGGCTTTCCGGACGTACGCCTTGCCGCGCCTGGCCAGTGTCTGTCGCAACGGTTCATCGCGCAGAAGCCGGGCGAGACCGGCCGCGAATCCGAGGTCGTCGCCGGAGGCGGCTGTGATCCCGCGCTCCCGGATCTCGAAGGTTGCGCCGTTGTCGTCGCTGACGCGCTCCTCGACCTCGCCGAGCAGATCGACGACGCCTCCCACTGTCGTGCTGATGACCGGCCTCCCGCAGGCCATCGCCTCGATCAGAGCCAGCGGTGTTCCTTCGTTGCGCGATGTGAGCGCGGCGATGTCGAGCGAGTCATAGATCGCTGTGGCCGGCTGCGTGCCTGCGAAGATGACGTTGCCACCCGCGCGCTGTTCGAGAGCCTCGCGGTCGCCGCCGTCGCCGTAGATGACGAATCGCGCCGCGCTGCCCAATCGCGTCGCAACGCGCAGGAAGAGGTCGTGGTTCTTGATTGCGGTGAGACGGCCGACGATTCCGACGACAATCTCGGGCGCTTCGATGCCGAGCTGCGCGCGCAACACGTCGCCGGAGCCTGGCTCCGCGTCAAGCTCGCCGAGGTCGATGCCGAGGGGCAGGACGACGAATTGATTCGGACCGCCGACCCGAAACGTGTCCCGGATCTCGCGGAGCTGCTGCTCGCCGAGAACGATGATGCGGTCGGTGTTGCGACGCGCCAGCGTCCGCTCGATCGCCAGAAAAAAACGCGTCTTCCACTTCCCGTAGTAACTATGAAAAACATGTCCGTGATAGGTGTGCACGAAACGGCATCGCTGCGACGGTCTGCTCACAAGCCGGTAGAGAAGACCTGCGATGCGGCCCACCGCACCGGCCTTGGCCGTGTGCGTGTGCACGATGTCCGGACGGAAACGGACCATGAGCCGCCAGAGTTGCCAGATCGTCGAGAGATCGCGCGGCGAAAGCTCGCGGCTCATCGTTGGAATCACGATCGGTGCCACACCATGTGCGGCTGCGAACGCGCTCATGTCTTCTTCGCCGGGAGGTACGGTTCCCGTGACGAGCAGCGTTTCGCAGCCATGTGCCGGAAGCGCCTCGCTCAACCAGACCACATGGCGGGCCGGACCGCCTACGTTGAGTCGGGCGATGAGGCGAAGGACGCGGATCGGCCGCGGCGCATCGGGCGTCATCGCGCGCCGACCGCGGCGGTTACGCGGGCGCGAAGCTCACCCTCGAGTTGGTAGATGACATTCGGATCGAAACGTGCGGCCGTGGCGAGATCGGATACGGCGAGGTCCGTTTGTCCCAGGTGCAGTCTGACGAGACCGCGGTTCACGTAGATCTCCGGGCGGTCATCGATGCGCAAGGCGGTCGTGTAGGTAGCCGCGGCCTCGTCCCAGCGGCCGAGGATCTCGCAGTTGGTGCCGTAGAGCAGATACCAGGCGGGATCGAGGCGGCGCCCACTGGCAGCTTCGTCGAGATCGTGCAGATTCGTGTGGGCGATGTCGATGGCGTGCCGGTCATCGAGTGATTGCGCGTGCAGCGACCGCGCCGCAACCTCCCGCAGGATGAGATTCCCGCGGTAGGGAGCGATGCATAGCTGGTTGACGGCGTAGCCGGCAGCGACGAGCGCCGCCATTCGCAGTAGCAGCGCGGCGAAGGGGCTTTGCGCCAGCCGGGGCGGATGCACGCCCCCGGAGCGAGGCGCCCGATCGTCATTGCTCCATGTGACGCAGAGTGCTCCGAGCGTGAGGATGACCAGCCGCGGTGCCGCGATCTCGAGCGGAAATTGGGCGAGGCAGATCACGAATAGTGCCGTCGCCAGCGGCCAGCGGAACGCTCGCGCGAACGTTGCTTCGGGCGATGAGACGCCGGCAGGCGCGCGTCGCCGGCTTCCCACGATTCCACTGCCGATCCCGATCGTCAGGAGGAAGAGCGCGTATCCCGGCAGTCCGGTCTCGGCAGCAACCTGCAGGTGATCGTTGTGAACCTCGCCCCAGTTCATGGCGAAGCCCTCCAACCACCGATCGGGATATCGCCCGCGCAGCCCGATGCGGTAGGCCATGTAGTGATACTTGAAACAGCCCGGTCCGACCCCGGCGAGCGGATGATCGCGCGCCATGTCCACCGCGGAAAGAAATGGAGGCAGACGTTCGGAAAAAAGGTGCTGATAGTCGCGATGCGCCACCGCGTTCGCAAGCTCGCGAACCCCCTGGCCCATCGAAGTCGACGGAGAAAGAATGACCAATGTGAGCAGGACGATGATTGTGCCAACGACAAGCGCGGCGCGCCGGGAGTGACTGAGCGCGAAGACAATCAGCGCGGCCAGGAGCGCCCCGAGGGCGGTGCGCGTGCCGCTGGCGGCGATTCCGGCCACGAGCAGAATCCCCACTCCCGCGTAGATCCAGCGCCGGAGACCGCTCGCGGTCACAGCGAGCACGATCGCCGCAATGGCCGGGACGACGAGATACATTCCGACGTCGTTGGCATTGCCGAGCAGCGCAACACTGCCGTAGTGCGCGGCTGTGTCCGGCGGCAGAGGAAACGGCGTCCAGATCCTCAGCTCCTGCAGGATGACGAGGACTGCATTCGCACAGCACGCGATCATCAGCACATCGACGGCGATCAGTGTCACCGCCTGCGCAGCCATGCAGGTGGCAATGAAGATGACCGCAGCAGCAAGAATCGTGATCAGGCTGTCGACGCTGAGCGGGCGGTTGGTCGATGTGGCGGTCGTGATCAGACACCAGACGATGACCGCAGCCGTGAGCAGAAACTCGGGGCGCCGCGTGAACGTCCACGTTCTCCTCCGCGACGTCAGCCAGAAAACGGCCAGCATCAGGAGCACGATCGCCTCCCCGCGGAAGATCAACTCCTTCGGCAGGCGAAACGTATCGAGCCCACTGCCGAGAATCACCGGCACGACGAGCAAACCCGCGGCGAGCACAAGAAGAATGGCCCGTTCGGCGAGGGCGAGTGGCGGCTTCGCCAGCCGGCCTTCCTGCTCGATCGTCATCACGGCGCCACCTTTTCGAACCCATGTTGGCGGGCGGACGCCCAGGCGCGGTTCGTGATGCTCATATGTGATGGGCTCGCCGGAAATCTGGGCGCGCCGATTCTGCCACATCGGAGTGCGGTCGTCTCGACCGCGGGCCCTCGGGCGTCCTCGCCCGAGGGCTGTAGGGGGAGGGCGACGTCCAGGAGTGAATGGCCGGGTTTTGTTGGGGGTACCTTGCAATCGCCAGACTGACAACTCTGCTGGTACCCTGAACACGCGACAACCACACCTCTGTCTCATGAGCCATTACACGTATGAGGACTACCTCGCGCTCGAACACGACAGTGAGCTGAAACACGAGTTCGATGACGGTGAGATCTTTGCCATGGCGGGTGGATCGCCCCGTCACAGTGCGCTCGCCTTTAGGATCAGTGCCGCTATCGAGAACACTCGTCCTTCCGGATGCACGGGATTCCAGTCGGATATGCGAATCCGCGTTCTCGCCACCGGCCGAGCCACGTACCCGGACGTCTCGATGGTCTGTGGCCCGATCGAGCTCGATCCCGATGACCGCAGCGGCACGACGATCACGAATCCCGTGCTACTCGTCGAGGTCCTCTCCCCGTCGACCGAAGAAGTCGACCGGGTAAGCAAGTGGCGGGACTATCAACGCATCCCCTCGCTGCAGGAGTACGTCCTCGTCAATCAGGAGCCGCGCGTCGAGATCTACCGGCGCCTCGCGTCAGGAAGCTGGGAGTATCTCGACGTGCAGGAGGGTGTCGTGAAGCTTGTATCGGGCGCGACGCTGGATCTTTCGATTCTGTACGCAAACCTTCCGAACTGAGAGGATTGTGCCTTTCCTGTGCGCCTGACGGCGCGCGACGCACTGTCAACACTCCACATTCGGTGCGCAATGCGTCTTTCTCAGTCACTTCATCCTGCCATTTGTGGCGATCGTGTGGCACGCCGGACGACTTGCGGTGCGCATCGGACGCACTGCGATCCGCACCGTGTCGCAACGTTGCACCCTCGGTGCGCACGTACGACACCCACTCGCGCCGCAACGCTACACCTCCGGTGTAGCATGCGACACCGTCTATGAAGCAACGCTCCGCCCCTGGTGTGGCATGCGACACCGTCTATGAAGCAACGCTCCGCCCCTGGTGTGGCATGCGACACCGTCTATGAAGCAACGCTCCACCCCTGGTGTGGCATGCGACACCGTCTATGAAGCAGCGCTCCACCGCTGATGGGGCATGCGACACTGCCCATGAAGCAACGCTAGACCCCCGGTGTAACAATGCAACACTGCCCATGCAGCAACGCTACACCCCCGGTGTAGCACTGCGACACTGCCCATGTAGCAACGCTACACCTCGGGTGTAGCAATGCAACACTGCCCATGCCGCAACGCTACACTCCCGGTGTCGCAATGCGGCACTGCCCATGTAGCAACGCTACACGCCCGGTGTAGCAATGCGGCACTGCGCATGTAGCAACGCTACACGCCCGGTGTAGCAATGCGACGCTGCCCATGAAGCAACGCTACACCCCCGGTGTAGCATGCGGCCACGGCCCGTGTAGCAACGCTACATCCGCCGTGTAGCAACGCTACATCCGCCGTGTAGCAACGCTACATTCTCGGTTGCACATGTGCGCGAGCATCGTGTTGCACGATTTTTTTTGAGTGTAGCCGCATTGCCCCTTGACAAGTCGTTTCAACGGGCTTATATCGTTCGCTACAACGTCGAATTTCGTAAGATCTTCGGCTTTGGCGGCTGTCGGCGGTACAGGATGGTGCTGGATAGCACACGATTAAACCTGTACCGGCGCGGGAGTTGAGCTTGCTCCTCCTGCCGCGGGCACCCGAGGTGTGTACACGCCTCGGGAAAAACATCAACCGGAAGAATCGGCGCGTAGCCGCGACTTCCAGCCGGTGGCCGCTCGCACTTGTCGACGAGTCGTGACGTCACCTCCGGCCTTAGCTCGTAGAAGGAGACTATGTCGTGAGTAATGCAACCCCTGTTACACCAAACCCTGATCCGGCCAAGCTGGCCCCCGAACAGGTCATCGCGCAGTTGCGCAGCATGTCGTCGCAGATGGAGGACGTCGCGCCGTTGTCGAAGGAGCAGCGCAAGCTGATCAGACAGCGTCTGCGGATACAGCCGAAGCCGATCGTCGAGGCATCAATCAACGTCATCGGCGTGCTGGACAACGTATCGCAGGCGATCGGACAGCCGCTCGACGAAGTCCGTCAGATGCAGGACGACTCGCTGCGCTGGGACGCCGTGGCCGAAGAGGCGCGCGCGTTCCTGAAGGGTATCGAGGGAGCAAACCTCAATCGCCGTCAACGGCTCTCGCTCATCGGGATGCAGGCGTACGCGATCGGGACACAGCTCGCCAAGGACCCGGACAACGCAGTGCTCGTACCGCACGTCGAGGAGGTCAAACGGCTGAAAGGCGTCTCGCGCCGGAAGAAGGCGAAGCAAGCCCCTCCGACGCCGGCGCCGGCACCCGCGCCTGTAACGTCCACCGCATCAAAATCGTAAACGTATAAGGAGGTAGTGAACCCGGGCGCGCACAGAAGCGCGCCCGGGTTCCATGATGATCATGAAGAACGACTACGCATCCCAACGGGCCGCGGTGCTGATCGACGAGACCATCGCCGCCTTGCAGCGCATGGAAGAGGCACCCACGTCGCCGGTGAAGGGATTCCGGACCGCCAAAAGAAGACGGGAATTCCGGCGCTACGCCGCGCGCCTGCGCCGCGGACAAGTGGAGCCGGTCTACAAGAATCTTCACACCGCCGAGCAACTTGCAGAGATATACGAGCAGACCGCCCGGCGCGACGAGGTTTTCGAACAGGCGTGTGGTGATCTCGTGAGAATCAGTCGGGATCTCAAGTGCGTCGTCGAGCAGGAAGGCTCTGCCGCCGCCATAAGAACATTCAACAAGATGCTCCGGGAGGCGGGGCTCGCGGCGGCGTTCAATGGTCCGGACAGCGAAGCCGGGCAGCGGCATCGGCGAATGTGGTTCTTCATCTCGATCGGCGCAAGGCACGAATCGGAGAAGCGCCGCCAACTGCCGTCCGAGCCCGTGCTCCCGCTCTTGATGAAGGACCCGCGAACCGAACGGCGCGATGAGTTGACTGCAGCCGTGATCCTCGACTCACCACCCGCGGGCCAAGCGGTGATCCCGATTCCCGCCGAGGATTCGGAGTCCGGCTGCGGGCGCGTTCTCATGCGCATCGGTGTCGGCAATGCGTCCTGGATCGGCAGCTTCGAGCGTGGCCAGAAGGGTCCCGGTCCCAGCACGGTCCAGATGATGCCTGACGGCAAGCACCTGTTCGTATCCGCGGCAGGCGCCGGCTACATCATCGACGCGACGTCGCGAACGCTCGTAGAGCAGACCGGCACGAACGTCGTCGATGTGGGGCGGACGGGGACCGTATTCGTCGTCAATCACAACGACACGAGCCTGGAAGCGTTCGGAAGGAGCGGCCGCCTCTGGAAAACAGACGCCATCAGCTCCGGCGGATTTCGACGACTGACGCCCTCGGACGACGCGATCATCGGCGAAGCGCTGCGAGCATGCCCCCAAGGGTGGGCAGGTTTCTCCGTGAAACTCGCGACGGGCGAAGTTCGTTTTGATGATGGGCTTTGAAGATCGGAAGTTGTTCCGTCTCGCTCTGGCAGGCGACAACCTCGCGACGGCCAGTAACGTGGGAAGTACGGCCGCAGCAGTCAAAGGACACGTGCATCGTTGACGATCATGACAGTAGAGCCTCGACGGCGCGGTTGAGGGTTTCCTCGATCGACCCGGAACCTCAGCGCTTGGGGTGGAGTTACGTTGGCCTTTTCGCTTCGCTGAGCATCTTCACCATGGCCGGATCGCGGTGATCGAAGAAGCTGCTCGCTCCCGTGTCGAGTTTTGCGATGGAGCTCATCTCGTCCGTGTCAGCTCGAAGTCGAAGACATTGAGGTTCTCGGCCATGCGCTCTTTGCGAACAAATTCGGGATCGCCACGACGGCACGTTGCGTCAACCAGCGCACGATCACCTGGGCGACGCTTCCGATGGTTCTCAGCGATCGAACGGAGCACGTTGTGGAAAATATCGTTCCGCCCCTCGGCGAACGATCCCCACGAATCGATCTGAATGCTGTTCTCCCGCAGGAACTTCTGCGCCTCGACCTGCTGATGGAACGGATGCGTCTCGATCTGATCCACGGCAGGAATCACCTCGTGATGCATCATCAAATCCATTACGCGATCGGGGTGAAAGTTGCTCACGCCAATGGCGCGAATGCGTCCCTCCCGCCAAGATCCGTAGATGTCGCCGTACAGTTGGTGGATCAGGTAGAGAAGAGAAGGGCATGTGGGACTCAGAAGAAGGCCGCTAATCTTGCAACTGACGTCGGCACGAGAGGCAAGCAGGACAGTGTTCGCGAAGGAATGAACCGAATAAACTCTGTTCGTGGCGTCGATCTCAACACGGTCCTCTGCGGAATCGCTCGACATTTCACCGACCTCAAAATGGAGACGGTTCATTCCAGCCTGGATTCGTGCCCTGGTCTGGGTCGATTCAGCTCGTCACTTCGACGCCTTCCTGTCCTACAGCTGGAAAGCGGACAGCCAGGTCGCGCCCGTTTTGCAGTCGCTACTCCAGGGGTTTTTGCGACCTTGGTATAAGGCTCGCGCCAAAACGATCTTTCGAGACTTGTCCTGCCTTCCCGCCGGGTCGAGTCTCGAAGCTGAGCTCTTCGATCGGTTGGATCAGTCCGACCATCTGGTCGTGCTCATCTGCCCCGATGCAGCGATCAGTCGCGGGATGGAGAAAGAAGCAGCCCACTGGTTCAGCGTTCCTCGATCAGGTCACGTCCTGATCGTCGTCACGGGCGGGGACTGCCGCACATGGGAGGCGCTTCGCGAGCTGCTTCCGCCGTCGTTGAAGGCCAATCTCATACAGGAACCGCTTCTCGTCCTGTTGCAGGATCGGCGACACCAAATCCTGACCGACCCCGAGGGCGTGCGCGAGGAGCTGATCGAGGATCTCAGGCAGCTGATACTTCGGCTCTATCCGGGTCGGACCTGGGGCGAACTGCGCGGCGAAGAACGCCGCAATCGGCGGAATGCACTGGGCCTCATGGGCGCGGTGGTTGCCCTTCTTCTCGCAATAACGTTCTTGGCGCGTACCCAGCAACTTCGTGCCGAACGCGGCGAGGCCGAAGCACAGCGCCAAACTGCGAGGGCTAAGGCGAATGAGACGAGGGCCACCGAGCAGGAGCGTCTTGCGATTGCCAACGCCAAGGAGGCGCGAGACAACGCTCGGGTGGCCCAGAATCGCGAACGTATCGCGCGCAGCAACGCACTTGCCATTCAGGCGCGAGAGGCTCGCGGCCTGCCGGACACAGCGCTCCTTCTGGCGTTGGCGGCTGTTCGCACCGAGCGGACCCGTGATTCGGAATCGTCGCTGCTCGGGGCTCTGCTCACCTATCCCCGCCTCGAAACAAGCCTATACGCATGGCACGATGCTGCAAACAGAATCGTCACTGCGCTAGCCGTGTCTCCCGACGGACGCAGCGTAGTTGCGGGCTATCAGGATGGCTCCTTAATTCATTGGGACGGCGCGCGCACCGTGGGGATCTATCTGCGTCAGCCGGGTGGAGGGTGGGCGTCGAGCATCAATGCTGTGGCGTTCAACAGTGCCGCAACCCGTCTGTCAGTCGCGACCGCTGACGGCGCCATCCTCTCCTGGAACTGGAAGACCAAGCGAAGCTTGCCGAAGATTCGACTGACGGGCGCGCATGGCGAGCAACCCAGCGGGCATTTTAGTCCGTACTTCCATGCCGCAGCCTTGGCCTTCGATCCACGCACTGGGCTGTTGGCAGCCGGACAAAACGATGGTCGAATCCGAATGTGGAACGTTGCGACCGCTTCCTCGGTGGGGTCAGAGTTCGGATCACCCATCTCGGAGGAATTGAACGCGCACACGATCGGCGTGCAGATTCTGGCGTTTTCAACCGATGGAAAGTTCTTAATCTCAGGACACGGTGGAAGCATCGGCAGCGCTGACGGAACGATCCACGTCTGGCTTGCGAACGACGGATTTCGACCGGGCCGAGTCCTCAGGACCGGTACCACTGGCGCTCTTGCGCTAGCGGTGCAACCGGCGACCAATCGAATCGCCTATGCAGCAGCGACAACCATCCGCATCGAAGATCCAGCAGGTGGCGAAACTCGCTCGCTAGACTTGCAGAACGGCGGCGAGCCTCCGCTCGTCCGCGTGACGCGCCTGGCGTTCGACGAGAGGGGCCAGATCCTCGGCGCAGCGTCAGCCGACGGCCAACTCGCGATGTGGCGCGATCTCGAATCGAACGACGACGAGGCGCGGATTCCCGAGGTGTTTCCAACGGGGGAGTCCCGCTATCTCGACAAGATCGTGTTTCTGCCGCGAAAAAACCTAATTGCGACAAGTGGGTTGGATGGCGTGGTCCGGCTCTGGCACACAGACCGCGAGCCCGCCGGCCGTCTGTTCGCGCAGACGAACCCAATCTACGATGCTGCCTTCAGCGGTGACGGCACATTGCTGGCGACGGTGGGCGTCGGCGACACCGTCGAATGGTGGGATGTGCGACAACGTTCGAGGCTGGCGAGGCTTTCCCTGGGTCACAACGAAAGCGGCCGCGCAATTGTGTTCGTCGATGCGCACGAGGTTGCCGTTCTCTCAGAGTCGGGACGTCTTCTGCGGTGCAACCAAGCCGGATGTGTCGAGGTTGCGCGCCCTCACCCTCGCGAGCAGTCGGGGCCGCGGGCTTTCGGACCCAGTGGGAACTTCTGGTTCGAGTGGCTCGATCGGCCTTTTCGCTGCACGACCTCGAAATGCGAACCATTGCCCGGGCCGAGGGGGTCGAGGTTGGAGCCGAATGCAACGAGTCCTGATGGTGCGCGATGGACAGTTCGAGCCTGGAAGGCCGGTGATAATCCAGGTGGCGTTGTCTGGTTCTGTCAGATGTCCGGTTGCCGTCTGCTTGATGTGGGCTCCGGAGGCTCTTCGACGTGGGTCGGCGGGACAAACTTCAACGGATCGGGTTCGATTCTGGCAGTGGGCATGGGCGATGGCCGCGTGATCTTCTTCAATGGTCGAGATGGCACTCGCCTCGGACCACCCGTCGCGGCACAGCTCGGTGGAATCGAGCATCTCGCATTCAGCCCAGATAGCACCCTGATGGCGTCGGCCGGGCGCGACGGGACTGTTCTGTTGTGGGATGTCGCGACGCGCCAGCCGTTGGGTGTTCCGTTCCCGCGACCCGGTCTGGATCAGGTCACAGCAATGTTGTTTTACCCAGGCGGACGAGCACTTCTTGTTCAGTATTCGGACGGTCGTATCCTCGAACTGAACGTCGATATTGTTGGCCACTGGGAAACGCGCGCTTGTCAAGCCGCGAATCGGGACTTGGCGTTGGTGGAGCGGAATCGATATCACATGCCCAAGCCGTTCGATCCCGTCTGCCGTTCGAAACCTCTCCCGCCGTCGTCATGGGAGCCGCGACCTCCGGCGCTTTTCTGATTCCACGCGGAGCTTTGCTCGAAGCGTTTTCTGCCGGCGATGACTCGAGGCGATTTTTCGACTTGGTGGCCGAAGTCGGAGTCCTGAAGAGGAAACGAAATTGGCTGTTGCGGGAGGACTCGAACCTCCGACCAGCGGATTGTCAAATTTGCGGAATCGCGGTCGGCAGTCGGGAACACCCATGATCTGGGCACGATGACGCTCGACCAAGTTTCTATACATCGTGCCTCGCGTACTTACTTGCGCGAGCGCGTGAAGTGTGCAGCGGCGGGCCCTCAGCCCGCCAAACGCTCGAAGATGTTTTCCAAGTCAGCGTTCGATCTTTGCCAGCGCCTCCAGGGCGGCATTGCGGAGAACTTCGTCCTTCGCTAGCGCCAAGGCGTGCAGCGAGACGGCCGCGGCGGCGGCGTTGGGGCCGATCGCACCAAGTGCCCGGGCGGCCGCGGCGCGATTCGGGGAACGCTCTGATCGAACGATCTCGATCATCTGGGGGACTGCCGGCGTGGACGCCGCTCCGATCTCGGCCAGAGTCTGAATCGCATCGAGCTGTGACGCCGTTCTCAGCAGCGCCGTCACGGCCGGCACCGCAGGTGCGGCCTCGCCCTTCATCGCATTCAATACAGACAACAGCTCCGTGGTCTCGGTCGGTTTTCGTTTCGCCAGCTCTTCCGCGATCACCGGAACCGCAGACCGGGCGTGGCGAGTGAGGAGGGATCGTGATTGCTCGCCACGTCGCCAGCGCTCGCTACTTTCCAATCCCTTCAGGAGCAGTCGGACTGTTCCCGGCGCGAGCTTGGGCAACCCTTCGATTAACCTCGCACCGACAAGGAAAGCAGGGTAGTCGTCCGACTGCAGCAGCCGCGCGGCGGTTCGTTCGCGCGCGGAATCATCGAGCAGGCCGTGAACCAGTGCGTTGGCGGCCTTCTCGTTGGACTTGGCGGCAGATTTCTCGAGCGCAGCAATCACCCTTTCATCGCGAATCGGTCTCACCCGCGCAAAGACGTCGATCGGGCTGAAGCCAGGCCCCGGATCGTAGGCGGGCGCCAGCAGGACTCCTGTCGCCTGGGAGTCTGTTCCACCGGTGAGGACGTACAGGGACGCTGCCACCCATGCACGATCGCGTCGCTTTTCGTCAGAAAGGGCGTCCCGCAACGGATCGAGCGCGGCCTCTCCACGTCGCTGGATCGCGACGGCCAGGACCTCGCGTGCCTGATTAGTCTGCAACTCATTGTCCCTTAGGATGCAGAACATCTGCTGAGACTGACTTAGTAGCGTGCGGGCGGATGACCGAGCGTCCATAACGCCGAGCTTCTCAGCGCGATCGATGAAGGTGATGTATTTGGTGACGTATTCGGGCCATCTTTCGTAGCCGAAGCCGCAAGAAATGACGTCATTTGTCCTGACCCTCATCGCGCTGCGGAGCATCTCGCGAGCACCCTTGTCTAATTGGTCGCTTCCGACCGCGTAGTCGGATAGTCGCTCGAAAGGTGGGTTGAACGTTTTCGCGAAACGGCCCTGCGTCTCTTCGTCTGCACGAGAAACGGTCTCGAGGATCCGTTTCACCATGTCCATCGGTGTCGCGTAGCCCGACAGGAATCGGCCCAGCGGTTCGGCGAAACCGCGGATCGACGCGTCGCTCATCACCGCCAGTTCGAGCGCTTTCGACCGACCGGCCCAGAGGCCACTCGCGATGGCGGTTTCTCCTTCGGGCGAGATCGCGTGCTTGACCTCGATGACTGTTGCCGCTGCGCAGAGCCTCACATCCAGCGACACCTGTTCGTCCGCGGCCACTGCATTCCACTGAGTGACCGTCGCGGCGGACTTGTCGATTTCACGGAGGACCTGGATCGCTGCACATCCCACGTCCTCGACTCGCATCGCCATGAGTAGCGAGTCCCTGACGACGGAGCTCCGTACCTGAATCGCGCGGAGGGTGATCAGGGCCTGCATCCGAACCGACGCGTCGGGATCGCGAACCGCCTCGGCAATCGCGGGCGCCGAGGGCAACGCCTCTTTTCCCAGCGTCGCCAGGACCTTCAATGCGTTGAGACGTTTCGCGGGGTCGGTCGATTTCAGTTCGAGCTCGAGCAGTGAAGGATTCCTCGCGGGATCCACGGGCCTGGGTGTCGGCACAGCGGGCCGGGTCGGCGGATCACACTTGCCGACTTTCTCTAGGGTGATGTTCTTAGGAATCGTCTGAGGGATCTCAATGTAATCCTTCCAAGTCTTGTAGCCAGTCATGCTGATCGTGACCGTCACCGGACTCTTTGCATTCGCGCGGAGCGGCAGTACGAACTTGCCCAACAACACTGTGTACCTCGTCTGTTCGGCAGAATCGGACCACACCTCCGCGCCAACGACCGGGTCGCGGCAATTGTCATAGACCGTTCCCGACACTATCTGCTGGGCTGCGAAGGCGTTCAACACCGAGACGAGCCCCGTAACCACGGCGATCAGCACTTTCATGGCCGACTCCCTTCTCGCGACAGGCCAACCTGGACCGCGTCGAGCGGCGCGTCGACGGCCCGCAAGTAAGGCTTGGGCAGGTAACCGTCTTTTTCGACGCGAAGCGTGAACGACCCCCGACGCGGCAGGACGAGCACGAACGCTCCCGATTGGTCTGTCGTCGCCGACACGCCTGCAGCACTCACCTGTGTCTCGGCGATGCCATTCTGCGTCGCGCGATCAAATACGGTGCCGCGAACGATCGCCTCTTCGACGACGGCTGTCGTCGAAGTTTGCGTCGGCGGATCGATCAGGAGCGTGTGAATGCGTTGCGTCACAACCGCAAGGACCGCAACGAAAACAAGGACGGCCGCAGCAATGTGCCAACGCAGTTTCCGGACTGGCGGCGGCGCGGAGATCGGTAACGCGCTGGTCGTCGCACTCTCGGGCTCGTGAATGGTTGGCTCAACCGGGGCAACACCGACGGATCTACTTAGCGGCGAGTTAGCCCGGGGCTCGAAACCGCGATCACTCAGAAACTTCATCAGTGTCTGAATGTCCGACCGCCAGTCTTCGTCGCGTAGTCTGAGCGCCTGAAGCTTCGCGAGCTTCTCGATGCTCGGAACGGTCCGGAGCGTGGACGCGGTCAGCGGCTCTGCGCCGTCAACCAGCACAGGGAGCACGACCGGCACCACCTGGAGTCCGGTCTCGATCTCGGTCCTGACCCAGTCGTCTGGAACGTTCAAGCGGCGATCGCCGGTGTGGGAGTCCTGGACTTTGAGCCAACGCTCTCCAATGAGAACCAGCATCACGGTCGCACGCTTCGCCTCGGTCCGCAGTCGTTCCGGCCATGGGTCGCCTCCTTCGAGGCGCTCCTTGTCCAGAAAGACTTGTCCGGGGGCAAGCTCGCGGTCGAGGTCCGCGTACAGCCGGCCGGCCGCGTGCCCCGCGTCGGCCTTGTGAGTGCGTACGCGGAACACGATCCGCTAATCCCGTGATTTGATTATTTCTAGACTTGCATGTCTTCCTGGATTCTAAGAAATCCGGCGCGAGTTCGCTCGGACTTCGTCGGCGTTACGGGGCATCCTATTAACCTCGGTGCGCGTCAGCTCCATGGATCCATCCAGTGTAGCCCGAACGCACACCGGACTGCCGGCCCGGACGTCTCTAAACCGGTAACTGCTAGGCACCAATGCCTTTCTCGCAACGCGAGCTAGCTGAAGAAATGGTGAGGTGAAGGCTATGCCAAAAACGCCGCGGCGCGTCGCCGCTGGCTGTGGCGGGAGGACTCGAACCTCCGACCACCGGATTAACAATCCGGCGCTCTACCAACTGAGCTACACCACAGTATCCTTGTTGCGAAGGGGCGGCATGGTCGCCGAGAGAGGCGATGCGTGTCAACCTACGAATATTGACGCCCTTCGTCCGGTTCACTACACTCGCGAACTTTCCTCCGATGGGCGACGTAGCCAAGTGGTAAGGCAGAGGTCTGCAAAACCTCCATTCGCCGGTTCGATCCCGGCCGTCGCCTCCATTTCCTCGCCGACGTCCCTTTCCTCCTCCACGTCCGTTCCCGCCCTCACGTCTCTTCCGACTCCTTCCAACTTTCACTTCGCTTCGACCGTCGTGTCCCATGGCTGGTATCTGCTGGCGCCGTTCCGCTGGGTGCGTGCGGAGCAGACGCTGCACCGGCCGCTGCTTCTGGGTGGCAAGCCGGTCGATCTGGCGATCTCGTTCGCCGAGGGCGAGCTGCGGATCGACGGAGGGGCGGACGCGAAGAACATTGAGAAGAACAGCGCTGAGTTGCGCCGCAAGCTCGGGCGCATGTTTCAACTAGGGATCGACACCAGCGAGTTCGTTGCGCTCTCCCGAGGCTTGCAATCGCACGCGTGGGTCGAAACGTCAGGATTCGGTCGTCTGCTTTGCGGTGCGACGCTGTTCGAAGATGTCGTCAAGATCATCGCCACGACGAACACGATGTGGAAGCAGACCGTGCGGATGACGGAATTGTTGGTTGAGAAGTGCGGCCGGCGCACGAAGTCGGGGCGTGTCGCGTTTCCGGAGCCGGAGGACGTCGCGCGCTTTTCGTCCGAGGAGCTTCAGGAGGATTGCCGGCTGGGGTATCGGGCGAAGTCGATTCACACGCTCGCCAGCGGGATCATCAGCGGCGCGATCGATCTGGACGCGATGAGCGATCCTTTGCAGTCGACCGAGGAGTTGTTCGCCAGTTATCGCGAGTTGCCGGGCATCGGTCCGTACGGCGCTGCGCATCTTCTGGCGATGGACGGCCGCCACGATTTCATCGCTGTCGATACGGAATTCCGAAGATTCGTTCGCGAGCGCTATCACGGCGGGCGCCCCGTTTCCGACCGCACCATGCTGCGGCGCTACGCGAAATGGGGCCGCTGGAAGTATCTGGCCTACTGGTCGGAATTGTGGGAGTCGGTGGCTGCTGGTTTGCAGCCGCCGGACGCAGAGGGCCAATAGCATACGCTCCCGGGCGCCGCTTCGGAATATTGACCTTCTCCGATGGCGTACTACACTTCCTTGCAGCCGGAACGGAACCTTGGACGACAAAATCAAGAAGCTTTTGCGCGAGCTCGGGAACGCGATCAACGAGTCGATCTCCAGCTCTGAGGACGTGAATGAGCACATCCAGCGCATTCGCGACGAGGGCTACAACCTCTACGTCGTGCTCGATGCAACGATCGGCCTCAATCGCATCGGCGAGGAAGAAGATGCACCAAAGCCGGTGCCGTCGGGCATGCAGGTCAAGAGCGATCGCGAGGTGCAATTCCGCATCGACGTGAACGATCTGGCCCTCCTCCGAGCCCTCGGCATCGACCCCACCCGCAAAGTACGAGGCGCACGGCGCGTAGAACCGCTCGCGGTCAGCAGTGACGAAGAGTGATCGCGTGAACCTCTACGATCTGCCTTCGAAGCAGCTCGAAGAGGCACTCGGCGCGATCGTCTCCCCTCCCTTCCGCATCAAGCAGATCGTGGAGTGGATGCACGTTCACGGTGTCGATACGTTCGAGGCCATGACCAACCTGCCGAAGGAATTGCGTGCTGCGCTCGCCGCGCGTTTCACGATCGCGTTCCCGCAAGTGATCGAGCGGACCACTCCCGCGGCGGATGGCAGCCAGAAGTATCTCTTTCAACTCGCCGATGGCAATCGCATCGAAGCGGTCTACATGCCGATGGGAGAGCGCACGAGCGTGTGTCTCTCATCGCAGGCAGGTTGTGCGGTCGGCTGCACGTTCTGCGTCACCGGATTCTTCGGTGCGGGCCGCAACCTGACACCGTCGGAGATGATCGGCCAGTTCTTCACGATTCAGCATGAACACGCGGTGCCGATGGAGATGATGAACGTTGTCTTCATGGGGATGGGCGAGCCGTTACTGAACTTCGAACATCTCGTGACGACGCTCGACATGCTTTACCGCAACATCGCGCCCAAGCGGATCACGGTGTCGACGGCGGGCATCATTCCGGGCATCGATGATCTTGCGGACCTGCCGCGCCGGCCCAACCTTGCCGTCTCGATTAATGCGCCCGACCGCCGTCGCCGCGAAGAGATCATGCCGATCACGAAGAAGTACCCGCTCGATGATCTGATCGCTTCGCTGAAGCGCTACCCGAGCGAGAAGGGGCGCGAGACCACCATCGAGTACGTGCTGCTGTCCGGCTACAACGATTCGCATCTCGATGCGGTCGCGCTGGCGAAGCTCCTCCACGGACTGCGCGTGAAAGTGAACGCCATCCCGTTCAACGAGGATCCGAACCTCCCTGCCTGGATGAAGCGCCCCAAGGAAGGCTCGATCGATCGCTTCGCCGATACGCTCGTCCGCAACGGCGTGGCCGTGACCGTGCGCCGGTCGAAAGGGCGCGAGATCGCCGCGGCTTGCGGCCAGTTGCGGGGAAAGGAGGTCGCGAAGAGCCGCGCCACGCGATAAGGAGTGGAGGCGTCTCGCCTGGAGCGTCGGGATAAACCGGCGCGGAGTCGTGAGTGAAAGTCTCATACAGGAAAGGAGGTAGCGTAACCATCCTGACCCCGAGTCATGGGTCTGAGCCGCGAGGTGAAGGGCCAAGCGTTGACAGGGGGTGTGCAGGCGGTGTGATTGAGCCGCGAAAAGATGCTCGAACCCGGGTGCCGACGCCGTCAGGCAGAGCGGAAGGCAACACTGGTTGGATCGGTAGACGCGAGATCCGGACAGGCCCGGCGCGGTCGGAGAGCAGCGCATGTACACGACCAACTCCACGCGCGAGAACCGAGAGAGCTCGTGGCCGCCCGCTGCTGATGGGCAGACGAGCCGCAAGGGGAAGGCCAAGGCCGCAATCCTGAGATGAACGGCCACGAGAAGTCACATGAGTGCGTAGTACCAACGAAGCCGGGGAACAAGACTGCGCAAGCAGAGGCGGACTCGGTGGAGGGAAGGCGCTCAACTGCCGAGAACCTGAACCAGCGAAACGCGAACCGGGCACAGAACCGGGGAAACGCGCCCAGTGGACTGGAGCGGGTACGCGAGGCGGCAAGAAAGGACAAAACGACACGGTTCACAACTCTGCTCCACCACATCACACCGAAGATGCTCGAGCAGGCGTACCGCGGACTGAAGCGGAACGCAGCGGCGGGGATCGATGGGAAGAGGTGGAAGGACTACGGCGAGCAACTGGCGAGCAACCTCGCGGATCTGCACGGCCGAATCCATCGAGGAGCGTACCGGGCCAAGGCGGGACGAAGAACCTACATCGAGAAAGCGGATGGGACGCAGCGAGCACTGGCGATTGCCACGATCGAAGACAAGATCGTGCAAAGCGCGGTGAGCGAGACGCTCAACGCGATCTACGAGGAAGACTTCTACGGCTTCTGCTACGGATTTCGGAAAAGGAGGAGCCAACACGATGCACTCGATGCACTGGCGACGGCACTTCTGAGGAAGAAAGTGAGCTGGGTGCTCGATGCAGACATCCGTGGTTTTTTCGACTCCATCGACCACGAATGGATGCGGAAATTTGTCGAGCACCGGGTCGGGGACCAAAGAGTCATACGGCTGATCATGAAGTGGTTGAAAGCCGGAGTGATGGAGGAAGGAAAGTGGATCGAGCCTGAGAGAGGAACACCGCAGGGAGGAACGATCTCACCGCTGCTCGCGAACATCTATCTGTTCTATGCATTCGATCAGTGGGCACACCACTGGCGAAAGCGAAAAGCGAGAGGCGAAGTGGTGATCGTCCGCTACGCGGATGACTTCGTGGTGGGATTCGAGCATCGGGAAGATGCGGAGTGTTTCCGCAGCGAGCTCGGTGAGCGACTGCAGAAGTTCGCATTGGAACTGCATTCGGGCAAAACGCGGATCGTCGAATTCGGCATGTATGCCGCAGAAAGACGAGCCAAACGAGGCAAGGGAAAGCCTGACACTTTTACGTTTCTGGGGTTCACGCATCTGTGTACGAAGAATCGTAAAGGGAGGTTCAACCTTGGACGAGTGACGAGCCGAAAGCGGATGAACAGAAAACTGCACGAAATCGGGGCCGAACTCAAAGCCCGGAGACACAATCCGATTCCAGAACAGGGGCGATGGCTGCGAAGCGTCGTCCGCGGGTATGACAACTACTACGCGGTACCGGGCAACATGCCGGCACTCCGTGCGTTTCGCCGAGGGATTGCGTGGCTGTGGCGAACGGCGCTTCGCCGCCGAAGTCAACGGACACGCCTGACCGAAGAGCGATTGGCCCGGCTGTGCGCGACATGGCTGCCCAAGCCGAAGATCCTTCATCCCTATCCCGACAGCCGATTCGACGTTCGTATCGGTGGTAGGAACCGGATGCGGTAATGCCGCGCGTCCGGGTCTGTGCGGGGGGCGCCTGGCAACAGGCGTCCCTACCGCGATCGGCGACGAGGCGTCCTCGCCTCGTCGTGGTTTTAAGTTTTAGGGCGTCGGCATTCGCGCGGGGTCATCGCGAGCGCGCCACGTTTCGTAACGACGTTTCGCGATTACCGTTGGGCGAGACGCCCAACGGCCGCAGGCGAGACGCCTGCACTCCCTAGGGGGAACTTCTGGAGCGGCGTGTGAACGGCGCCTTTCGGATTGAGCACGCTGGAGAAGAGCGTTACGCCATCGACGGTAAAGGGGGCTGACTCGTAATCCTGCAGCGTGCCGATGAACAGTTCGGTGCATGCGGGCGGCCACTGATCACGGATGCGGAAGAGGGTGAGATGCGGCCGGAACTCGCCGCGATCGAGCTCAACGCCGGCATCTTTCACGGCGCCGCGCACTGCGTCGGCGACCGCACGAAAATCATCTTCCGGCCCGGCGCCCACCCATCCCACCCTTGCGTGGCGGCGGTTTGGGAAGAAGCCGCCGCCGTGAAGACGGCCTTCGAAGCGCGGTACGCTTGCCAGTCTCGACTCGACGGCGGGACTCAACTTGGACAGCAGAGATTCCGGCTGTTCTCCCAGAAATGCGAACGTGAGGTGCTGCGTCTCCGGACGGACCCATGACGCCGAGGGCAGCCTGGACTTCACCTTCGCCACGCGGTCGTTGATCGCGCAGAGCTCCGGCTCCGGGAAGGTCGTAGCAATGAAGAGGCGCATGGAATGGACGGATGCGGATTGTACCCGTCAATCCGCCTGTCCCGCGAGAAACTCTGGCGTGAAGATTCGGGCGATCTCATCCTCACTGAGGATCTTTTTCTCGCGCAGGAGCTGCGGGATCGGAGTGCCGCTCTTCGCTGACTCTTTGGCGATCTCAGCCGCGCGCGCGTAGCCGATGATCGGATTCAGCGCCGTGGCCAGCGACGGCGAGCTGATGTAGTACGCCTCGCACTGCGCGCGGTCGGCCTCGATGCCGCGGATGCACTTCTCGATGAAGAGCGGCAGGTAGTTCTTCAGGATCTCGATCGAGAAGAGGATCTCGAACGTCATCAGCGGCATCATCACGTTCAGCTCGAGCTGACCGGCCTGCACGGCACAGTCGATCGTGGTCGCCGAGCCGATGATGTGAAAGAGAACCTGGTTCATGCACTCGAGCATCGATGGGTTCACCTTGCCGGGCATGATTGAGGAGCCGGGCTGCACGGACGGCAGGGTGATCTCGGCGAGGCCGGTCTGCGGGCCGGAAGCGAGAAGGCGAAGGTCGTTCGTGATCCGCGTCAGCTCCAGCGCCAGGTTGCGCAACGCGCCGGACACGGCGGAGACGGGAAGCTGCGATTGCATCGCTTCGCGTAGATCGTCGGTCGGTACGAGATCGAGATTGGTCAGCGCGTTCAGGTTGCGGACGACGACTTGCCGGTAGCCGCGGGGCGCGTTCATTCCGGTGCCCACGGCGGTGCCGCCGATGCCGAGGATGCGCAGTTCGGCGGCGCTGGCCGTGAGCAATCGGGTGGCGCGCCGCGTGGCCGATGCGTACGCGCGGAACTCCTGGCCGAGGGTGAGCGGGACGGCGTCCTGCAGATGCGTGCGCCCCGACTTGATCACGTCCGCGAACGCGTTGCCGCGATCGTCGAATGCGGCGGCGAGCGCATCGAGTTGCGGCGTGAGCTCGCGCAGCAGGAGAAGGGTGGCGATTCGGATCGCCGTCGGAAAGACGTCGTTCGTCGACTGCGCCATGTTGACGTGATCGTTCGGATGAATCGGCTTGTACTCGCCGAGGTATCCGCCGAGCGAGACGTTGGCGAGGTTCGCGATCACCTCGTTGCAATTCATGTTGAACGATGTGCCTGCGCCGGCCTGGAAGACATCGACAGGGAAGTGTTTCCGGTTCCCCTCGTCGTCACCGAGAAGCCGGTCGCAAGCGCGCGCGATGGCATCGGAGAGGGCCGCGTCGAGCGTGCCGAGCTCCCGGTTCGCCAGCGCCGCCGCTCTCTTCAGAAGGATGAACGAGCGGATGAAAACCGGATGGGCGCGCAGTCCGCTGATCGGATAGTTCTCGACGGCGCGCTGCGTCTGCGCGCCGTAAAGCGCGTCATCGGGGACCTGGACTTCGCCGAGGGTGTCGCGTTCGGTGCGCATGGTTAGAGGTCACTATAGAAGCGGTAGCCGCTGCCGCCGGCCGACTTGGCAGCGTACATGGCCTTGTCAGCGCGCGCGGTCAGCGCTTCGGTCGAGTCTCCATCGAGGGGATGCATGCTGACTCCCACACTCACGCTCACCACAAGCGTGTATCCGCTGTAGAGGAACGGATCGCGCAGACTCTCCATGAGTTTGTCGATCACATGCTTCGCATTTTCCTGTGAGCCGATGTCGGGAAGGATGAGCGCGAACTCGTCACCGCCAAGTCTGGCCACAGTGTCGAGAGCTCGCAGGCCGTGACGCAGCCGCGTAGCCACCTCGCACAGTAGCGCATCCCCCGCGGGATGACCGAAACGGTCGTTGATCTCTTTGAAACCGTCGAGGTCGAGATAAGCAAGCGCCCAGGGCGCAGTCTCCTCCGCCGCGATGGCTCTCCGTTTCGCCCGCTCGGAAGCGCGTGTGAGCCGATCCTCGAAAAGTGTGCGATTGGCCATTCCGGTCAGCGGATCCTTCAGCGCACGGTCACGCAACTCCCGCTCCAACATCGTTCGGTCGGTGACGTCGAGCGCGTGTCCGAGCACGTAAGCCTCTTGGTTGGGCTCGCGGACGACGTAGTTGCGGTACTCCCACACACGCCGGCCGCCATCGGTATCGGAAAGGATCATGGTGCCGGCCGACTGACCCTCGGCGGCAATTGCTGCCAGATAGTCCGTGAACTTCGGGCGCGCCTCGGGCGACAGAAAGTGCTCGAGATTCTGACCGATCATCCGATCGATACTGAGTCCCAACGTTGATGCTGCAGCGTGATTGATGGTGAGGATCGTGCCGTCCATCGAGTGGGTGCAAAGCAGACCGAGGCTGCGCTCGAAAAGGGTGCGGTAGCGTTCCTCGCTCGCCTCGATCGCCGCGGCCCGCTCCTTCGCAGCAATCGCCTCGGCAAGCATGTCGGCAGCAACGCGCAGTCCAAGGATCTCGCCTTGCGACCATTGACGATCAGACACGCAGTCGTCGAAGCCGAGGAACCCCCAGAGACGCTCGCCTAAATGCACCGGCACGACCGCGAGGGAGCGCACTCCCTGCGGCGTCAGCACGGCTTGCTCAGCCTCGGGAAAGTCCCGCACCGGTCCGTGCACGGTCTCGCCGCGGCTGAAGCTATCGAGCCAGCGGCCGAAGCCCGAGACACGGAAAGGAACTTTCTGGCGCATCGCTTCGCCGATCGGAACGACTCCCGGCGCCACCCATCCGAATCGCAACCGCGCGGCGAGCTCGCCATCGTCGGAGACCTGGAAGATCGATGCCCTGCTCGCCCTTACCGCGGTGCCGATACCGCCGATCACTTCGGTCGCCACTTCTTCCCAGGAGGCGGACTGGAATAGCCGCTCGGCAGCGACGGCCACGGACTCGAGGATGACGCCTCGAAGCGCGAGCTCGGCGTTGGCTTCGCGAAGCATCTCCCCGAGGCGCCGCATCTCCTCCTCGGCTCGTCGTCGCCGCGTCTCGTCGTGAAACACCGCGATGGCATTGGAGACGCGGCCTTTGGAATCGAGAACCGGAGTTCCCCAGGCCTCGACCGAGATCCGCGAGCCTGGCCGTTGGATCTCGATGTCATCACATTCGGCGGACTCCCCCGCCAACGCCAACGCGATCGTGGTTCGCCGCGGCGGATAGGGATCGTTCGTGCCGGCGAGAAACAACTGAGCGTTGAGTTCCGACAACTGCACGCCGGGCGGTATGTCACGGTTCAGAAGCTCCTGCGCGGCGCGGTTGGCGTACCGCGATTTGTGATCGGCGCCGGCGATGATGACGCCGAGCGGGAAGGCGTCGAGATACTTGATCACCGCTTCCCAATAGCCGCGGCTTTGAACCACGGTCACCGCGCCGATTGCTCCTGCCGCAGCCAACAACATGAGGCGGGCGATCTGATTGTCCCAGTTGAAACGGCCGTATCCGCTCGTCGCGAACGCAGCGGCGTGAAGGTCATAGCGCGCTGCGGCCCACGCGACGATGCAGCCATACTCCATCATTGCCACGATCGCGGCGATCAGGCACCACCGCCAATCCTGCCGCAGACAAACCAGAGCCAGCGCCACGAAATAGCAGCAGAAGACCACGCGGCTGTTGGTGGCAGCGAGTGGATTGCTCGAAAGCAGGAACCCGGCGTTGACCATGCTGATCGTGCTGACGTCGAGAAGACAGGTGAACAGGCCAAGCCATGCAGGTGGTTTCGGTCGCTGGGCCACCTTGAGCACGACGGTGCCCAGGGCGAGGACCAGGAGCGTTGCGCCGAGGCCGATCCAGGCCTCTTCACTGGCCGCCCGGAACAGCACGGTCTGCAGCGGAATCAGGCCGGCGAGGGCCGTGATGCCGAGCCTGACCTTTGCGGCGAGGATCTCGCCCTCGCGCCCGAAGGCGATCGATTGAAAATCAGGCGCTACCCACACCCGCGTGGACGGCTCGATCGCGGCGTGTTTCATCGCAAGAGCCGAGTATAGGCCTTCGCCTCACGTTCGGCGGGCGGCTCGCCGTTCGCCGCGCCCGATCACCGGGCCTTCATCGCTTCGAGCCGCGCCTTCGAATCTTCGAGCACGTTCTTGTGCAGCGACTGGCCGTGCGCATCCATCGTGACGATGGCCATGAAGTCTTCGACCCACAGATGCCAGATCGCCTCGGGTGAGCCGAGGTCCATCCAGTCGACACCGTCGACACGTTTGATCGATGCAGCGCAGACCTGGGCGGCGCCGCCGATGGCGTGCAGGTAGACCGCGCCATACTCTTTGCAGGCCGCCAGCGTCTTCTCACCCATCCCACCCTTGCCGATGACGCCGCGAATCTTGTAGTCGCGCATGACTTCCCACTGATAAGGCTCTTCGCGTGATGATGTCGTCGGTCCGGCAGCCTTGCAGACCCACTGATCGCCCTCTTTCACCATCACCGGACCGCAGTGATAGATGATCTGGCCTTCGAGATCGACCGGCGGCTTTGTGCCGGTATGGATGCGATGGTGGACCGCGTCACGGCCAGTGTAGAGACGGCCGGTGATGTTGACGGTGTCGCCGACGTGAAGCGAACGGATGGTTTGCTCGTCGATGGGAGTAGTGAGTTTTACGAGAGCCATGACGACGCATTTTGTCATGAGAGGGCGGTCGCCGCCGGTGCCCGGTGACACGGTCAGATGTGCACGCGGAGCCAGCGGCGGGCAGCAAGCCCGGCGATCGCGAGAAGAGCGCCTCGCGTGAGCATCTGACCGATTCCCGGCCCTGGCTGCACGTTCCAGCGAGCCATTTCATTCAGCTTGAGCTCACGCTGTCGCGAGGGCAATCCTACGATCAGCCAGAGGCCACCCGCGATTACGCACGTTGCAATCGCGATGACAGCGCTTCGGCGCAGCGCATACCAAAGCGATGGCGCAACTTGCGGCCCGCGAGACAGACGGTTCGAGGCCACCCATCCGCGGCGCAGCGCGGCACGAATCCATGTCCAGTTCATGGCAATGTGAACGCCCACAGCAACGAGCGCCCATGTCTGCGATTTATTGTGCAGCGTGCGCCATGCCCCGTCGTCGATCGTCGCAATACCGAGGCTCGGAAGCGCGGCCTGTGAGATGACGAGCCCGGAGATGACGACGATCATCACGATGATAAACAGCGTTACGTTGAGCAGGTAATTGATGCGCGCTCGCCGGCTGCCGCCGCTGAAGATCCGTCGTGTATGCGTCAGGATCCAACGCCACGAATACAGAAGGTGGACGAGCACGAGCAACACGAACGCGATGCCGAGCCATTCGTGTACCTGCAGGCCGGTCAGATGGACTGAAACGAGGAGCACGAACGCGACAAGAAGCATCGCATCGAGGGAGATCACGAGAAAACGTCCGCTGATTCTCAAGGCAGATCAATACGAGCGATGACCCGCGGAGTTCTATGACGTCAGCCGGAAAGGCTCAGTACAACCACTCCGTCACGTTTCCGCCGAGGTCGAGCTGCGCGCCCCGCCGGCGATACGCCCAGCACATGTACGCGATCGAGACGAAGAACGATGCCGGAAGGCGATTGCGCGTGCCAATCTTGCACGCGAGCAGAGTCGTCTTGCCGCCGAAGCCCATCGGTCCGATGCCGGACTGATTCGCTTTCTCGACGACCCGCTCCTCGATCTCGGCGAGCACCGGATCTGGATTGGTGTCGTCCAGCAGGCGGAGAAGCTGCTCCTTCGCAAAGCCGTAACCGGTGCCGCGGTCGCCGCCGATGCAGACGCCGAGGATGCCTGGTCCGCAGCCCTGGCCCTGAGCTTGTAGAACGCAGTCGAGGATGGCGTTCTCGACGCCTTTGAGATCGCGGTTACCGAGGTCGGGGTGGGGGAGCGAGTACTGCGCGTTCATGTTCTCGCAGCCGCCGCCTTTGAGCATCAGCTTCACCTCTACGTGAGGCTCGCGCCATTGGTGGAAGTGAAAGACTGGGGATCCCGGGCCGGTGTTATCGCCCGTGTTCTTGCCGGTGATGCTGTCGACGCTGTTCTGCCGCAGGTAGCCTTTCTTCGTAGCCTCGCGAACGGCTTCCGTTGCAACCTCTTCGAACGCGAGCTGGTCGTAGCCGGCGGGCGTGTGGACGTAGAAGAGGATGGTGCCGGTGTCCTGGCAGAGCGGCAGGGAGCTGTCGCGCGCCAGGCCGATGTTGCAGCCGATGACGTTCAGAGCGACGTCGGCGTTCGATCCTTCGACCTCATTCTGCCGTGCCCCGGTGACGGCACGAACGACGTCGTCAGGCAGTTGCGTCGAGGTCCGCCGGATCAGCTCGAGGATCGATTCGAAGAGAGCGTCTTGCGCAGATACTTCACGAAGTGGGGAGGTTGCTGTCATAAGGGTTTCTCACGCCAAGTTTAGTCGTTCCGCGGCTTAGCCGGTAGAAAGCGCATTCAAGCGCTCACGATCGTGGCCTCGGAGCGTCGATAGAGAAACAGTGCGACGAGGTAGAAGGCCAGCGCAAGAAGGGTGAGCGCCCGCAGGCCAGTGGCCATCGAGAGGAACTCGAGGCATCCTCCTACGACCGCGCCGAGCAGGTTCGAGCCAAGCGAGGCGTTCGGCTCGGCGGATCGGGCAAAGACGGACGAAAAGATGATGCCGGCGAATCCGACCGGAAGAGCGGCGAGAAGCGGCCCGAGGATCGAGCGCGTTGCGAGACCAAGCGTGAGGAGTTGGTCCGGGCGAACGAAATAGTTGACCAGCAACGACGCGAAGAGAAGGCCGAACACGAACAAGATGTTTGGCGTGCGTCCTTTTCGGACGAGGGCGTTGGCAATGAATACGACGGCCAGGACGCCTGCGAAGACTGCCGCATTGACCACCCATGTCGATCCAAAGAGCAACGAAAGGTCGGTAACGCTACGCGTTTCGATCAGGAGAAACGCCGCGCCCATGACGAACAACATGGGATCGAACGACTGGCTCCTGAAAATGCCGGGGCCGAACACAGCGCGCGTCCCGATCAACGCGATCAGCAGGATCGCAGCGACCATGGCGATGTAGCCGACCGGGATTTCTCCGGGGCTCAGGTAGAGAAACGGCCAGTCGTCGGTTGCCGCTTCGACGTGTGTCGTATCGGGCGCGGGGAGAGTGCGTAGTCCGAAATTCGCCGCCAGCACGCGCGGATCGATTCCTTTGGTGACGATGAAGAAGCGGCCGCGCTGGATCGCGTGAGGGACGATCACCGGATCGACACCGGTGGCATCATGCACGATCTTGTCGAGACGGTCTGAGAGCCATTCGCGCTCGGCAATGGAGAAGCTGACGCTCATCAATCCCGGCGTGCGCACATGGCGCCACGCCGAGCGCATCGCTTCGACCGTGTAAACGTAGTTGTCGAGCCGTAACGACGACATCGCGGAAAAGACGGCGTGGGAATCGAGAAGACCGAAGTCGACGACATCGAACTGCCGGTTCGTTTGTTCAAAGAACGCGCGGGCGTCGTTCACGACTGGAATGGTGCGAGGATCGGCATACGGCCGCTCGGGATGAAGGTCCCGCCCGATGTCGATGATGCGAGCATCGATGTCGACGGAGACGACTTCGCGGAAGCCCTGACGCAGTGCGGCGGCGACGTCATTTCCAGTGCCGGCGCCAACGACGAGCGCGCTGTCCCGGCGCGGTGCCAGCAGAAAGGGGAGGCGATAGGTAGCCTCCGCGGAGGCCAGGCGCATCCGGACGTCGGGACTCAGCGCAGGATCGTTGAGGTGACGCGGGGAGAAGTCGTGGATGTATTGGTGAAAGTCGCGGTTCACCGACAAACGGATCGGCGCGCCGGTTACGTCGCCGGCCCGGTCGAGATCGATGCGGTAGTACGGGGAGAAGATCGCGCCGCGGATCGATAACGTCGTGAAGAGAAGGACCGCGCCGAGCGCAATCCAGCTGGTCCACCGCCGCGATACGAAGGCCAGCGGAATGCCCCCCAGCGCGAACCAGACCGGTGGAGGCGTCTGCGCCGAAGAGACGATGGCCATGGCCACGACTCCTGCGAACGAGCCGGCCAGATCGACTGCGTAAGCGTCGAGCGCTTCCGAGGCGGCGAAGATTTCGCCGACCCGTGTGCCGGCCAGGAGAAAGACGATGACGACCGCAGTGAACAACGCGACGATCACCGCCATGCTCGATGCAAAGTTCTTCGCGTTTTCCATCCCCCACATGGCCACGCTGCGTCCAGGAAAGCGGGTGTGAAGGATGTGCAGCTTTTCCGAGAATGCCAGCACGCCGGACAGGGCCGCCAGCGCAGGGAGGGTGAGGCCGAACAACGCCGGCCGTTTTCGCCCGAGGGCAACGCCCAGACCCATGCCCAGGAAAGCGCCGATCAGAAGAACGCTGCCGAGGTAGGCGAAGAGCGTTACCTGTTGCGACATCCAGCGGATGACGGCGAGCTCGAGCGACAGAATCGAGAACGTGACGAGAAAGAGGTCGCGGCGGCTTGTCCCGTTCACGGCGGGAGTCTAACAGCGGCCGCAACTTCGGCTACAGCATCGTGAGCACGTCCCTGATCTCGTTATCAGGGAAGCCGCCAAGAACGGATGGGTAAGCCGCTCGCAGAAGTGGCGGAACGAGCCGCGGCAATCGGGCGCGGCCAAGCCATGCGCGAATCGATTGGATGGCGTCGCGCCGCGCGCAGCACTGCAGGAACAACTGCTCGTACTTCGCACCGGCGTGCGAAGCATAGATCGTGGCCAGTTCCCTCTGTCGCCGTTCGCCGCCGGTCGCGCTCTTGTGCGCCGCGTGCATCCGGTAGACGGCGAGGTAGCGATCGTCGGGAACGAGGGCAACACCCTTCTTCCGTGCGCGGAGGAACCAATCCCAGTCGAGCGCGAAGTTGAGGAACTCATCGAGCGGACCGGTCTCGGTCCACGAGTTCCGCGTCCAGAATGCGCTCGGCTGAATGATGTAGTCGGCGAGTGCGAGGTCCATTTCGTTATGCATGCACCTGACGTCGCTCCCGCGAGTTACTCGTTGCTTCTCAACGAGATGCGTGCAGTTGCCAAAGCGAACCTCGGCGCGCGCGGGATTGAGAGCGCCGCCGATGTAAGGCAGCGTACCCGGCAGGTACATGTCATCCGAGTTCAGCCACGCGAGGATGTCGCCCGTGGTCCGCGCGAAACCGCGATTGATCGCCGAGGCCTGCCCGCAGTCCTTTTCGCTAACCCAAGAGGCAAGTTGGTGTTCGTACTTCCTGATGATCTCGACGCTGCCGTCCGTGCTGCCGCCGTCGACGATGATGTATTCGAGGTTAGGGTAGTCCTGCCCGAGGACGGAGAGGATGGTCTGTTCGAGAAAGGATGCCTGATTCAGGGAGGGGGTGACGACGGTGATTCGTGGAAGAGTCATCGCGCGAGCACGGACGATCGATCACTTCTTCATGGGCTCGATTGGAAATGCTTCTTCGATCACTCGCGCGAACTCTTCGCCTTCCTTGCCCGAGAGCAATCCGCGAAAGTCACTCCAAGGCCTCTTCGTATCGGCATGTTCAACGATGACGGTAACCTTCTCGCGGTCGGCGAAACCCTCCAGCGGCTCGAGCAAACGAAGGCTACGTGCTGCATCGTCGTATTCAGCTTTGAGGGTCTTGCTCCTCGACCTCAACCCTGCGCTCTCCGCGTCTCCGCGTGAAACGGTTTTATCAATATTCAACGGCGATGAGGATGATCCGTTCTTGTCGGGCTCGATGGGAAACGCTTCTTCGATCGCTCGCGCGAACGACGCACCAGCTTCTCCGGAGAGTATGTTCTCCAAATCTTGCCACGGACGCGCCGGGTCGATGCCTTTCTTGTCGTCGTTGTCCCGTACCATCTCGAAGTTTACGCGAGGACGAAGAACGCGGTCGCGCTCCCTTCTTGCACACTCCCCGACGAGAGGCGATCTTGTCGGAATGTCCGGTAACTTTTGCCGGTTTTGCGATGTGAGTCCGCGAGACTCAATGTGAGGTAATCATATGAATTTCAACAAACTTACACTCAAAGCCCAGGAAGCCGTGGCTGAGGCGCAGAACCTTTCCCGAGGGGCGGGCAACCCGGAAGTTACCGCCGAACATCTATTGATCGCACTCCTGCGGCAGGAGGGCGGAATCGTCGGGCCGATCCTGACCAAACTCGGGATTCAGCCGGGACAGATCGAGGCCGAGACGGCCGCCGAGATCGCCAAATTCTCCCGCGTCGCCGGCGCCTCGGCGGAGCCGATCACCGGTCCGACGCTGCGGAAGGTCTTCGACGCCGCGTTCAATGCCGCCACCCAGTTCAACGACGAGTACGTTTCGACCGAACACTTCCTTCTTGCCATTGCACAGACGAAAGAGGCGACCGCAGCAACGATCCTCGCGCGGCACGGCGCCGTGCCCGACGCGCTGCTGAAAGCGCTGCAGTCTGTTCGCGGAACCCAGCGCGTCACCGATCAGAATCCGGAGGACAAGTATCAGGCTCTCGAGCGTTATGCGCGCGACCTCACCCAGCTCGCGCGCCGGGGCAAGCTCGATCCCGTCATCGGCCGCGATGAAGAGATTCGCCGCGTGATTCAGGTGCTCTCGCGACGAACCAAGAACAATCCCGTTTTGATCGGCGAGCCGGGTGTCGGCAAGACCGCCATCGTCGAGGGGCTAGCGCGGCGAGTGGTCGAAGGCGACGTTCCGGAAGGTCTCAAGAACAAGCGTGTCGTCGCGCTTGACCTCGGCGCGATGATCGCCGGCGCGAAGTACCGCGGCGAATTCGAAGACCGTCTCAAGGCCGTGATCAAGGAAGTCGAGGAGAGCGAAGGAAACGTCGTTCTCTTCATCGACGAGCTCCACACGCTCATCGGCGCCGGCGCCTCGGAAGGGGCAATGGACGCATCGAACATGCTCAAGCCCGCGCTGGCCCGCGGCGAGCTGCGTGCGATTGGCGCCACGACCCTCAACGAATATCAGAAGCACATCGAAAAGGACGCGGCTCTGGCCCGCCGCTTCCAGCCGGTCTTCGTCGGCGAGCCGACCGTCGAAGACACGATCGCCATTCTTCGCGGCCTGAAAGAACGCTACGAAGTGCATCACGGCGTGAAGATCCAGGATTCCGCGATCGTGGCCGCGGCCATGTTGTCGCATCGCTACATCACCGACCGGTTCCTGCCCGACAAGGCGATCGATCTCGTCGACGAAGCGGCATCGCGCCTTCGCATCGAACTGACGTCGATGCCGCAGGAGATCGATGAGCTGACGCGGCGCATGACGCAGCTCCAGATCGAAAAGCAGGCGCTCTCCCGCGAGACTAATCCCGCTTCGAAACAACGCCTCGGCGAGATCGAGAGCGAGATCGGCGGGCTGCAGGAAAAAATCAGCACGCTGCGGACCCAGTGGGAAAACGAAAAAGGCGTCATCACGCAGATCACCGATCTCAAGAAGAAGATCGAAGAGACGCGCGAGGCTGCCAACGCCGCGGAGCGTCAGGGCGATCTGAACAAGGCGGCCGAGCTGCGCTACGGCGCGCTGCCGCAGTTCAATCGCGATCTCGAATCTGCCTCGTCGCGCCTCATGGAGATGCAGAAGGGCGGCGCGCTTCTTCGGGAGGAAGTGACTGACGAAGACATCGCCGAGATCGTCTCGAAGTGGACCGGCGTGCCGGTCACCCGAATGATGGAGTCCGAGATCCAGAAGCTCGTGCGGATGGAGGACAACCTCAAGCTACGGGTCATCGGGCAGGAGGAGGCGATCACCGCCGTCTCCAACGCCGTGCGACGCTCGCGCGCGGGACTCAAGGATCCCAGCCGTCCGATCGGCTCGTTCATCTTCATGGGACCGACCGGCGTCGGCAAGACGGAGCTGGCGCGAGCGCTGGCTGAGTTTCTGTTCGACGACGAGAACGCCATGGTGCGCATCGACATGTCGGAGTACATGGAGCGCCACGCTGTCGCGCGACTGATCGGCGCGCCGCCCGGCTACGTCGGCTACGAGGAAGGTGGCCAGCTCACCGAGGCGATCCGCAGACGTCCGTATGCCGTGCTGCTGTTCGACGAGATCGAGAAAGCGCATCCCGAGGTCTTCAACATCATGTTGCAGATTCTGGATGACGGACGCCTCACCGACTCGAAGGGCCGCGTCGTCGACTTCAAGAACACGGTCATCATCATGACGTCGAACGTCGGCGCGCAGTTCATCTTCGACTATCAGAAATCGATGCAGACGCCGGCGCAGGAAGCGGAGATGGAGCGGAAGGTTCAGGAAGAGCTGCACCGCCACTTCCGCCCCGAGTTTCTCAACCGCATCGACGACGTGATCATCTTCCACGCGCTGGACATGCAGCACATCAAGCGCATCATCGAGATCCAGATCCGCAAGCTGACGAAAATGATTGCCGACCGCGGCATCACCATCGAGATCAGCGACCACGCCAAAGAGCAGCTCGCGAAAGAAGGCTACGACCCAGCCTTCGGCGCGCGTCCGCTGAAGCGCGCGTTGCAGAAGCTGATCATCGATCCGCTGGCGATGAAGCTGCTCGAAGGAAAGTTCAAGCCGGGCGACATCGTCTTCGTCAACGTGGGCGACGATGGAAAGATCGAGCTGTCGCTCGAACCGGAGCCGGTAGCGGTGAACTAAGCCCTCATCGCGGCAGCGAGAGCACGATCTTGCCGGTTTGATAATCGGTGGTCGTCATCATCGCCCACACCTGCGAGCCGGTCGACTCGATCGTGACGTCGACCAGCTCGCCCTGGAGTTGCGGAAACTCGTGGCCGAGGTCGCCGGCCGCGAAGTAGCCGGTCGGGTCGGCGGCGAATTGCTTTTCGCCGATCACGCGCTGGTCTCGTGTTGACATGAGCCGGACGACGATCGGTGCACCGGAGGTTGGACGGAGCCAGGCGCGCAGGTTCAAGCGGGCGTTCGTCGGTACGCTCGTAATCACGATGCGGTTCTGCTGAAAGGCATCTTCGGCGACCTTGGGGATCGTGAGCTCAGGCCAGTTTCCGGCGCGAACGACTGTCGAGAATTCCAGTTGCTTCGCGGCAGCGCGAGGCAGCGTCACGAGGATGAACGGCCGCTCTCCTGGCCCCGAGGCGAGGCGTTCGGTCTGGCCGGGATCGAGCGTGATCTCGCACGGCGCCGGCTTCGTTCCGCACGAACTGACGAGAACGCGAGCGCGCTTTGTGCCGGTGTTGCGGATGGTCTGATCGACGCGGAACCACGTGCCGGCAGGACCGCCCACGGCGCCGAGCGTGCCTGCGATTGGGAGAAGGATCTCTTCGTTGCCCAGCGTCTCTGTGTCGAGCGCGGTGTTGGGAGGGATGTTGTAAAGGCGGATCGACATGCCGACGCGCGTCATCGGAAACGGGTCGAGCCACGACCATGCGCCCTTCGCGTGCTCGAGGCGATAAACGTGCTCTCCGATGGCAATCCAACCCTTTTCGGGATGCGTGGATACGACTTCGTGCTGGGATGGAAATCCGAGCGCGTCGTAGTCGTGGTAGCCGAGGTTGACGGCCATCCGGTCGATGCGGAGTGTTCGCGCGGTACTGCGAAGTCGAAGCAGATCCTGGCCCCAGTCGAGATTGCTGTCGATGAGATCGCGTCCGGGATCGCGCCCGGCCAGCGCGTTGAAGTAGGGGAAGTAGTCGGGATGCGCGGCGAGCGATGCGACGATGTGCAGGCCAACAAACAACATCGCGGCGATACGGATCTCTTTGCGCGCGCTGTCGAGCAGCGCAACCGTTCCGATCGCGGCCGCGGCGGTCAGCGGCACGTAGACCGGCAGGACATAGCGCACGCCGAGGTCGAGAATGCTGGGCATGGCCACCGCGAATATCGCCACCGATCCCGCAAGCGCCTCGGCCATCGCCCATCGCCGCGACCGATTCGTCCACGCTGCGCCGATGCCCGCGAACAGCAGCGCGAAAAACGCGAGCGTCGTCTTCAGTCCAACAGCGGCAGGGAAGTACCACCAGAATCCGTTCTTGCTGATGTGGCCGAAGAGGTAGGAGTCGAAATCGGCGTGACCGATTTCGAGGAGGCCGCCGACGCCGCGGAAAAACGCGGGCGCAGGTAGCAGCATCGATTGCGGCAGGTGCGACAGGAGAACGCGGTCGAGGATGCCAAACTGACCTTGGAAATGTTGAAGCTCCGACAACCGGCCGACGGTGAAGGCGTATCCCGCCCAGATGACCACCAACGCAACGGGCGGAACGATGAGCACGGTCGCCAGCGCTCGCAAGCGCTCGCGCCGGCGCTCCGGGTCGCCGAGCAAACGCACGACGTAAATCGCGGCGCATGCGGCGGGGACGTAGCCGATCGAGGAGAACTTCATCAGGATGCTGAAGCCGTATCCGGCGCCGAGCAGCGCCGCGTGCAGCGCGTCCGGCTTGCGTAGCCACGCTGAGAAGGCGATCAGCGCGACGGCCAGTCCGGCGGTGGCGGCGGTGTCGAACGTGGCCAGTCCGGAGTAGCCGAGGATGATCGGCTGCATCGTGAAGAGCAGGATGGCGATGAGCGCTTCCCGCTCGCCGAATTCGCGCCCTACCCAGACGAAGAGAGCCCAGCCCGCGAGGATGAAAAAAACCAGATTGCTGGCGCGCATGAGCACGAGGTTCCGCTCGTACTTGCCATGCCCATACATGAGGCTGTGAATCTTCTGGAACCGGTTTCCCCCGACCGGCCATCGCATGCCGCCCGCCAGCGGCGCGGCTGCCATCACGATGCGCGGAAGCGGCGGGTTCTCCGGCTGCAGTTCGTATTGGTGGTATTGCAGGAGCTCGAGACCGGCGCCGATGTGGGTGGCCTCATCGACCGTGTCGGAGAACGTTCTCCAGGTCGACGCGATGCGTATACAGCCGATGATGATCAGCAGCGCGGCCAGCAGCGCAGGCCGGAGTTTCGGCAGGGACTGCATCGGCGCGAATATAGCTGTTCAGGGGATGTAGTAGAGCGAGATTGATTTGCCCACACGGCGTGTGGGTTGCGGCGGCAGCCACCTGAGCGCGCCCTGCTCCTGCATCACCTGGCGGGGATGGTCGCTGATCGCGATCCATCCGTGCGAGCGGGTCCACATGCTGATCGGGTAGGTCGTTGGAAACCCGAGAGCTTGCAGATCGGCGGGACCCATCAGCGCGACGGTGAGCGACGGGATGTGTTCGCGCCGGACGACGGAACGGAGGCGGAGGATGTCCTGTCCCCAATCGACGTTGCTGTCGACGAGATAGCGCGAAGGATCGCTCCCGGCGAAGAGGTTGAAGTAGGGGAAGTAGTCGGGGTGCGCGAGTGCGGATGCGCCGAAGTGGCAAACGAGTAGAGCGATCGCGACGGCGGCGCTCGCTCGGGAGGCGTGCAGCATCGCCAGCACGGCCGCGGCCGAAGCAATGGCGAACGGCACGTAGAACGGGAGGATGTAGCGGATGCCGACGTCGAGCGTGCTCGGCATCGCGATGGCGATCGTGGCGAGAGCGGCGATGCTCCACTCCGCGAAGGGCCAGCGCAAGGCACGGTCGCGCAACGCAAACCAGGCGCCGGCGACGAAGAGCACGAGCGCGGCGATGGTCGTCTTCAACGCGACAGCAAACGGGAAATACCACCACCATCCGGTGTTGCTGAGTTGTCCGCAAAGAAAGGTTTGAAATCCCTCCTGATTCGTTCGGTGAATGGCGCTGATGCCAACGAAAAACTCCGGCGCAGGCAGCGGCGTGGAGGGACTGATGTGCGCGAGAAGATGCTGCACCGAGTGCGGGTACGTATCCATCCAAGGCTGCAGCTCCGCGAATGTGTGCACCGTGAATCCGTAGCCTGCCCAGATCACGAGGAGCGTCACGCCCGCTGCCGGCAGCATCGTAGCGACGGCGCGTCCGAACTTCTGCCGCAGCTCTGCATCGCGAAACAAGCGGACGGCCGCGATGGCAGCGCAGGTCACCGGCACAAAGACGATGCTGGAGAATTTACAGTTGATGCTGAAGCCGAACGCCGCGCCGAAGATGAGCGCGCGCGTCAAATCGGGGCGGCGCAGCCAATGCAGAAACGCCAGAAGGGCAACGGCCAGACCGGCTACTGCAGGGCCGTCGTGCGTAGCCAGCGCCGAGTAGCCGAGGACGATCGGCTCCATCGTGAAGAGAAAGGTGGCCGCGAGCGCGCCGGCGTCACCGAGCGCATCGCGTGCAGCGAAGAAAAGCGCGACGGCGGCGATGACGAAGAAGACGAGCGTGCCGGCGCGCGCGCGAAAGAGATTGGCTTTGTACTCGCCGTGTCCGTAGAAGACGCTGTGAATCTGATCGGTGAAGTTTCCTTTCGGATTGAAACGCATCCCTCCGAGCTCGGGGATGGCCGCAAAGATGACGCGCGCCAGCGGCGGGTTCTCGCTCTGCAGGTTGTAGCGGTGATACTCGAGCAGTTCCAATCCCGCACCGACATGCGTGGGCTCGTCGTTGGTTACCGAGAAGACGCGAAACGTGGTGACCATGCGGATCGCACCGATGGCGATCAGTAACGCGGTAAGAGCGGCGGGACGAAACACGAAGCGCTGCATCAGGGGCGGCGATTCTACTGCGCGGTGGTTTACGGAATCCGATACAAGCGTATCGACTTTCCCACCCGCTCATACCTTTCCGGCAGCCACCGCCACCCGCCCTCGGCGCCCGTGAGTTGGTATGAGTGGTCACTGACAGCAACCCAGCCGTGCGATTCCGTCCATGGGCTGGCCGGTTCGATGGGCGGAAAGCCGAGGGACACGTAATCGGCCGGGCCCATCAACGATGCTGTGAGCTTTCCCATGTGCTCGCGCCGCGCAACAGTGCGGAGGCGGAGGATGTCCTGGCCCCAGTCGATGTTGCTATCGACGAGGTAGCGCGACGGGTCGGAGCCGCCGAAGGCGTTGAAGTATGGGAAGTAGTCGGGATGAGCGAGTGCCGAGGCGCCGATGTGGGCGACGAGGAGCACGACGGCAATGACCGCAGTCGCGCGCGACGCGCGAATCATCGCCATCACTGTGCACGCCGCGGCGATCGTGAAGGGGACGTAGAACGGGAGGAGGTAGCGTGCGCCGAGGTCGAGGGCGCTCGGCATCGCCACGAGGATCATGGCGATTGCGGCGGCGCTCCACTCCGCAAACGGCCATCGCATTTGGCGATCGCGCAGCGCGAACCAGAAGCCCGTCGCAAATAAGAGGAGCGCAGCAATCGTCGTCTTCAAGGCGATGGCGAACGGGAAGTACCACCATCGTCCGTTCTTCAGGATCTTGCCGCACAGGTAGGTGAGGTAGCCGCGCTGGTCGTACTTCAGGAGGCCCGCGATGCCGATGAAGAAGTTCGACGCCGGCAGCGGCGTGCGTGGGTGGATCTGCGCAAGAAGGCTTTGCACAAGCGGACTGAAGACGGGAGCCCATGGCTGCAGTTCGCGGACCGTCCCGACGCGGAAACCGTAGCCGGCCCAGATCACGAGTAGCGTTGTTGCCGCTGCCGGAACGAGAGTGACCGCTGCGCGGCCGAGGTGACCGCGCAGCTCTGCGTCGTGAAATAGGCGGACGATAACCAGGGCGGCGCAAGCGACTGCGACGAATGGGATGCAGGAGAACTTGCAGAGAATACTGAAGCCGTAGGCAGCGCCGAACAACAGCGCCGACTTCAGGCTGGGTCGGCGGAGCCAGCGTGTGAACGCGAAGAGGGCCACGGCCACACCCGCCGTGCCGGGGCCATCGTGCGTGGCCACTGCCGAGTAGCCGAGAACGATTGGCTCCATCGTGAAGAGAAGGAGAGACAACAAGGCCGCCTTGTCACCGATCGCGTCGCGCGCCAGAAAGAACAAGACGGCAGCGGCGATGACGAAGAAGAGGAGGTTCCCGACACGAGCGCGGACGAGGTTCGCGCGATACTCGCCGTGACCATAGAAGATGCTGTGAATCTGTTCCGGAAAGTTCCCGCGGTCGTCGTAACGCATCCCGCCCAGATACGGCGCGATTGCCATCACGAGGCGCGGCAGCGGCGGGTTCTCGCGCTGAAACTGATAGCGGTGGTACTGATACATCTCGAGCCCGGCGCCGATGTGCGTGGCCTCATCGCTCGTTGCGGAGAAGACCCGGAACGTCGTGGCCATCCGGACCGCGCCGATAGCGATCAGCAGCGCAGCGAGTGCGGCGGGACGGAGTGCAAAGCGCTGCATGGCGTCCGGCAATTCTAGTGCGTGCGTCTCTCGCCTATCAGATCGGCGAGCAGCGAAAACTGCCCTTCGATCCGAATGTTGTTCGAAAAGTGCAATCAAGCATCCCCCCAAATCTGGAGCGTTGCGGTTGCTCCGCGTTTGTGCTATAGAACTGCCTCTCCATAACACCATCGTCTGCCAGAGGTGCTCCATGCGAAATGCGCAGCTCAAGCGTGCTTTGTTATTGCTACTTATCGGTTGCGGAACGGTCCACAGCGTTCCCGAGGAACGACGCGCTGTTTCGTTGCGCTATGTCAACACATCCTTTAATCGTTTCGAACGGGTGGCTGAAGCAAATCCGCAGACCACAAGGCAGCCGAGAATAGCGGCTGCCTTCCGACGAGGAAAAGTCGCTGTATCTACTTTGCGAAGTGTCGCCGCAAATTCATCCATGCGGAGCATACCGCTCCGATATGCTCGCTCGCTTCAATACGACATGGATACGGTTCAGCAAGTGATCGTTCAAAAAGCGCCCGCACCTTCGCAGGAAGAAGCGATCTTCTTCGCCGTAGAGAGCCTAGAACTTAAGGCGCTCTATGCCGTGGCGAACAAGAGTTCATGGGCTAACTTGATCGAAGTAACAGTGGAAACACGGTCCCCTGCGGGTAAACCAGTACCAAATCTGCAGATTTGGTACTGTCCCAGGGGATGGGCGGAATCTCTTCCACACTGGCAGACATTTTCCTTTCTCAGCACTCCGACCACGGAACTCCTGGCGCCAGGCATGTATCTGATCGCAGTAGGAGGTCCCAACAACAACCCCCTTCCTATGCGCGTCGGTGGGAACGGCAGGCGAGCCTCCCATTACGATTTTCCGGTTCCATGAGCGCTCCTGACCTTCGTGCGCTCATTCGAGCGGCCAGAGCCAACTGGGTCCTCGTCGCCGAACTCGCTACGTTTATCTTAGCTGCCATATTACCGTTCCTGTGGCCGCCGCCAAGCCAGGCTACTGACCAGGGGAGCGCAAAGAACATAGCATGTGTCATTGCAACGGTTGTCGTGGCTCTTTTTATAGCGGCCGGGCTTAGGTGGTGCTCAAAGCGGCATCAACGACCTTGGTTCATCGTGGCAATCTTACTCTTGGCATGTTTCTACAGCGCCTACCTGTCCTACGATCGAGTTGTGAATCGGTTCACATGCTATTATCGAAACGCTCCCGTAGTGATCGGCGACCGGTACACTCCGCAGGCGTTTCATCACAAGACGTTGCTAGGACTCACTTCCTGTAGCGAGTTATTAGACGAATTCGCAGGCAAAGTTGAGGACGTTTGGACGGCTGACTCACTCGCGCACGCGAGCACCGTCCTCCTCGCTGCGTATGTCGCGTTGGTCGGAACCGGTGCAGGCATGATTGTCAGTGCGATGCAGGTTCTTGGCCTGGTTTTGGGCAGCGGCATTGCGAAGAAGCACGCCTAGCCATCCCTACCAATACCCTCGCCCTTCCCCGAACATCACCTCGTACACCTTGCGCGCCCAGCTTCGCTTGCCGAATTCGACTTTCCCGCTGGCTTCCTGCGTAAGCCACTCTTTGATCGGCAGCGTGAAGCCTGTCTTTCTGCGCTGTTGCACTTCGGCGGGGAGCGGCGGGCGCGCGGAGGAGGCGAGGAGTTGTTTGCCGCGCTCGCGTCGCGTGACGAGCGCGGGGGCGACTTTGCGCAGGAGATGGGCATCGACTAGCGGGACGCGCACTTCGAGCGAATGCGCCATCGAAGCCCAATCCATGTCGCGCAGGAGTTGGTTGCGCAGGTAGAGCGACGATTCGAGTGCGGCCACGCGCGCGAAGCCGTTGCCGGGATCGGGCGTGACGGTTTGCTCGATGAGGCGAAGGAGATCGAGGCGGGCCAGGCCTTCGCGCGCGATCTCGTCGCCGAGGAGCGAGGGCAATTCGGAAGCGAGGAAGCGGCCGCGTTTGACGAGATAGGCGCCGGCGTAGCTTCCGCCGTAGCGGACGATCTCGCCCATCTTCGGACTGATGTGGCGGCTGCGCCTCGCCAGCGCTGCGTTGAGGCGCTGCACGCCGTCGCCTAGTTTCGGCACGCGCGACAGGACCGATGTCAGCGGCATCCAGCGGGGGATGTCTCTAAATGATGTGTAGCCGCCGAACAGCTCATCGCCGCCGGTGCCCGACATCGCTACTTTCAGCCCGAGTTCGTGCGCGGCTTTGCTGATGAAGAAGCTGTTCAGGCCATCGACGCTCGGCTGGTCCATCGCCGCGAAAATGCGCGGAAGCTCGGCGCGAAATTGCGGCAGAGTCAGCTCCTGAATGGCGTGGCGCACGCCGTACTGCTGCGCGACCATCGCCGCCAGCGGCGCTTCGTCGTTCACGCGGCCGCGGTACTCCTCGAAGCGGAGCGTCATGGTCTGTAGATCAGTGGCGCCGCCTTCGCGCGCGAGGGCGACGACGGCGGTGGAGTCGATTCCGGCAGAGAGAAAGGCACCAACCGGCACGTCGGCGACCAGGTGGTAACGAACCGATTCGAGCACCGCGTCGTGAACGATGCCGCGGCGCTGTTCGTCGTTGAAGGTGCCGCCGCTCTCGACGGCGTCGCGCAATGTTGCCGCGATCGAGAAATACTGCACCGGCTCACGAACGCCGTTTGCGTCGACGTACGCATACGATCCGGCAGGCAGCACGCGGATGGCGCGGTACATCGTGAACGGCTCGGGCACAGTGCCCCGCAGAAAGAAGCCGGCCGCACCGGCGGGGTCGAATTGCTTCGACACGTTGCCACTTGCCGCGAGCGCGCGCACCTGCGAAGCGATGCGGATCGTTCCGCCGTCGTCCGCGTAGTACAGCGGCTTGATGCCGTAAGGATCGCGCGCCAGTAGCATGCGCCGGCGCGCGCCGTCCCAGAGCGCGATGGCGAACATGCCGCGCAATTCCCCGAGCATCCGCTCCTGCTTCTCATCGTAAAGCTGCAGCAGCACCTCGGTGTCGGACTGCGTCGTGAAGCGGCGTCCGCGGGCCTCGAGCTGTGCTCGCAGCTCACGGTAGTTGTAGATCTCGCCGTTGAAGACGATCGAGAGCGGGCCGAAGTGCATCGGCTGCGCGCCGCCGGGCGAGAGGTCGATGATGGCCAGGCGGCGGTGGCCGAAGCCGGCGCGGCCATCATCCGAAAACCAGGCATCTCCCGCGTCAGGCCCGCGGCTGTGCATGCACTCGCGCGTGGCGATCACTTCGTCACGATCGACGGCGGGAGCTGCGTCGCGATAGGCGTAGATGGCGTTGATGCCGCACATTGGCGGGCGAGTATACGTAGGTCGGCGCTCGGGCTAGATTCCGCAAGCTTGGGCCCAGCCGCCAGCCTTGGAGTTGACCGGCCCGGTAGCACCGCATCGTGCCACCTGCTCACGGAGGGTGCACTCGCGGTCACGACGATGGGGAATGGTGACGAAGGTCGCGGCACCGCTACCGTCAACATCCGCTAGTCGAGGGCTGTTCGAGAGTTCAAAATCGTTGAAAACAATGTCTTTAACGATGAAGACAATCTCTCTGACGTTGCAGACAATCTCTACAACATTACAGTCAAACGACTACAACGTTAGAGTCAAACGACTGCAACGATGCAGTCAAACGACTACAACGTTACAGACGATGTCTTCAACGTTACAGACCAATCTCTGGGACCTTACAGACAATCTCTCTAACGCTACAGACGATCTCTGTGATGTTGATGACAAACGTATCGGGAGTTGGGAGTCGGGAGTCGGAGGAAGAAATGGGGAGATCGCTCCGACCCCCGACTCCCGATCAGCGACTCCCAAACCGCTCAGCGCGTTCCGCTGACCAGCGTTCCGGCGCCGCGCTCGACCTTGATCGAGACGTTGCTGGCCGGGATTGCCTCACCCGAGGAATGGTGCGGGCGGACCCAGACTACGACGGTGTAGATTCCGGGGCCGTCAGGCAGCGGGACGGCGAAAGTGAACTTGCCGTCGGGGGCGACCTGAAAATCGCCGCGGCTGCCGTCGCTGTACGTCTCGCGCACTTCCCGGATGCCGCCGTCGATGCGCTGCGTGAAGTTTCCTCTCAGACGCGGCAGATACTGGCGCCGCCTGTCGGGCAGCCCGTAGGTCACGATCGCATTCGCGGTCACGGCGGCCATCGGCTGCGGCAGGCTTTCGTGATGAACGGTGATCGCTTCGATGTCGAAACCGGGAACAGCGCGGCCGCTGCAGAGGACCGGCTGTGCGGCGGTCGCGGTGCGGGGAAGCGGACGTGTCCATTCGACGTAACGGCGGATGAACTCCTGAGTCAGACGGAATTCGCCGCGTCCCCAGGCCAGGCCGATCCCGACGTGCGTCGCAGCCGGGTCGAGAATGGTCTTGCGATGACCGTCATGCGGGGCCACCTCAGACATCATCGCGGCCTCGGAACGCCGCATCATGTCGTACAGAGCGCGGTCGCTGAAGCTGTAGTTTGCCGACCATGCCGCCGCGTTCTCGCTGACGCCGTCGTTGCCGCCTGCGAACGAGTAACGCATGTACGGAGCCTCACCATCAGTGGTGAAGTGCCCAGTCGTGCCGTTGCGGATCTGGGCCTGGCAATACGAATCGGCAATCACCGACGCCTGCGCATCGAGTTGCACCGGGCCGAGTCCGAACTTCGCCCGGTCGTGATTGATCATGCGCACGAGCTCCGCGCGCAATGTCATCCGCGTCTCGTCCGTCGCCCCCTCCCCCTGCGCCAGCGTGGCGCCAAAGGTGAACGCGATCGTAAACAGCACGAGGGAAAGCTTCTTCATCGGAGCGTTTGTGAAACGAAGTGTGTGGGTAGTTTATTCGTGTGGGGGTGGGTTGTGGGGAGTGGGGGGTGGGAGCAGAACCGACGCATGTGCTCCTCCTTGCGATGCCTCTTTTCCTTCTTCCTTGGAGTCCTTTCCCATCGAGCGCCTTCTCCCCCCGCGCTTTTTGCGGGGGGAGAAGGTGGCGAAGCCGGATGAGGGGGGCGCAAATACGCAGGGCGATGGATCTTGCCTTGTCCGAACTGCCTGAAAACGGGCCACATGCGGGGATGTCGTACTCGTTGGGCCACCCCCTCATCCGGCCTTCGGCCACCTTCTCCCCCACAAAAAGCGTGGGGGAGAAGGCGCTCGATTGGAAGGTTGCGATAAGAGTGTGAGAAAAGCGGTTCGGCTGCTCTGGTTGCTGGGTTGCCGAACAAACCCCTACCGCAAGGGCAGCTCGAGCGATATCCGGAAGCCCGGGTTCAGATTCTCGGCGTGCACGCTTCCGCCGTGCTCTTCGATTGCTTTGCGGGTGATGGCAAGGCCGAGGCCGGTGCCGGAGGACTTGGTGGAGAAGTAGGGGTCGAAGATCTTCGGGAGCAACTCGGGAGGGACGCCCGGGCCATCGTCGTCGACGGCGATGATCACTTTGGAATCGACGCCGTAGCTGTTCATCCGGACGCGGCCGCCGGGCGCTGCCTGGAACGCGTTCTCGATGAGGTTGGCAATCGCGCCGCGGAGCAGGCGGGCATCGCCTGAGAAATTCTCCGGAGTGGACGGTTGGATCTCCGCGTGAAAGCGGATGCCGCGCTCGCCGCTTTCTGCGTAACTTGCGGCGATATCCTCCAGGAGCGTCCGCAAACGAAGTGGCTTGCGCTGCACGGTTCGCGACGAGGCGTAATCGCTGAATTCTTTCGACGTCTCGCGCAGCGTAACGACCTGGCGAAGAATGTTTTCGACGGCGGTCATCACGATCTTCGCCAGGTTCGGATCGTCATGCTCCGCAACCGCGCGCAGATGCTCGGCGGTTAACTGAATGGGCGTCAGCGGATTCTTGATCTCGTGTGCGACCTGCCGGGCCATTTCGCCCCACGCTTCCAGCCGGTTCGAGCGGAGGATCTCGGTGACGTCTTCAGCGATGAGCATCTCCTCGTCCCCTCCCGGGAGGGGCACGATCGATACACGAAACGTCCTGGCGTTCCCTTCGACCGTCAGCTCGATCTCCTTCGCCTCGGCGCGTCGATGCCGATGCCCGGTCAGAAACTCGCGAACCTCGTCGTGAAAGAGCACCTCGTCGCCGAAGAGCCTTCTGGCTCCGACGTTCGTTGCCGAGACGTTCATCTCGCCGTCGAGCACGACGACCGCCGCGTTGATGTTTTCGAGCAACGTCTGCAGGCGGTCGCGCTCGTGGCGCAGATCGTTCTGCTGCCGGCGGATCGACTGGGCCATGTCGCGGAAGGTCGTGACGAGGAGGCCGAGGTCGGGGTCGGAGGGGACGCGGAGATCGAGATCGAAGTCGCCACGCGCCACCGCCCTCGCGCCGCCCACGAGGGCCTGCACCGGACGCGTGACGCTGCCCGCGGCAACGTAGGCGACGAAGATCGCTGCCAGCACGATGAAGATCAGGAGCATGTAAATCGTCGTGGCCAGATCGTTGACCTGCCCCTCGATCTGGCGGCCCTGAACGATTAGCGGCAGAGCCATCGTGTAGTTCTGTCCGTGCACCAGGTTGACCGGCGAGTAGAGCTCGATGAATTGCGCAGGACCGGAATGGCGTATGGCCAGTTGCTTCCCGCCGACAACGATGTTCGCGTAGACGTCGCCGGGCAGGCGCTCCGACTCGACGCGCGCCGCGAACAGATCGCGCCGGCTCGACGCGATCAGAGCATCGTCGCGATAAAGGTGCAGATCGTGACCGATGACGCGCGCCAGCCAGCTCAGCACATCGTCGTTGAGAACCTCTTCGGGATGCGACGTCGGTGTCGTCGACGCCAGGTAGTCCTCGATCACCCGCTCCGCGGCGGTGAGGGCGGTTTGTCCGCGGTCGAGGTACTCCGCTTCCAGCCGGTTCGCCAGATAGGCGCGGACAAAAAGCACGAAGACGATCAGAGGCAGAATGACGACCGCGGTCAGGTAAAGCGACGTTCGCGTGCGGAAGTCGAGATTGCGCGGCGCTCGCCGGATGACCGATGCGATCACCGGCAGCGACCGCATCACGATCACGGCGAGAACGAAGGCGATGGCCCAGATGGCGACGCCGCCCGCGCGCCGCACCTGCTGCCCGCGCGTCGGCACCTGCAGCGGGAAGGCGTAGAGAGCGTCGTCGGTGCGGCGAACGTAGACCGCCGATCCCGCTCCTTCGTTCTCCTCGATCCAGACGCCGTTGCCACTCTTGAGCGTGGCGAAGTAAGAGGCCGGACTCTGGGGCAGACGAACGGTCGTCGCACCATGCGCGTTTCCATCGCGATCGTAGACGACGATCTCCCGCTGCGGCCGCAGGCCTGTAACCGTGTCGTTGAACGAGGGCTCGAAGAAGTCGCGATAGACGTCCGCAAAGGTCGTCGCTCCCGGGTCCGCGGGATTGACCACATGCACGCTCCCCTCGGCGATCGGGATCCCGCCGATGGTGAGGTCGAAGTCGTGATGCAGCAGGACGCGTGTCAGGCTGCCGATCTGCAGCACCTCCCGCCCTGCCTCGGGACGGCGCTCGCTGAATTGCGGCAGCCCGACGCCGAAGCGGCTGAGCGGGTGATCGAAGATGTCGTGCACGGCGATGACGGCCGGCACGCGCCACTTCGACAGATCGCTGCGCAGCCAGAGCGCGTAGGCAAGATCTTCGAGATTCATCTTCCGGTAGTCATCCGGCAGGATCGCGCTCAGCTCGGTCGTGGCGAACTCGTTGTGCAGCGTGTCTTCGATCATGGCGCGCAACTGGCCGGCCTCACCGACGACGAGCGGCGCATACGTGTCGGCGATGAAATGACGCGCGCTGGAACGTTCGAAAAGCTGCAGCGGCATGTAGACGATCATCACCATCAGCAACGCACTTCCAAACGTTCGAAGCGTGAAGTTGGTCGTGAGCGCGTGCAGCAGGAGCGAGATCACCATCGCGCCTGCGATCCAGACAAAGGCGCGTTTGGGCATGTAGGGCAGCGCCGCCGCCGTGGCGATGATCGGGATGACGATGATGCCGATGCCGATGAGTGTGGCCTTGAGCGAAGACTCGTGCCGCGTGATCTGCACGACGGCAAAACCGAAGAGGAGAAGTGCCGCGAGCAACACGCCCTGCGCCGCGGAAACGGGAAGGATGTGGTCCGGCATCGTGGAGATGCGCGAGTTGTCGACGAGGTTGCGAACGAGCGCCATGTATCCGGCCGCGGCCGCAGTGGCGATGATGCTGCGCGCGATCTGCGCCGCGATCGACGTGCCGCGTTTGCGCGTCAGCGTCATCGCGACCGCCAGGAGCGCTGCTGCCGTGAGCAGCAGATCGAACGGCGAACGGCTGAATGGCCCGAGGATGCGCGAGGCGAATAGATCGAAGCGGAAGACCTGCCATGGGTCGTCGTCGACGTGCATCGGCAGGAGCGATGCGCGTGCAGCGATGACGAGAAGGATGGTCGCTATCGCGGGGAGTGGGGAGTGGGGGGTGGGGGGTGGGGGAGTTGAGGGTGGCAGTGTCGAGGGTGGGAGCTGTGACGGTTCGGCTGCTGTTTGTGCCGTTGAAGGAGTGAGCGCTATAGATTGATCGCCTTTCGGTTTTCCGACCCCCCACTCCCCACCCCCCACCCCCCGCAGTTGATCGCTTTTCGGTTCTCCGACTCCCGACTCCCGACTCCCGACTCCCTCGAACGCTCCCCACTCCCCACTCCCCACCCCCCACAAAACCGCCAACGCGCTGAGTGCGAGCAGGATCGCGGCGATGCCGTTGCCGAGGGCGCGGACGCTTTGGGTGACGTCGGGCTTGGCGCGTGGAACGACGTCGATCCAGAGCGTCGCGGACGGACGGCGCTCCAGAATGAAGCGCAGCGATCCCGGCTCCTGCCGCAGAACGCCCGCGTGAAACATCGTTCCGACGACCCAATCGTCGTCAAGATCGAACAGCGAGCGCGATTTGGGTTGATTGGGGACGCGCTCGAACGCCTGGACGGAGACAGCGGGATTCGGGAGAGGTTGCGAACGGACGATGTAGAGGTTCGTAGCGTCGAACTCGAAGGCGGTCACGCCCGGCGTGCGAAGGTCTTCGCCCCACCACGCCAGCGCTTCCCCGTTCGGAGCGACGATGCGGATTCCCTGGCGGACGCCGGTGGCTTCGCCGTGGAGCATCGCGAACATCGCATCACGGGTTGCCGCCGGCTGCGCCTTCAGTTTTTTGGCAACGCGGCCGACGGCGGCATCGAGCTTCGATTCGGTAGCCGCGATCTCGCTCCGTACGCGCTGCACTTCGCGCTCGAGGTGCCGCGAGGAACGAGCGCTGAATTCGCGCTCGATCCCCGACACGATCACGTAGGTCGTGAGCCAGGCGCCCCCCGCGAGCAAAAGAAAGACCGCCGCAGCGCGCGCGGCGGTCGTCCTGGCTACCCGAGTTGCGTGCCGCATGGTGATGAAGAATCAATGAACCACAGAGGCACAAAGATCACAGAGGTTTCTCTGTGTCTCTGTGGTTATGCCTTTGAAAGCAATCACTTCCCTGCCGAGCGGATCGAAACCACCGACCAGAGACCATCCTTGCTGTGCAGCGTAATGTACAGCTCGCGCGTCTCCGGCTTCCCTCCGCTCTGGATCGTCCACGTACCGGTGATGTGGTACTGCGCTTCGGCGCTTACTTTCTTCGCGTTCTGCTGCTCGAATGCCGAGGGGTGGACCTTGCCGAATAGACCGTCGAGGAGATACGCCGCCTGATCGCGGCCGAAGAAACCGTTCTGCTCGATGAGGCCGGGGAACTGGAGCATCACCTGATCTCCCGCGGCCATGCCGGCCACGATTGCCTGCGGATCGCCGCTACCGAATCCGCGTGTCAGGTTCGAGAGCGCCACGTCGAGATCCCGGTACTGGGCCGACGCGACGAGCGGCACGAACAGAAGCAGCAACGCCATCTTTGTCGAGAGTCTCATCGTGTTCTCCAATGCATGCTGTAACGGCCTGTGGTAAGGCATTATTCTAACAGATTCAATAAGTTAGCTGCACCCCTCAAGGGTCATCATGTCCTCGCTGCGGGACACGATGACACGCTCCGAGGCGGTGTTGCGAAAGTCATCCGGCAGCGGCGCTTCGACCCGAAGTGGCTCATTCGTCAGTGGATGCGTCATCGACAGCTCCCTGGCATGCAGCATCGGCCGGACATCGTTGCGCTGCCCGTACAGCCAGTCGCCGATGAGCGGATGCCCGATCGCGGCGAGATGGACGCGGATCTGGTGCGTGCGGCCGGTCAGAAGGTCGACCGCAACGAGCGAGCCGGTTCTCGTGGAGCGAACCGGCGTGACGATCGTGATGGCGCGCTTGCCGCCGTCGCCAGTACCGAACGAGATCGGACCGATGCGAATCAGCGGCGCATCGATCGTCTGCCGTTCGCCGAGCTCTCCTTCGCAAAGTGCGAGGTAGCGCTTGCGAATGCGTTTCCCTTCGAACTGCCGCGTGAGATTGGCGTTGATGGATGCGAGCTTGGAGAAGAACATCACGCCGCTCGTTCCGCGGTCGAGCCGCTGCATGAGAAAGATGGTGCCGGCGTACGCCGCGGCGATCTCGAGAAGAACCGGCTCCTCCGCGTCATACCCCCGCTGTACGACGATGCCGGCAGGTTTGTTGACGAAGAGGAGAGCGTCGTCTTCGTAGAGGATGTCGAGCATGCATCAGTACAACAGAAACTCCTCGCGTGTCTTCGCGAACGCGCGCAGCGGCTCCTTCCACTCCCCGACCCAATCCTCGATGCTGCCGCCGCTCTCGACCAGCTCGCGGTAGCGTGCGCTGCCGGCGAGCAGGTCGATAGCGAGACGATCGGAGACGAACTCGTAGGTCTCGCGCCGCCAGTCGAACTCTTCGGGGTCCATGTCGCGAGCGACTTTCACACACCAGAGGCCCGTGCGGTAGGGCTCGAAGATGGCGCGGTTCGTCACATGAAGCTCGACTCCGCCGCACACTTTGCCGGCGTGCTTCTGGAATGTCGGCATGAAGTAGTGCGGACGGAAGCGGACTCCGGGCAGACCGATTGCGTTGAGCTTCTCCGCCAGTTGGAACGGCTCGAGCCACGGCGAGCCGAAGAGCTCGAACGGATGCGTCGTGCCGCGTCCTTCGCTCAGGTTGGTCCCTTCGATCAGACACATGCCGGGATAGACGGTAGCGGTTCCGACGGTCGGCATGTTCGGGGAGGGAATGACCCACGGCAATCCGGTCTCGTCCCACCACATCGAGCGCTGCCATCCCTTCATCGGAACGACGACGAGATCGCAATCGAGCTTGAAAACCTTGTTGAAGTAACGCGCCAGCTCACCTGCGGTCATGCCATGCCGCGTCGGCAGCGCGAACATGCCGACAAAGCTGGAGTACTTGTCTTCGCGGATGTTGCCTTCGAGATGAACGCCGTCGATCGGATTGGGACGATCGAGCACGACGACCTGTACGCCGGCTTTCCCCGCTTCGCGCATACAGAGCGCCATCGTGTAGATGAAGGTGTAGTAGCGCGAGCCGATGTCCTGCAGATCGATGACGAGCGCGTCCAGTCCGTGCAACAGTTCCTGCCGCGGCGCGAGATCGTTCTCGCTCGCCCCGTAGAGCGAATAAACGGTGAGACCGGTCATCGGATCGACGGAGTGCCCGACGTGCGCCATGTCCTGCGCCTCGCCCCAGATGCCGTGCTCGGGGCCGAAGAGCGTCGTCAGTTTCCAGTTGGTGCCGCGATGGAGCAGGTCGACGACGTGCCGCAGATCGCCGGTGACGCCGCTCTGGTTGGTGACGAGGCCGATCTTCTTGCCGCCGATCGGCCGCGGGTCAGCGAGAAGTACTTCCAGTCCGGGTTGGACAGTCATTGATGTTCCGTTTTCCCTTCGAGTAGTTGCAGCGCATGCGGAATGAGATGCAGGATGGCCTGCAGGTTCTCCCTCGCCCCGCTCTCGCTACCGGGTAGGTTCACGATGAGTGCCGATCCGCGCGTGGCCGCCTGCGCGCGAGAGAGCGGTGCCATGGCCGTCTTCTGCAGCGATGCCGCACGCATGAGTTCCCCGAACCCAGGAATCACTTTCTCGCACACCCACATCGTCGCCTCGGGTGTGACATCGCGCGCGGCGATGCCAGTGCCGCCGGTGGTGACGACGAGGCGGATCCCGTCACCGGTCGCGGCCTCGATCGCACCAGCAATGGTTTCGATTTCATCCGACACGACGACGATCGAATCGACGTCGTATCCGTTTGCAGTCAGCAACTCACGAACGGCTGGACCGGAGCGGTCGACGCGTTCACCGCGAGAAGCGGCATCGGAACAGGTGATGACGCGGGCAGATATCATCGCGATCCGATTCTAATGAAGCGCACCGACTTCGCCTACGAACTTCCTCCCACCCTCATCGCCCAGGAGCCGCGTGAACGGGGCCGTTCAAAGATGATGGTGGTGTCGCCGCGCGAAGGTGCCGCGCCGCGCATCGAGCATCTCTCGTTTGTGGATTTTCCCGAGAGGCTGGCATCCGGCGATGTGCTAGTGATCAATGACACCCGCGTGATTCCTGCCCGGCTCTTTGCGAAGCCGAAACCGGGGATGTCGCGGCCCATCGAAATTCTGCTGACTCGCAGGCTGACTGAAGCACAGACAAGAGTGTCTGTGCCACATGGCTCTCCGCCTTTTGCGCCCTCGGTCCTATCTTCACCACATGGAGTGAATGATGTGGCACAGACACTCTTGTCTGTGCAAGAAATCTGGGAAACCTGGTGCAAACCTGCCAAGCGCGTGAAGGTTGGTGATGAGTTGATCTTCAGCGAGACTCTGCGCGCGCACGTGCTCGCGAAAAGCGAGGGCACCATCACGATCGCGTTCGAGAGTGACCGCAATGTCGACGAAGAGATCGAGCGCATCGGCATCCCGCCGCTTCCGCCCTACATCGCACGCGAAACGCCGCGCGATGAAGATCGAAGCGCTTACCAGACTGTCTACGCCGCCGAGCGTGGTGCCATCGCTGCGCCGACTGCCGGGCTTCACTTCACGCCGGAGATCCTCGAACGCATCGCCGCCCGCGGCGTCGAGATCGTCCGCATCACGCTGCACGTCGGCATCGGCACGTTCAAGCCGGTGAAAGTCGACGACATCGCGGAGCACGTGATGGATGAGGAGCGCTACGAGATCAGCAACGATGCTGCGTCGCGTCTGAATGCAGCGCTCGCCGAGCATCGCACCATCGTCGCCGTTGGCACCACCTCGGTGCGTACACTCGAAAGCGCGATTCGCGCCGGCGACGGGCACTTTGTTGCCGGCCGCGCGGCCACATCGATCTTCATCACGCCCGGATTCGACTTCCGCGCCGTTGACAAATTATTGACCAACTTTCATCTGCCGGAGTCGACGCTGCTGATGCTAGTCTCCGCCTTCGCCGGCATCGAGACGATCCGCCGCGCGTATGCCGAGGCGATCTCCAAGCAATACTTTTTCTACAGCTACGGCGACTGCATGTTTCTGAACGGCCGCGGCAGTTGGTAAGGAGAATCATGAAACGAATTCTGGCCGTGCTGCTGACCGTCGTTTTCGTCGCAATCCCTTCCTTCGCGGCGCAAACGCCGCCGCCCGCTCCGGTAACCGACAAGAAGGCCGAGCCGAAGAAGCCGGAAAAGGCGGAACAGGAGCCGCGTCCGGTCGCGCAGGAGCAGCAGAAACAGGATTCGCAGAAGAAGGACGCGCCCGTGCCGGCCGTTGCAACCCAGCCATCGCCGAATCCGATTGCTGTCGAAGGTGCTGCCGAGAAGAAAGAAGACAAAAAATGGGACGTCAACAACCCGCCGGGGCCGCAGTACGACGTTCCGATCGATGTGACCGAGGGGACGTGGCTGTCGCTGGATGTGAGTCCGGACGGCAACGAGATCGCCTTCGATCTCCTCGGTGACATCTACACGATTCCGATGACCGGCGGAGAAGCGAAGTCGATCACGACTGGTATCGCCTGGGACATGCAGCCGCGTTACTCGCCGAACGGAAAGTGGATCGCGTACACGAGCGACCGCGCCGGCGGCGACAACATCTGGATCATGAACCGTGATGGCTCGAAGCCGCAGCAGGTGACGAAGGAGACGTTTCGCCTACTGAACGAGCCATCATGGTCGCCCGACTCCGAATACCTCGTCGCCCGCAAGCACTTCACCTCCGACCGGTCGCTCGGCGCGGGCGAGATGTGGATCTATCACCGCAGCGGCGGCGAGGGTCTGCAACTCACGAAAAAGCGCACCGAGCAGAAGGACAGCGGCGAGCCCGCGTTTTCGCCCGACGGACGCTACGTTTACTACAGCGACGACACGACGCCGGGCGGCATCTACCAGTACAACAAAGACCCGAACACGCAGATCTACGTCATCCAACGCCTCGACCGGCAGACTGGCGAGATCGAGCCGTACGTTACCGGCCCGGGCGGTTCTGTCCGACCGACGCCATCGCCCGATGGCAAGTCGCTCGCGTTCATTCGGCGGGTTCGATACAAGTCGACGATCTTCATCCTCGATCTTGAATCGGGCAAAGAGACGCCGCTGTATGACGGCCTCGATCGCGACATGCAGGAGACCTGGTCCATTCACGGCCTCTATCCGACGATGGCGTGGACGCCCGACAACAAATCGATCGTCTTCTGGGCCGGTGGTCACATCAATCGCATCGACGTCGCTTCCAAGCAGGTCACGAACATCCCGTTCCACGTCCACGGGAGCCGGCGCATCGAGGAGGCGCTTCGCTTTCCGGTCGACGTCGCCGGCTCGACCTATCCGATCAAGATGCTTCGCTGGGCAACGGTTTCGCCTAACGGCAAACAGGTCGTTTATGGCGCCCTCGGCTACCTCTACATCCGCGATCTTCCGACTGGCACGCCGCATCGCCTGACGAAGCAGACCGACCACTTCGAGTTCTATCCCGCCTGGTCACGCGACGGAAAATCGATCGTCTACACGACCTGGAACGATCAGACGCTGGGGACGATTCGCATCGCCTCGGCGCTCGGCGGCGAAGGCCGCGTGATCACCGACAAGCCCGGCCATTACATCGAGCCCGCCTTCTCGCCCGACGGATCGAAAGTGGTTTACCGCACGACCAGCGATGGCTATCTCCGCTCGCCGCTCTGGTCGCGCGAGCCCGGCATCTACGTCGTTCCATCAGCCGGCGGCAAGTCGTCGCTCGTCACGAAGAAAGGCGCGGTTCCGCAGTTTGGCGCCTCGAACGACCGCGTCTTCTTCATGACCTTCGAGGATGAGGACAAGCGCGGATTGCACTCGATCGGCATCGATCGCACCGACGAGCGGTCGCACCTGATGTCCGCGTCCGCGACGGAGTACGCACTTTCACCCGATGAGAAATGGGTGGCCTTCCGCGAGAAGTTCAACGCCTTCATCGCGCCGTTCGTGCGCACGGGCAAGTCTGTCGACATCGGCCCGGAAACGAAGTCGATTCCGGTCGCGAAGGTGACGAAGGAAGCGGGCGAGTATCTACACTGGTCCGGCGACGGTTCGCGGCTCTACTGGTCGCTCGGCCCCGAGCTCTTCTCGCGCGACCTGAAGGATTCCTTCGCGTTCATCGCCGGTGCTCCCGAGAAGTTGCCCGCCGCGCCGGCGACCGGCATCAACATCAGTTTCTCGCAGCCTTCCAACGTCCCGTCGGGACGCCTCGCACTTACCGGAGCGCGAATCATCACGATGCACGGCGATGACGTCATCGCTGACGGCACGATCGTCATCGACGGCAATCGCATCGCGGCAATCGGGCCGCGCGCTAGCGTGACGATTCCTTCCGATGCGAAAGTGATCGACGTCGCCGGCAAGACGATCATGCCTGGCATCATCGACGTCCACTGGCACGGCTCGATGGGCGCGGACGAGATCATTCCGCAACAGAGCTGGATCAACTACGCAGCACTCGCGTTCGGTGTGACGACGCTGCACGACCCCTCGAACAACTCGTCGGAGATCTTCACCGCGGCCGAGATGCAGCGCGCCGGCGAGATCGTCGGACCGCGCATTTTCTCGACCGGCACGATCCTCTACGGCGCGAAGGGCTCGTTCAAAGCCGACATCGCGAACCTCGATGATGCACTCTTCCACCTGCGCCGCATGAAGGCGATCGGCGCGATCAGCGTGAAGAGCTACAACCAGCCGCGGCGCGATCAACGGCAACAGATCATCGAGGCGGCGCGCCAGACCGGCATGATGGTGGTGCCCGAGGGTGGGTCGCTGTTCGAGCACAACATGACGATGGTGGTCGACGGACACACTGGTGTCGAGCACTCCATCCCCGTGGCCAAGGCGTACGACGACGTCACGCAACTCTGGTCGAAGTCACACAGCGGCTACACCCCGACGCTGATCGTCGGCTACGGAGGGCTGTGGGGCGAGAACTACTGGTACGCGAAGACGAATGTTTGGGAAGACAAGCGGCTGCTGACGTTTGTGCCCCGGCGAATCATCGACTCGCGCTCACGCCGCCGCACGCTCGCACCCGACGACGAGTGGAATCACTTCAGCAACGCCGCTCTCGCGAAAAAACTCAACGATGCCGGCGTCTCCGTTCAGCTCGGCGCTCACGGTCAACGCGAAGGCCTTGGCGCGCACTGGGAACTCTGGATGTTCGTGCAGGGCGGCATGACGCCACTCCAAGCCATCCGCGCGGCAACGCTGAGCGGCGCTCACTACATCGGCATGGACAAAGAGATCGGTTCGCTCGAAGCGGGCAAGCTCGCCGACCTTCTCGTCCTCGACGCCAATCCGCTCGAGAACATCCGCAACTCCGAGTCGATCCGCTACACGATCGCCAACGGCAGACTCTTTGATGCGATGACGATGAACGAGTCCGGCAATCATCCGCACGTCCGCCAGCCGTTCTACTTCGAAATGCCCGGCAGCGAGGCATGGGGAGGAGCGACGACAGCGGCGAGCGACGATGAGGAGTGAAGCGAAGCCTAGCGGCGTCCCCGCCGCCGACGTTCGTTGTTGTGAAAGTCGTCGTGCAACAGCGCGTCGATTTTGCTGGCAATGAGCGTCTCGGCGAGCGATCCTTAATCCGTGAAGAAAGCATTGGTTGTGGTTGTCGTGCTAGCCGCGATCGTCTATATCGCGTCGTGGTTCTGGGCGGGAGACCAAGTCGATGCCGCGGCAGCACGGACGTGGCCGGACGGCCTTGGAACGCTCGCCGCAGTCCCCGGCCGGTATCCGCCGCAGCACGAGAATAACGCGGCGCGGACGCTGACAAAGCTCGCTGACTCTGTCGCCGAAAACGACGCTGTGACGGCTTACGTTCGACAGGAGATCGCGCGCGGGGATCTCACCATCGCCGAGCCACCGCGGATCGGGGACGTCTCCGCGATTCGCGACCTGCTCCTGCGAGAGCCGGTCGTGTGGGAGCGCGACCTCATGCAGCAGCACGGCGGTCTTCTGCCGAGGGTCGCGATGCACCTGACGCTCATGCGAGCCCTGGTCGCGAGCGCCCTCGGGCACGCACGACAGAACGATGCGGCCGCGTGGGATGACCTGCACGCGGCGTGGAACCTGACGAAAGCGCTCCACGCACATCCGCACCTGGTCTTGCGTGTCGTGGCGATGTCGATGACGCGCGCCATCAACGCCGTGGCGTGGAAGATGCCGCTTCCGGTGCCGGCGTGGTTCGGCGAGGTGCAGGAACTCGACCTCGTGCACTCCTTGATCGAGACATTGCAGTTCGAGAATTGGCGGGAGTCGAAGGACGAAATGTTCCCTCTCAAGCCGTTCGCCGAGAAGATCGAGCGCGAGCGCACTCTCGCGGGTAACCTCGCGCGAATGACCGTCTGCGAGTCCAGCCCTGTGATCAAGACAGGTGATCGCTCGGATCCGATCTTCAGGCTCGATATCGGCTGGCAACGTGCCTTTCGGTACCGCGCCGAGCGCGAAGCAACCGCGAACGCCCTGCGCGCACGCGCCGGAAAGGCGATCGAAGAGAGCTCGCGCTGCAGCGATGGCCGATGGGGCTTCGACGGGAAAACGCTCCGGTTCGCGAAGCCGATCGCGTTGCCCGAGCGGCGCGATACATCGATGCCGCTGACGCTGCACATTCGCGAATGACGTGCTCACCAATACGCGGTCGTCACTTCCACATCGCCCTGCACCACCGCTTGACACGCCAATCGCTCATCGCTCGCAAATCCGCGCTGCGATGCTAGGCGTATTTCGATCGTCGTAGGGGGGCTTAGGTTTTCGGTACCGGACAGAACCCGAACGCGGCAGCGCGCGCAGACGCCGACGCTGCCGCAGGAATTGCCGAGGGGGGCCTCGGCGCGACGGGCTGCGTCGAGAATGGTCTCGTTCGGCTTGGCGTCGGCGGCGGTGCCGAGGGGCTTGAAAGTCACACGCACAGGACAATCTTCGCACCGGTCGTTCACAAAGAGTTCGCGCCGGTCGAAGAAACTTTCGGCCGCGACAAGCGTCATATAGCTTTGAGTACCAACGGAGGAACGAATGAGCACGGCGACGAAGATCACGGACGAGACGAAACTGGCAGAGACAATCGTGGGGATTCTCGATGCGGACGCTGTACGCGTTTGCTCGGACGACCGCGAGTCGATCCGGTTTTCCATTCGTTCGGCCGGGATGAAGCTGCGCTCGATCGTTCTTCGCCGCTGGGCCCTGCGCCGCCTGCTCACCGATCCGGCGGGCCCGGTGAAGGTCGAGTACCTCCAGCGTGAGCTACGCCGTTCCGCGGGACAGCGGATCGAGTACACGTATCCGAGGAAAGCGGTGGTGCGGCGCGACCTGCCGGCATCGTTCCCGTCTCCGCTGGCGCACGCACGTTGATGTGCAGAATTTGATCCGTAGGAGGGGTCAATCAACGCTCGGTTGTCCACAAATGGACCCACGCCCAAGCTGTAAGTGCTTGATTCTGCGTTGATCCGATCTGGCCCTTCTCTTGCGCAGGCATGCGCGCGAAAGGAGTTCCCCTTCATGCGCAAGCTCTCTCTCTTTTTCGTGGCTGTCCTCTGCGCCTCAGTGGCGGCGGCACAGACCAACAACCAGAAGAATCCCACGTGGTGGGAGAAGTATCAGTACCTCGTCAAGAACGGCGAAATGGCCGGCGGCGCTGCCACGACCTCGGCGACGTCCGGAAGCAATGTCGACGTCTCGAACGAATGCGGTCCGCAGAGCGAGACGTACATCACGCTCAATACGGCGAACCCGAAGAACCTCGCCGGCGGATCGAACGAGATCTTTCGCGATCCGATGCGTGCCTATTCGTCCTCGGACGGCGGGAAGACTTGGGCGGGCACCGATATCCCTCTGCCGCCGCCGATCGGCACGAACGGAATCCGCTTCGGATCCGATCCCACGCTTGCCTTTGATTCGCAGGGCAATCTCTTCTACGGCTCCATCGTCGTGTTCTTTGGCGGCGGGAACGGAATCAACGGTACGCAGATGTCGGTTGCGCGGTCGAGCAATGGCGGGAAGTCGTTTCCGCTTGCGACCTTCTTCGATTTCTCCGGCGGAAGCGATCATTTCAACGATAAGCCGATGATCACGGCCGACGCGAATCCGTCGTCGCCGTTCCGAGACCGCGTCTACATCGCGTGGGATGCGGCGAGCGGCGGGTCGGGTGGCGGCGGTGTCCGGGTGGCTCGTTCGAGCGACCACGGCGTCACGTTCGTCTCCACACGTGCTGACGATCCGCAAGGTCCCGGACGCGCCATCGGTGCCTGCCCGTTCGTCGGGACGAATGGCGAGCTCTACCTCGCCTGGAACGACTACGCCGCGAATACGATTGCATTCAATCGCTCGTTCGATGGGGGCGTTACCTGGGAAGCGCAGCGTGTCGTCGCCTCGAAAGTGCTTCCGTTCGACATCGCTATTCCGGCCGAGTTCAACCGCGGTGCGCTCATCTATCCGGCATGCGACGCCGACCGGAGCAACGGCTCGCATCGCGGTCGTCTGGTTTGTTCGTGGACCGATCTTGCCGGAAACGGAACGACCGACATCTTCACGTCGTGGTCCGACGACAAGGGGACTACCTGGTCGCAGCCGAAGGCTGTCACCGACTCGTTGCCATTTGCGGTCGACCGCTTCAACCAATGGCTCTCGATCGATCCGACCAACGGCGTCGTAAACGTCTCGTTCTATGACACGCGCAACGACACCACGGGATCCCGCTACATGACCGACATCTACCTGTCCCGTTCGTTCGACGGCGGCGGGACATACGCTCCGAACGTGCGCGCGTCCGATGTCAGCTCCAACGAGCACGACTGCGACGGTCTCTTCCCTTGCTCGGCGATCAACTACGGCAACCAGCAGGGCGACTACTCGGGACTCGTCGCCTACGGTGGCGTCGCCCATCCGATCTGGACCGACAGCCGCCGCAATCAGGAGACCTCCGCGAGTTGCTCGCGTGGGCTGATGGAAGAAGTGTTCACCACCGCCGTCAAGTAACCCTGCTCAGTAGTACGCCGACGGATCGTCGGCGTACTACTTGATCTTCCGTCGAATCGGGCGTACGTTAGCGGCATGGCCGCTGATCTGGATGCTCTCGACGTCAAGATTCTGACGCACCTTCTTCGCGACGGCCGCGCTCCGGCGCAGCAGGTGGCGGACAGCATCGGCCTCTCGCGTCCTGCGGTTGCCGATCGGATCGCCCGCCTCGAGCGCGACGGTGTCATCCGCGGACACACGGTCGTCGTCGAGCCGGCCGCGCTCGGCCACTTCGTCACGGCCTTCATCGCCGCGCGCGGCCAGAGGCTCGACGTGAGGCGAAAGAAAGCGTTCGATGTCATTCTCGAGAGCGACGAGATCGTCGAGGCGCACACCGTCGCCGGCGACGATTGCTTTTTCATCAAGGTCCGCACTGACTCCATTCAATCGCTGAATACGCTCGTTTCGAAGCTGACTGCGCCGCCGTTGTCGTTGTCGACACGTACGACGATCGTGATGCAGACGCATTGCGAGAAGGTAGGCGGCATCACGCTGGGGGAACGATGAGGCAGGGCCGCACGCTCGCCTATGCCGCGTTTGCGGTGGTCTGCATCGTCTGGGGGACAACGTATCTGGCGATTCGCGTGGCCGTAACGACGATCCCGCCGTTTCTGCTCACCGGCGTTCGCTTTCTCTTTGGCGGGGTAGTGCTATTCATCGTGGCAAAGCTGCACGGCGATGCCATCCCCCGCGACCGTCGTGTGCTTGCCGAGGTCGGGCTCTGCGGCGTGTTGCTGGTGGCGATTGGCAACCTGAGCGTCATCTGGGCTGAGCAGTGGGTTCCAAGCGGGATGGCTGCGCTTTTCGTCGGCACGGCCCCTTTTTGGGTTTCGCTGATCGAGCTGACGCGGCGAAGCGGAGAGCGGGTGGAACTGCGCCGCGGCATCGGGATGCTGATCGGCTTCATCGGTGTCGCACTGCTCGTCACGCCGCATGGCGCGGGGGAGGCATTCGATGCGCACTTCGTAATCGGCGCGCTGGTCATCCAGGGTGGTTGTATCGCCTGGCAGTACGGCACCGTGCGCGGCAAGTACGCGCTTGCCAGCATCCCGCCGCTGATGTCGTCGGCGCTGCAGATGCTCGCCGGAGGGTTCGTGGTCTCCCTGGCAGGCCTTCTCCTCGGCGAGCTTCCGCACTTTCAAGTCACGCCGAAAACTTTGGTTGCGCTCGCCTATCTCGCGATCTTCGGATCGGTGCTCGCATACACGTCGTACGTTTATGCCGCGCGCCATCTCCGTACGACCACGCTCTCGCTCTATGCCTACGTCAACCCGCTCGTCGCCGTGATCCTCGGATGGTTCTTCCTGCGCGAGCAATTGACCTGGGTGTCGATCACCGCGATGGTGATCATTCTCACCGGTGTGGCGCTGGTGCAGACCTCGCGCGGTGGTCCAAAGAGAGCGACGCTGATGAACGTTCCGCTGCCGAAGAAGGCGGCGTAGACTCGTGCCGTGCTACGTCCTCGATTCGCAGTCGTTCTGGCCGCCGCAGCGCTCATCGCCGCACTCACGCTGACGATGCACGGCGCCCCGCCGAAGCTCGGGCCTCATCCGGTGGTCGTCGAGCTCTTCACATCGCAGGGATGCTCTAGCTGTCCGCCCGCGGATGCGTTGATTCGCGAGATCTCTCACGATCCAGGGCTGCGAGGTCGCGTCATCCCGCTCGCGTTTCATGTCGACTACTGGGACCAACTCGGCTGGCGCGATCCCTTTTCGTCCGCCGAGTGGTCGCAGCGTCAGGCGCGCTACTCCGCCGCCATGCATCTTTCATCGAGTTACACGCCGCAAGCCGTTGTCGGAGGCAGGCGCGAGCTGGTCGGGTCGAATCGTTCGGGGCTCAACGCCGCGCTCGAAGCTGCGTCGAACGCTAAATCAGCCGGTGAGATCAGCCTGACGGTTCGTCGTGATGCCAACTCACTCATCGCCACGATCCATGCAACCGTTCCTGCCCGCGACGACCTCTTTCTCGCCGTGACCGAGGACGATGTCACGACGAAGGTTCCGCACGGAGAAAATGCTGGACGAACACTCACGAACGACGCGATCGTGCGCCGGCTGATCCTAGTTCCGTCCGGACAGACCACTGTCACGATTCCGATCGAGCCGGCATGGCGCAATTTGAGCGCTGTCTCATTTGCGCAGGACCGGAACACGCTGGCTATCGAGGCAGCGTCGGCAGCGCACGTTCAGCCGTAGAGCGAACCAGCCCGGATCGAGTACGTACGGGTGTGATACTTTGTACGGACGATGATCAAGAAACTTACCCGGACCGGGAACAGTGTTGCCCTGGTTTTGGATAAGCCACTCCTCGAAGAGCTCGGTCTCGACGAAAACGCGGAAGTCGAGTTGTCGACGAACGGTCAGGTGCTCGTTGTGACGCCGAGGCGCGATCCTGCACGCGAACGCAAGTTTCGCAAGTCCGTTTCAAAGATCAATGAAAAGTATGCCGGTTTGTTCCGCCGGTTGAGTGAGTAGTGAAGGTCCTTTTCCTCACTCTCGGCGAGGTGCTCAGCATTCACGAAGAACAGATCCGTCTCTTTGGCGGTCCGTCGGGGCTTCGTGATTCCGGACTTCTTCAATCGGCGATGGGAAATGTCGAGGCAACCTTTGGCGGCGCTTTCCTTCATGGATCTCTCTTCGAGATGGCTGCCGCGTATCTTTATGGCATCTGTCGCAATCATCCATTCCTGGATGGCAACAAGCGGACAGCCGCAGCAGCCGCCCTGATCTTTCTGGATATGAATCGAATTGAGGTCGACGCCGATGAGGAAGAGTTCTACCGCATCGTGATCGGTGTTGCCGAGGGGCGAGTCAGCAAGGCCTCAGTCGCTGTCTTTCTTCAGGATCGGGCAACGTAGATTCAGAGCGCGCCTGTCTACCTCACGTAGTGGCACGTGTACCCATTCGGATACCGCTGCAAATAGTCCTGGTGGTAGTCCTCGGCTTCATAGAAATTCGTGAATGGGACGATCTCGGTCACGATCGGGCGGGGCCACTTTGGTTGAGCGCGCTGCTTTGCGGATTCGGCGGCGATGCGCTGGGCGTCGTCGTGATAGAAAATCGCGGAGCGGTATTGCGTGCCGGCGTCGTTGCCCTGGCGATTGACCGTGGTCGGGTCGTGCAGGCGGAAGAAGAAGTCGAGGATCTCGCCGAAGGTGATCTTCGAGGGATCGAAAACGATCTGCAGCGACTCCGCGTGGCCGGTCTTGCCTTTCTTCACGTCCTCGTAACGCGGGTGGTCGAGTGTGCCGCCGGCGTAACCGACAGTCGTGTCGATTACGCCGGGCAGTTTGCGTACGAGCTCTTCGACGCCCCAGAAGCATCCGCCGGCGAGCGTTGCGGTCTCCGTCATTTCTTGGTCGCCGCCTTTCCGAACAGCGGGAGGTACTCGCCGTAACCTTCTGCTTCGAGCTTATCGACCGGGATGAAGCGGAGCGAGGCGGAGTTCATGCAGTAGCGCAGGCCGGTCGGCGCCGGTCCGTCGTCGAATACGTGGCCGAGGTGCGAGTCGGCGTGCTTGGAGCGGACTTCAGTGCGGGACATGAAGAACTTGCGATCGGTCTTCGTCACGACGTTCTTCGGCTCGAGCGGACGGGTGAAGCTGGGCCAGCCGGTGCCGGACTCGAACTTGTCGAGCGAGCTGAAGAGAGGCTCGCCGCTGACGATGTCGACGTAGATGCCGGCAGCGTGGTTCTCAGCGTACGCATTGCGGAACGGTGGCTCGGTTCCCTCATGCTGAGTAACTTCGTACTGCTCGGGCGTGAGGCGCTTCTTCAGCTCCGCATCGGAAGGCTTGTGGTAGTTCTCCATCTTGTCTCCTTTGGTGTGGACCTGGGGACTGGCGGGGGCGGCAGTTACGGGGTGTTGCATCATGCCGTTGACGAGGACCGTAGCAATGACGGTCCCTGCCGCGATCGGCAGCCACTTTTTCCATATCGTGCTCATCGGATGCTCCTTGTGCACAGTACGAAACCCGAGGGGATGGCGGATTCGTTCCCGACGTAGGTCGGACTCTCCAGTCCGACTGCACGTGATGTCGGACTAGAGAGTCCGACCTACGTCAATCGCGCCGGAAATGGGCCCCGCGCGAAACAGGATTCCGCAACGCCGCGCTCGACACGATCATGGCCATCTGCTGGCCGTGAAAGAGCTCGACGATCGCGGTGCTGATCGTCGACTCGTGGTAGTACTTCGTCAGGCGGCTACCGAGCTCGCGCATGTCGGCGACGCTCCGTTTCAGGCGCTCGTAGGTACGGACGATCCCAACGTAGTTCCACATCGTGTGCTGGATGGTGGTCCAATCCTGAAGGATCAGCGCCGGGTCTTCCATGTTCTGGCTGCCGGGCGGCCGCCAGTCCGGGATCGACTGCAAGAGGGCGTCAGGCATCGCTCCGATGCCGGGTGTGCGCGACGAATACGACAGACGAACTGCAGGCGCATCGCCGAGGCGGGCACGGCGGGGGATGGGTCCGGTTGCGGCCTCCACAGGTGTCGTGGACGCTTCGTATTTGTTGCGGATCGAGGCAGCGGCGAAATAGCCCCAGGTCAGACCTTCCAGGAGTGACGTCGACGCCAGACGATTGCCGCCGTGAAGACCGGTACACGAAGTCTCGCCGATCGCGTAGAGCCGCTCCAGCGTCGACTCCCCGACGTTGTTGGCGAGGATGCCGCCGCAGAAGTAGTGGGCCGCGGGAACGACGGGAATCGGATCGCGCTCGATGTCGACGCCGATGTCCGCGCAGGCTTTGCGGATGTTCGGGAAGCGCTCGGCGATCGGTTCGTGTCCATGGTAGAAGTTGGCGAGGTCGAGATAGACGAAATCGTCCTTGTTCGTTGTCAGCTCTTCCACGATGGCGCGCGCCACGACGTCGCGGGGAGCGAGATCCTTCAGTACCGGCGAGTACTTCTCCATGAAGTACTCACCCTTCTGATTGCGCAGTCTCGCCCCCTCGCCGCGCAACGCCTCGGAGATGAGGTAGTGGTTGGCTTTCTTGTCGGCCAGCGCTGTGGGGTGAAACTGCACATACTCGGCGTTCATGATTCGTGCGCCGGCACGTTGAGCCATGACGACGCCGTCGCCGATGGCGCTGCGCGTGTTCGTCGTGTGCAAGTAGATCTGCCCGATGCCGCCCGTTGCCAGGATGGTGAAGTCGCTGAAAATTGTGAAGACCTCGTTTGTCCGGTTGTCGAGCAAGTACGCGCCAGCGCATTCGTTGGTGAGGCCGTAGCGGACCTGAATGTCGGTCGGGTGATGTTGCGTCGTCAGCAGATCGATGGCCGTCATCTCCGTAACCAGCGTGATGTTCGGCTCGCTGCGGACGCGGTTGAGGAGCGACGTTTCGATGGCGCGCCCGGTGGCGTCGCCGGCGTGGATGATGCGCGGCAGCGAGTGCGCCCCTTCCTGCGTCAGATCGAGCTCGCCCTCTTCGCTGACGGAGAAAGGGACGTGCATCTCATCGAGCAGCAGTTCCTTGACGACGCGCGGTCCCTCCTCGGCAAGGAAGCGCACGGCTTCCTCATTCGAGAGTCCGGCACCGGCGGCGATCACGTCCTCGATCAGCTTCGCCGGCGAGTCGCCCTCGCCTTCGTAGATGATCCCGCCCTGAGCCCAGAACGTGTTGCAGTCCTTGGGATCGGCTGCTTTCGTGACGAGCAGGACACGGATGCCGGCCTTGGCCAGACAGAACGAGGCCGTCAGTCCGGCGATCCCCGTGCCGACGACGAGGGCAGGATAGTGATCGCGGTTCTTGAGCGCAGACACGCGGCGCATTGTAGTGGTCAAAGGGCGGCTGCGCCGCGTTGTCGGTTGTCGGTTATCGGGTGGTCCTGCGTTGCCGGACTGTTTGCGGATTCAAGAGCCGGTCGTCGCACATCTGATGTTTGGATCACCAAGCCGGTGTCATCGGGTTCTCCAGACGCCCGCAAGAGTAAGGCGGCATTTTTTGTTGTTCAGCGACACCCCTTCGGGAATAACTGAGGTCAGTTGCCACAGCAGTTCGTCGATTTCTGGTAGTTTTCCACCAAAATCAGGTGATTCTGACCCTCCGACTGCGACTCGGTCGATTTTAAATTTGAATACCGACTCAAGAAATATGAGTCCGTACTCGAGAAACATGAGTACCGACTCACTGAACTTGAGTACGGACTCACCGAACTTGAGTACCGACTCAACGAACTTGAATACGGACTCAACGAACCTGAGTCCGTACTCACAAAATATGAGTACCGACTCAAAAATTGTGAGTCCGGACTCATTTCACTTGAGTACCGACTCACGAAATGTGAGTACCGACTCACCGGACGTGAGTACGGACTCAGACGATGTGAGTACCGGCTCACCGGACGTGAGTACGGACTCAGATGATGTGAGTACCGACTCATCGTTCTCGAGTCGGTACTCGAAGGGTCTGACTCTGCCCTCACGGGACGAAGATGGCGACGTCAGTTGACGCTCACGCTAACTCCCACCGTTTCGTAAGTTGCCTTGCCGCGATGAAGAACACGATTCCCCATCCGATCAGAACGACGGCTGGCATCGCGATCGAACTCAAAGGCAGCTCCCGCCAGAAGACGTTCGTGAAGCCGTCGATTGCCCAAGAATTGAAGAGCACCAGTCCCGCTTTCTGCAATCCGGGAGGCATGAGGAAGCGCGGGAACATCGAGCCTCCGATTGCTGACAACGACAGCACGACGAGCGTCGACATCGCGCCGAGTTGCGCACGCGTGCGGCAGATCGAGGCGAGAAGAAGGCCGAATGGCGACGTTGCCAGCGCCGTCGAGAGAGCCATGATGAGGAAGCCACCGATGTGCTGGAAGAGTTGCAGCCGGAACACGAGCGCTCCCCAGAGAAACATCACACACATCTGCGTGAAACCGAGCATCCAGAGGTAGGCCAGCTTGCCGAGGAGGAGTTGGGTCAGGGTGAGGCGCGTGGTGAGAATGCGGTCGAGCGTCCCGCTCTCATTCTCTTCGAGCAGCGCGCCGCCCGCGTTCGATGCCGTAAAGAGCATGAACATGACGCCGATACCGGAGGCGTAGAGCGCGGCAATCACGTTCGCTTTGTTCTGGCCGATGATGTCGGTCGTCTCGATGCGGATGATCGATTGCGTACGTGGCGTTGCCGCAGGCGTCCGCGCGCTGAGAGCCTGATAGCCCTTCATGTTCTGATCAAGGGTCGCCTTCTGCTGCGCCGTCAGGCCACCGCTCCATCGATCGACTTCGCTGACACCGGCGTTCATCATCATCTCGGGCATCGACATCATCATCGTCTTCTGCAGCAGCCCTCCGACGACCTGGTCCGCGATGGGATCCGCCGAATCGGCCAGCAGGCGAAATGCCGGGCCGCTGTTGGGCGCATCAAAACGAATCTGCGTCGTTCCGAAGCCTTTCGGGATGATCAGCGCAACGGGCGCATCTCCCGCTCGCACGGTTGCTTCCGCTGACTGCACATCGAACGGAGTGGTGCTCTTCTTCGGTGTCAGCACGACATTGAGAGCCGATTCGCGGCGCAGCGCTTCGATGAGCCGTCGCGACGTGTCGCTGCGGTCGAGATCGGCGATCAGCACGGTCGTCTTCGGCGTTTTCGACTTCTGCGCGCCGAAGATTCCTGCGAAGATCGAGAAGAAGACGATCGGCACGACGAAACTGAGGATGAGCGCCGAGCGGTCGCGGCGGAGATTGAGCCATCCGGCTCGGACGACAGAGGCGATCATTCGCGTAAACCCCTTCCGGTCAGGTGAAGAAAGACTTTCTCGAGCGACGGCGACTTCATCGTCAGGTCGCGAATCGCGCTTCCGTGAGATTCCGCTTCGCGCATGACGCGCGGCATTTCCGCGGCGTCGTCGATGAAGTGCGTGACGCTGGTGCCGTCAGCAAACGAGACGACGACCTCGCGCTTGGTGCCGATCGTGTCGCGCACCAGCTCATCCTTCGTGCCGGTGGCGATGACGCGGCCGCCATCCATGACCGCGATGCGATCGCAGAGCCGCTCCGCCTCTTCCATGTAGTGTGTCGTGTAAATGAGCGACACCCCCTCGGCGCGCAGTGCTTCGATCATCTGGTATATCCGCTCGCGCGACTGTGGATCGACGCCAACCGTCGGTTCGTCGAGAAGGAGGATGCGTGGCCGACGCAGCGCGCCGGCAGCCATGTTGAGGCGCCGCTTCATGCCGCCGGAAAGAGTCTTCACCGGTTCGTTGGCGCGATCGGTCAACGCCGCCCAGTCGAGCGACCGCTCCATCGCCTCGGCAAGCGCGCTTCCGCGGAGCCCGAGGTAGCGGCCGAAGACGGAGAGGTTCTCGCGCGATGTGAGATTCGGATAGAGCGCGATCTCCTGCGGGACGACGCCGGCCTCGGTGCGCGCATCGGTGTCGCCTGCAGGCGCAGGATTGCCGAAGATCGACACCGTGCCGCTATCGGGACGAACGCGGCCCATGATTGTGCGGACGAGCGTCGATTTGCCCGCGCCGTTCGGGCCGAGGAGACCAAGAACTTCGGCGTCGCGAAGCTCGAGCGAAACACCGTCGAGGGCCCGGCGGGATGCGAACGTCTTCACGACGCTCTCGATTTGTAGTGGATGCATGCCGGCAATCTACTCGCGGGCCGCGGGTTTGTCCCCTGTCGAAAGTCATGAGTCCTGCCAGACGAATGTGAGGATAATCGGCACATGCGAACCGCAATCGTCATCGCTCTTCTCGCTTCCTCCGCCCTTGCGCAGCAGTCGTCCGCGCCGCCGCCGGCGATCAGCGCAGCTCCTGTCGACACATCGATTCACAGCACGCTGCTGTTGCCGAAAGACACCACGCATGCGATGCCAGTCGTGTTGTTGATCTCGGGCTCGGGGCCGACCGACCGCGACGGCAACTCGCCGATGCTGCCTGGCAAGAACAACTCGCTGCGCATGCTGGCCGAAGGGCTGGCGATGAATGGGATCGCCTCGCTTCGCTACGACAAGCGAGGCATCGGCGAGAGCGCGAAGGCGATGACGTCCGAGGCTGACCTCCGCTTTGAGACCTACATCGATGACGCGGCAGCGTTCTGCGAACAACTGCGGGCGGACAAGCGCTTTTCCGCGGTCGTCATCGCCGGACACAGCGAGGGCTCGCTGATCGGAATGGTCGCGGCAAAGAAGTGCAGCGCCTCCGGTTTCATCTCCATCGCCGGGATCGGCCGGCCCGCAGCTGAGATCATCCGCATTCAGCTCGCAGGAAAACTCCCTCCGGTATTGGCCACGCAAAGCGACGCGATTCTCAAGGATCTCGAAGAAGGAAAGACCACGGAGAAACCGCCGGTGGAGCTCCTCGCGCTTTACAGGCCGAGCGTGCAGCCCTACCTGATTTCGTGGTTTCGCTACGACCCCGCGAAATCGATCGCGGCTCTGAGCGTGCCCGTGATGATCATTCAGGGAACGACCGACATCCAGGTCAGCGTCGACGACGCGAAGCGCCTCGCCGCCGCGAACCCTCGCGCGAAGCTCCTGATCGTCGAAGGGATGAACCACGTCCTCAAGAGCGTTTCGTCCGACAAGGCGAAGCAGGCGGCGTCATATAGCGATCCGACGCTGATGCTCGCTCCTGACCTGCTCATGAACATCGTCGATTTTGTGCGGAAGGCGGGGAAGTAGGAGAATTGGGGTCATGAGCGAAGCGAAAACCAAGGAACCGACGACGCCGGTCACGAATGACGAAGAGGATCACTGGGCACATTACCGATCCATTCAGCTCACGCCGGAGCAGAAGGCGGCTGGACGCGCTCGCATGCAGAAGGAGATCGACAAGGCTCGTGCGGCAGGCGTCTACGAGGGCTTGATGAAGTGGAAAGGTAAGGTCCACTGGGACATCGACATTGACGCGTTACGGGAGGATCGCGAATTTGATGGCGATTGACACGAGCTCGTTGCGGCGGTGGTCGCGAGACGAGCCGGGTCTCGATGTCCTCCGAGCCGACAACGCAATCGTCATTGGCGAAGCGATTCTGCCGCCTATCGTGCTCGCCGAGGCGCTCAGCAGTCCGGCAGTTGAACAAGAATTCATCGACTTCGTATTGACTCTCCCTCTTCTCGAGATCGAAGAAGGCTACTGGCGGCGCGCTGGAGATCTGAGAAGGAGTTTCCTGCGCGAGGGCTACAAAGCCAAGCTCTCAGATGTCTTGATCGCTCAGGCCTGTATCGACAAGGACATCCCCCTCATCACTCACGACGCCGACTTCCGGCACTTCCTGCGCGCCGGCCTCAAGCTCGCGTAGCCTCCGCCCGCTTCTGCATCCACACCATCACGCCGTACAGCACTGCGACGACGACTGCGAAGCCGATGATCCACATCGACTTCGATGACAGAGCATTGCGAAGCGCGTCGGGATCTTTCATCAGCGACGGTTGATCGCCGAGAACGCGCATGCCGAACCAGGCCAGCGCGCCGTTGAAAAGGCCGGCGCCGAGGATGGTCATCAGTGAGAAGCGGGCGAAGGGCATCCGGAAAAGGCCAGCCGGAATGGAGATGAGATGCCGGATTCCGGGCAGCAGCCGGGCCACGAAGATTCCGCCGGATCCGTACGCCTCGAACCATCGATCAGCGGCATCGATTCTTGATGGCGACATGAACACAAATCGTCCATAACGAGTTACAAGAGGCCGCCCGAGTTTGTACGCGATCCAGTAACTTGCGGCCGATCCAGCCCATGAGCCGGCCGTGGCAGCGATGATGACGAGCGCGATGTTGAACCGTCCCTGCGACGCCCAGTACGCGGCGGGCGGGATGACGACCTCGGCCGGGATCGGCAGCGCGGTCGACTCGAACGCCATCATGATGAAGATGCCGAGGTAACCCCAGTCGAGGACGAACTGCATCCAGACGGAGAAGAAGTGATGGAACCATTGCATGGGCGCGAATGCTAACCGAAAGGCCGGTGTTACGATCGGCTCATGCAGCAGCATGACTACGACGTCATCATCCTCGGCGGGGCTTTCAGCGGCGCCTCGACCGCGATCCTGCTGCGTCGCGACCATCCGCAACTGCGCGTTCTCATCGTGGAGAAAGCCGAAGCATTCGACGCGAAGGTTGGCGAAGCGACGACTGAAATGTCGGCCATGTTTCTCACGCGCCGGCTGGCCATGTGGCATCACCTCGAATCGGAGCAACTGCCGAAAGAAGGGCTGCGCTACTGGTTCACGAACGACAAGGTGACCGGCCACGGCAACGCGTCGGAAGCCGGCGGATATCTGCGCAGCGCGGTGCCTGCTTTTCAGCTTCGCCGCGATGCGCTCGATGAGTACCTGCTCACAACCGCCGTGCGCGAAGGCGCCGAGCTGTTGCGCCCGGCCAAAGTCGTCGACGTCGATCTGCAGGATTTCAACAACACGATCACGGTCATGCTGCGCGAAGACGCCGAAAGACCGCCTGCTTCGGTCGCGCCGTGGGAGGCTGCGGATTCGTCGGAGGCAAGCTCGAAGAGCGACGGAACGGAGCCCTCACGCAGCACGTTGACCTGTCGCTGGCTTCTCGACGCTACCGGACGCGTGAATTTTCTCGGACGCCGCCTCGGCCTGATCGAGCGTAACGACGAGCATCCGATCGCCGCGATCTGGTGCCGCTGGAACGGCCTTCGCCATATCGACGACATCGCCGCGCGCGACGGCATGCTGGCCACGCGCAACATCAGTTCGCGCCGTCTGGCCACGAATCACTACACCGGCTTCGGTTACTGGATCTGGGTCATTCCCCTCGGCAATGGCGAGACTTCCATCGGAGTCGTCTTCGACAAGCGGCTGATCGACCTTCATCACAGTAAAGATCGCGCGGCCGATTTCATCGCCTTCCTGAAAGCGATTCCGTCGCTCGCTGAATTGCTCGTCGAAGCTAACCCGCGCCTCGAAGACCTCCGCTTCTATTCGCATCTACCGTACTTCTCGAAGCAGTACATGGGGAATGGTTGGGCGCTCCTCGGCGATGCGGCGTCATTCCTCGATCCGTACTATTCGCCCGGACTGGATCATGCGTCGTTCACTGCCGAAGCAACGTCGGAGATCGTCGGTCTACACGCGAAAGGCGAGGACATCGCAGCGCGGATCACCGAGCACAATGAAGCGTTCACGCGCTCGTACACTCGATTCTTCCGATCGATCTTCAAAGACAAGTACTACTACATGGGCGAAGTGGACCTTCTCGGCGCTGCGATGATTCTCGACACCGCGCACTACTACATCTTCGTCGTCATTCCGGCGTATCGCTTCGCGAAGAAGTTTCAATGGATGCCGGTTCTTGGGCCGAAGCCGGCGTTCTTCAGCTACCACTTCATCAAGTTCTACCATCGTCGGTTCAAGGCGATCGCGCTGGCGCGGCGCGCCGCCGGTGAAGAAGGTGTGCGCAACAACGGCCGCCGCATCAAGGCCTACTTCGATCTCAATCTCTCGCCTTTCCACATGTTTCTGCGCGGTGTGAAGTTGTGGGCGTTCGCCGAAGCGGACAACGTGCGGTTGCAAGTGCGGCGGCTCTTTGGCCGGCGCGCGGCGACGACGGCGTCACGGGCCGAGGGCGCGGCAGCACAGGGATGAGCCGCCGCGTCGCGATCGTGTTCGACCGGGAGTTCGGTGACCGCCTCGGTGAGTTGGCGATGCGCATGCCCGTCTGGATCGTCGAGAGCAACACAAACCGCCCCGCGGTCGCCGCCGCCTGGAACCGGGCCAGCGAATGGCCTCACATCAGCGTCACCGTGTTTCGTCCGCCCGACGATCTCCGCCTGCTCCTGTCGCAGATCGGCCACCCCCAACGTGTCGACGTGATTGGAATGCCACTCACGGACGAAGCACGCGAGATTCTGATCGCCGCCGGCTTCTCGACGATTGCCGAGACGAGCGATGGTTTCCGTGCGAGGTGACGTCGTCTACAACTCTGCCAGCGCCGCGCGCTTGACCTTGCCGCGCTCATCGAGCGGAATCGACTCGATCAGTTTGATGATGCGCGGCACTTTGTGCGGCGAAAGATGATCGCGGCACCAAGCGCGGATCTGCTCGCGCGTCACGTCGGGACTCGCGACCAGTGCGGCGGCGACGACCTCGCCGCGCGCCCCCGCCGGCTCGCCGTAGACCTTCGCCTGGCGGACGCCGTCAATCTGCAGCAATACCTGCTCGACCTCGCGCGGGTTCACTTTCTTACTTGCGGTGTTGATGAGGTCACTGGCGCGGCCGGTGATCGCGATCTCGCCGCCGTCGCATAGCTCGATCAGATCGTCAGCCAGGAAGCGTCCATTCTCGAATCGCTCGAACGTGTTCGCATCGTGGAGGTAACCCAACGAGACGTTTGAGCCGCGCACCGTGAGCCGGCCGCGTGCGGATGAGAGCTGCACATTCTCCATCGCCTGGCCGACTGTGCCGCGCTCGACGGACGCCCCTTCGCGGTCGTAGGTGATGCCGCCGCATTCGCTGCAGCCGTAAAATGTGTGTATCGGCGTGCCGAACCGCCCCCGAAACTTGCGCGATACGGCCGCGGGCAGCGGCGCGCCGGCGGAAAGAAACGTCCGAACCGTCGAGAACTCACCTGCCGCCGCGGTGACCAAATGATCGAACACCATCGGAATCAGCGGAGCCACCGTGCACGCGAATTGGTTGCAAAGGTTCATCACGGACTGCGGCAGATAGTCGTTCGAAATGACGACCCTCGTCCCCTGCACCAACAGCGGTGTGACGAGGTTCGAGAATCCATACGAGTGCGACATCGGAATCGCGCCAAGGTTGATGTCGCCCTCGCGGATGTTCATCGTCACGCAGATGTTCAGGCAGTCCGCGAGCAGGTTCGCATCCGACGCAACGATGCCCTTCGGCAGCCCGGTCGACCCCGAGGTCAGCTTGATGAGGCGCGCGTTTTCAGGAATGGCAGCGCGTTGCGCGGATCGAGTTGAGATCAGCACCTCGTCGCCGTTGCGATAGACAAGGCCACGAGCGGAGAAGTGACCGAGGATTCTGGCCACTTCAGTTTCGGTGGCATCACGGTCGATCAGGATCGCAACGAGGTTTTGCTTCAGGATCGCTCCGAATCCAGCCACCAGGTCGACGGAATTCGGGAGCTGGATCGCGACGACGTCACGTTCCTGGAACCCCGCGCCCGCGAAGCGCGCCCCAAGCTCGTCGATGCGCTCCGAGAGTTGCGCGCGTGTGGTGATCCGGCCCGTCGCGCCGTCGATCAGGGCGACGGTGTCAGGCTCGGCAGCCGCAAGAGCTTGGAAACGTTCGAGCATGTGCGTGGGGGAGGGAGGATAGAGTCGCCTTTGCGGAACGTCAACCGCCGGTGCGCTCAAATCCCGAGGGCGTGCTGGTAATCGGCAGGATCTTCATGTCCCAGCAATGTGTGAGAATGTCGTCAGCCCATGAACGACCTAAAACGTAAAATCAAGGAGCTGCTGATCGAGCGGCTCAAATTCGAAGATATGACCCCGGACGACATCAAAGACGACGAACCGCTCTTCGCAGGCGGCCTCGGGCTCGATTCGATCGACGCGCTCGAGATCGTCGTGATGCTCGAAAGCGAATTCGGCATCAAGGTGAAGAACGAATCCGCTGCCCGGGACAACTTTCAGTCGGTCGCCGCCCTGGCCCAATTCGTCGAGCAACGGCTGGCGGAGCAGCAGGCGCAGGCGTGAGCTGGCTGGCCAGCCTTCCTCATCAGATTCCGTTTCGCGCTGCTTCCGCGGCGACGCGCACCGGCGATCAGACGATCGAGGGCGTGTACGTCTGCACGGTCAACGATGCGATGCCGGCGGGCGTGATGGCGGTCGAGGCGATGGCGCAGTTGGGAGGCGGCCTGGCGTTTGCGGATTCGAGCTCGCACGCCTTTCTCACCGGCATCGATGGCTGTGAAATCGATCGTTTCATCGAGACAGGTGATGTGATCCGTTTCGTCGTTACGCTTGACGCGTCCTTCGGCGGCACGTTCCGATTTTCAGGCCGCGGTCTCGTCGATGGAGTGGAAGTGATTCGCAGCAAGTTTTATCTCGCGAGCCAGGATGCACAAAGCTGACACCTCAACCCGCCTCGCAGTGACCGGCATCGGCATCATCTGTTCGATTGGCCGCAACCAGGACGAAGTGTGGCGATCGATCACCGAATCGCGCTCCGGCATCGGCGGGCTTACGAAGTTTCCGGGCGACACGTTTCCGACGGATATCGCAGCCGAGGTTGATGACGATCTCGATGACGCGTTGGCGATCGATGGCCGCGAAGCAAAGCGGATGTCGCGCAGCGACCTGCTCGCTGTCATCGCTGCGAGCGAGGCAGTTGCGCAATCCGACCGCGGTGCGGGCGCGCCGCTGCCTCGCGATCGTGCTGTCGTCTCTACCGGAACATCGACCGGCGGCCTGCTCGAAGGGGAGGACTTTTACTTCGACCGGCTCGTACACGGACGCCGGCGCGTGGCGACGTCGCGCGTCTTGCAGCAGCCGACGTCCGGGCCATCTGACGCAGTCGCACGCGCGTTGAATCTTGGCGGCGGCGTGCTGTCGAATGCCACCGCGTGTGCCTCCGCCGGTGCCGCGATCGGCGTAGCCGCGGATCTGCTGCGGTCGCGGCACGTGGATGTCGCCGTCGCCGGTGGAAGCGACGCGCTCTGCCGGCTCACCTACAGCGGCTTCAATGTCCTGCAGGCTGTCGATGAGAAGCCGTGCAAGCCGTTCGCTGCGGAGCGCAAGGGGATCACGCTCGGAGAAGGAGCCGCATATCTCGTGATCGAGCGTTGGGATGACGCGGTGGCGCGCGGTGCGTCGATTCTCGCGGAGCTTTGCGGTTATGGTGCGACCTGCGACGCGCACCATCCGACGGCGCCGCATGAAGAGGGCCGGGGCGCCGAGGCGGCGATGCGTGGCGCAATCGCGGAGGCGGGCGACGATCCGCGCATCGATTACATCAACGCGCACGGCACGGGCACGCTGCTCAATGATTCCGCGGAGACGAAAGCCATCATTGCCGCGGTAGGCGAGACGGTGCCCGTCTCGTCGAGCAAGTCGTACTTCGGTCACACGCTGGGAGCCGCTGGCGGTATCGAGGCCGTGATCACGGTTCTCACTCTGCAGCACCAGCTCGCGCCGCCGACGCTGCGTCTTGACATGGCCGCCGCGGATTGCACGCTCGACTACATTCCGCACACGCCGCGGCCGATGCCGATGACGAATGTACTGTCCAATACATTCGGCTTCGGTGGCTCGAACGTCTCACTGCTTTTTCGCAGGGCGTAGTGCTATAACGCCTCGCCGCATGAATCGCGTTGCCATTACCGGCATCGGGATCGTTGCGCCGGAGGCGGTTGGTATCGAGTCCTTCCGCGCAATGCTCGATGCGGGAACGACTGCCGTCCAACCGATCGACCGATTCGACACGGAGGGTTTGGCTGCGCATACCGCTGCGCTCGTGCGCGATTTCAAGGCGCGTGACTACATCCCGGCGATGAAGATGCGGCGGATGAATACGTTGTCGCGCTACGGTGTGGCTGCCGCGCGCATGGCGATCGACGACAGTGCGGCGAAGCCTGCCAGCGGATCGGGTGTTGCGATCGGAACCGCATTCGGGCCGGTGCAGACGTCTGTCGATTACATGCAGGAGTATGTGTCCCGAGGACCGGCGCTGGCGCCGCCGCAACTCTTCGCCGAGTCGGTTGCCAACGCGCCCGGATCGCACATCGCCATCGAATTCGACCTGCGCGGCTTCAACATCACGATGACGCAGCGGGAGTCGTCGCTGCTCGCCGCGGCGATGTTCGGCTGTGGCCAGATCGTGAAAGGAACGGTTCCTTCTGCGATCATTGGCGGCGTGGAAGAAGTCAACGAGATGGTCTTCTCGGTGCTGGACCGGTTGGGGACGCTCTGCCACGCGGAGGGCGAACTGAGCGAGGCGATGCGGCCGTTCGACCGGCGACGCAACGGGATGGCGATCGGCGAAGGGAGCGCGATGTTCGTTGCCGAGGGTTCGCCGTCGCGCGAGCCGTACGGCTGGCTTTCGGGATTCGGGATCGCGCGCGACACGACGGCGACGATCTCAGATTGGGGAACGGGTCACGAGCAGGTCGCGGGGGCGATGCGTTCCGCAATCAATGACGCGGACCTGCACCTTTCGGACATCGACGCGATCTACGCCTCGGCGAATGGCACAACACGGGGCGACCGGCTCGAGCTACGCGCGATCGAGAATGCGTTCGGCAGCGTTTGCCCCCCAGTCGTCGCGACAAAAGGCTATTTCGGTGAATATGCTGCCGGCGGTGGCTTCCAGCTTGCTGCTGCGCTTCTTGCGATGCGCGACCAGAGACTTCACACGTCGCAGGGTTTTGAAGAGGCCGATCCGGAAATGCATTTCACGACAGTTCGCGAGGGGCGAGCGGCGAGCCTTCGCCACATCCTCGTTAATTCGCTGTCGGCCGGTGGCGGCGTCGTTTGCGCCGTTGTCTCGCGGGAGGCAGCGTGAGCGCGAAGCTGCTGGTCGTGATTCCCGCGCTCAACGCCGAGCGAAGCGTTGGAGCCGTGGTTCGCGAATCGAAGCTCGTGAACGACGATGTGCTGGTCATCGACGACGGCTCGTCCGATCGAACCGGCGAGATGGCCCGTGATGCCGGTGCGCTCGTCATCCGACACGACGTCAACAAGGGAAAGGGTGCAGCTCTGAAGACCGGCTTCGCCTACGCGTTGGAAAATGGCTTCGAGGTCGTCGTCACGCTCGACGCGGATGGACAGCATCTTCCCCACGAGATTCCCAAGTTCATGACTGCGTACGAAGAGACCGGCGGGGACCTGATCATCGGCGGCCGCGCGCATCTCTTCCCGCAGATGCTTCCGCGCCGCCGCTTTGCCAACCGCTTCTCGGCGCGCTCGATCGCGTTTGCCTCGAAGACCGGCGTCACGGACTCGCAAAGCGGTTTTCGCCTTTACTCCGCGCACTTGTTGCGGAACGTCCGGTTGCGTACGAATGGCTTTGATCTCGAGAGTGAAGTGATCGTCTACGCGGGCTGCCGCAGATTCAAAGTCGTCACGATTCCGATCGAGCTTGGCTTCGTCGATGGCCTGTCGACCAGCCACTACAAGCCGCTCGCCGACACGTTGCGAATCGCCTGGACAGTGATGCGCGCGCGCTATTTGTGGCGGTCGTGATCGCCTGGGCGGGAGTCGCTCGTCGGGGGTCGGGTGTCGGAGGATGTAGGGTTGCGACTATTTCGCGTAGCTGGGTGCGCGGTCCCCGCGGTGCCCACAACTCCTGGACACCGCGAGACCTTCGCAACTTCGGAACCGCGATCAGTGCTTCGGCGGCGCTGCCGGCGCTGCGGGCGTTGCCGGCAGATCGCTTTTCGCCAGCGGTTTGCGAGGCATCATCTCCGACCGGTTCGCCGCCTCCCACACGAAGGTCGCCATCACCACGGCGGCCTGCTCGAGATCATCGCGCTGCAGGCGGTCGTAAACGTCGTAGTTCGTGTGGTGCGTTCGCTCGCCGTACTCGACCTCGTCCTGAATGAACTGGAAGCCGGGAAGACCGACGCCATCGAAGGAGAGGTGATCGGTGCCGCCGGTGTTGCGCGAGGTAATCGCTGTGACGCCGAGGTCTTTGAGAGGTTCGATCCATGATGAAAAGATCGGCGCGACGGCGTAGTTTTCCTGCGTGTAGACGCCGCGGATCTTGCCGGTCCCGTTATCCAGGTTGAAGTAGGCCGAGAGTTTTGCGTGCTCCGGTTTGATCGTCAGAGGACCGGCGTTGCGGCGCAGCGTCGAGGGGATATCGCGCTCGGCCGCGGACGGCTCCGGACGTGAAGCGAAATGCTCGGCGACGTAGGCGTGGGAGCCGAGAAGACCTTCTTCCTCGCCGCTCCAAAGTGCGATGCGTATCGTCCGTTTCGGGGCGATGCCGATCGCTTTCAAAATGCGCACGGCCTCCATCGCCACTACCGTGCCGGCGCCGTTGTCGGTAGCTCCCGTGCCTCCGTGCCATGAGTCGAGGTGGCCGCCCAGCATGACGATCTCGCCTTTCTTGTCGGTTCCGGGGATCTCGGCGACCGTGTTGTAAGCGTTCTTGTCCTGATCGTAGTAGGTGGTCTTGACGTTGACCTCGAGAGTCACGCTCTTGCCGAGATCGGTGAGGCGTGCCAGACGGTTGTAATGCTCGGTCGACATCACGATCGACGGGACTGGATACTGCTCACCGTCTTTCTGCGTGCCGGCGCCCTGGACGTGGAACGTGCCGAAGTCCGCTGAATCAGAATCGATCATCAGGAGCGGCTTTTCTTCCGCCAGGAACTTCGTCAGCGCTTTGCGGAACGCGTTGCGTTTGGCTGCCTCTTCGCGCGTGAAACGGGGGCGGCCCGGCAATTCGTAGCTGCTCTCGTCGCTCAGTGTTTTCTCGTTGTAACGCGAATACTGAAGCTTCTCGTGGGGCTTGAGCTCGCGGACATCGCCGTTGAGGACGATCTTGCCCGCAAGCTTGCCACGATATTTCTCGATGTCTTCGAGGGTCTCGATCTTCACCTTGACAGGTTTGCCGGTGATGACGCCGTTCGTGCCGGGCGTCCAGGCGCGCGGCAATGCCCAAAGCTGGGCGACGTCGGGGGACGTCATGCGCACGGTGCACTCCTCGTACGACCAGCCGCGTCCGAAAGGACCCCAGCTCTCGAGGTGCGCGTTGGAGAGTCCGAACTCGGTGAGCTTGTCGCGCGTCCATTCGTTGGCGTGCTTCATGTTGGGCGAGCCGGTGAGGCGCGGTCCGACGAAGTCCATCAACTCTTCGGCGGTATCCATGACTTTCGAATTGCGGAACCCTTCCTGCCGGATGCGGTTCTGCATGGTCAGGTCGGGCGTGTCGGCAGCAAACAGAGAGGTCGCGAGAAGAGCGATCAGCGCAAGCAGTTTTTTCATGGCCGCGCAGTTTAGCGGAATCGGGCTGGCACATCGCCTTGGTGGTGTTTCAAACCACCGTAGAGCCTGGGCAGAGCAGCCCTTACCTGTTCCTGCCTCTGCATGTCGATTGGGCAGCCCCGGAACGAGGTACCACCGGAAGCAGACGTCGGCAGTGGAGGTCGATGCGTCAACGCTTGACACCCAGACGAGGCCGGTTCAAGATGGATTCAAACAAACCGACCGGTCGGCAAGTTTGAGTTGCTCCCTGCTTCCATAACCCCAGGCGGGCAACAACAGGCCGAATACCGAGCGATCTCATGAACTCCGCGAAAGGATGGCCTTGATGAACACTTCCATTTTTACACGCCTTCTCCCGATCGGTCTGCTTGCTTTCCTCAGCGTTGCAGCGCTTCCAGCGACGGCGCAGCAGCCCCAGACCCAGCCCGAAACCGCACAAACCAAGAAGGACAAAGACAAGGATAAGGAGACCGTGAAGCCTGCCAGCGAGGAGATCGTCGTCACGGCTCGCAAACGCGAAGAGAACGTGGAAAAGGTCCCGATCGCGGTCAGTGTCGTGACGGCCGACAAACTCGAGGAGGCGGCCACGGCGGACATCTCGGAACTGCAGACGCAGGTTCCGGATCTCGCGGTTTATCAAGGTCGCAACCAATCGACCACCCTCACGGTGTTCATGCGCGGTATCGGCCAGGCGGATCCGCTTTGGGGCGTCGATCCCGGTGTCGGGCTCTACCTCGACGACGTCTATATCGCCCGTCCGCAGGGCGCGTTGCTCGACGTCTACGATGTCGAACGAATTGAAGTGCTCCGCGGTCCACAGGGAACGCTCTACGGAAAGAACACGATCGGCGGCGCGATCAAATACGTCAGCCGTGCGCTGACGGACAAGACCACAGGCTCGATCTCGATCTCACCCGGAACGCAGTCCAACAGGGACGTCCGCCTCAGCTTCGCCGGCGCACTGGTGCCGGGGAAGGTGCGCGGCAAGATCGCCTTCGCGTCGCTGCAGCATGGCGGATACGGAACGAACCTTCTCACTGGCAAGGACGTTTCCAACCGCAACACGCTGGCGGGCCACGGCGCGCTCGAGTGGCTGCCTGCCGACAAGGTGAGTGTGCTGTTCGGCGCGGACTATACGAAGGACGAGGCCCAGCCGAAGGGCTATCAGAGACTGGCGCCGAACGCTTTCTGCGGCGCGTTCAAAATCACTTGTCCAACCCTCAGCAGCCATTTCGACACACAGAGCGGTCTGGCTCCGCTGAACGGAACTAACGCGCACGGATTCTCCGGGGTGGTCACATCGGACGTGGTCCCCGACTGGCGCTTCAAGTCCATCAGTGCCTATCGCACGTCGCACTCGAAGAACAACATCGACTTCGATACGACGCCTGCCCGCATCGCGGACGTTTCCGCCACCTACTACGACAAACAGTTTTCCCAGGAGTTCCAGGCTATCTACTCCGGTAAGAGCAAGCTCTCCGGCGTTCTCGGCGCCTACTATTTCGACGGAGAAGCGGGCGGGTTGGTGAAGAACATCTTCGTGAACGCGATCTTCGGGACGACGAACGGAAAGACGCTCACGAAATCGATGGCCGTGTTCGGCGATGGGAGCTACGTACTCGACGACAAGTGGACGCTGAACTTCGGACTTCGCGGGACTCAGGAGAAGAAGAACGGAATCGCGTTCAACGCCGGCTACACGAATGATACCTTCACGAAGGTCACCACGGTGACCGCCAACTTCGACAAGACCACGACGTTCAACTCGGTGGCGCCGAAACTGGGTGTGGACTACAAGTTCAGCGACCAGGTCATGGGCTATCTCAGCCTGAGCCGCGGCTTCAAGAGCGGCGGCTACAACGTCAGGGCGCAGGCGACGGTTTTCCCGAAGTCTGCCGACCCGTTCAAGGACGAGATTCTCGATGTCGCCGAGGTGGGACTGAAGTCGGTGCTCAACGACGGCCGGCTCGTGCTCAACACTGCCGTGTTCGATGGCAAGTACAAGGACATCCAGGTGTCGACCTTCACCGCCTATGACTCGAATGGCGACGGCGTGGAGGATGCGTTCTTCGGCAACTTCCTGAATGCCGGCAGTGCCACGATGAAGGGAGCCGAGGTCGAGTTCGACTCGTCGAGCAAGACGATGACGTGGCTTGGCGTGAACGGTTACGCCAGCTATCTAGACCTCACCCCCGACCAGTTCCTCGACGCAAATCACGATGGCTTCGTGGACACGCAGGTGATCACGAACGCTCCCCACTGGACGGCGGGACTTCACCTCAACACGAACTTCCCAATGAAGAGTGGTTTGGTCACGGCGAGTGTGGGGGCTGCCTACCGCGGATTCTCGGTGCTGACCAACGAAGGCGGCTCATTTGCGGGCAAGGCGCTGCTGCCGATCACGCAGAAGGCCTACACGCTCTACGACGCATCCGTAAACTGGCTTTCCCCCGACGCCAAATGGCGCCTCGGGATCAACGGCAAGAACCTGACGAACAAGGGATACCTGACCAACGGCTACAACATCCCGTCGCTCGGAATCCTGACCGGTTCGTACGGAGCTCCGCGGACGGTGCTCGCCACCGTCGAGTACCGCTTCTTCTAGTATCGATATCATCGAAGGCAGCAGCCGGCCGCGACGCCGTTCATGGCGTGCGGCCGGCTCGCGTTTCGGGGCCGGGGCGGCGCAGAGGCGCCTGGAGGATTTACGAGTCATGGCCACGATTGCCGCCCCCGCTCCGCAAACAGCCGTTCCGAACGCGTCATGGAAGCTGCTGGCATTCCTGACCGTCCTCAATGTCCTGAACTTCGTCGACAGGATGTTGATCGCCAGCCTGGCCCCTCTGCTGATCAAGGATCTGCACTTGACGCGTGCGCAGATCGGTCTCCTGGCGGGCTTCGGATTCGTCTTCTTCTACACATTCGTCGGTCTCTTCCTGGGTGTTGCCGCGGACCGCTTCCGGCGCTTCCCGCTGATCGGCGCCGGGCTCGCGCTCTGGAGCGCAATGACCGCGTTTTCCGGCTGGGCGCGCAGCTTCATCCAACTCGCGATCCCGCGCGTCTTCGTCGGCGTCGGCGAGGCGACGCTGACCCCGGCCGCGATCTCCCTGATTGGCGATGCGTTCCCGGCTCCACGCCTCGGCCTCGCGATCGGCATTTACTACGCCGGCATTCCTCTTGGACTGGCGATCGCTCTCATCTCTTCGAGCTTCATTGCGCCGCGCTACGGCTGGCGCGTCGCCTTTTACGCACTCGGCATCCTCGGCCTGATCGCGACCGGCTTTCTTTTTCTCCTGAAAGAGCCCGCACGCCGGCGCGCCCTGCTGGCACAACCGGAGAGCCTCGCAACTTCCGAAGCAAAGCCCTCGGTGCGTGAGGTCCTTCGCGATCTCATGCATGCCCTGGTTGCACGGCCGGCCCTGATCTTCGCCCTCCTCGGCGGGTCGCTTCTCTGTTACGGATCAGGAGCGGCGCTGCTCGGCGTCACCTGGCTCGTGGAAGAGCGGGGATTCAGCTATGCGGAGGCGGCCTTTCGTTCCGGTGTGATCGCCGTCTTTGCCGGCTTTCTCGGCAACCTTGCCGGCGGTGCTTTCGGTGACTGGTGCGCCAGACGTTTTCGAAGCGGGCGTCTCTGGAGTCTGGCGATCATGACGGCGTTTTTCGCGGTCCCAGCGTGGATGTTCTATTCACAACGGCCCGGGACACAGTGGTTCTACGTCTGTTGGTTCCTGACGAGCGCGGGGACGACCGCCTGGTTCGGTCCTCTCTTTTCGGCCTTCCAGGAACTCTCCCCCGTGCATGCGCGCTCGACGCTCGTCGCCTTCGCGCTGCTCGTCTTGAACCTCCTGGGAGTCGGGCCCGGACCGCTCATTACCGGGATGATTGGGGACAAGCACAACCTCTCGATCGGTCTGCTGGTCAGCCTAGCGGTGACCGCGTGCGCGATCGTTCCGTTCGCGCTGGCCGCACGCAGCGAAGAGCGACTGGTGGTCACGCGTGAATGACCCCGTGACGCTGATCATCTACTTCAGCATCCCGTGACGAAGAATGCGCGAGATCTCCCGGATCGCCTCGTCGGTCCCTTTTCCGAAGTGATCCTTGACGCCAAAGAGAACCTCGACTGAGAAGTAGTTCATGAAGATCCGCGTGGCCAGCATCATCGCGGAGATTGGCGAGAGTCCGTTTGCCAGCTTGGACTGCAGCTCCTGCTCCATATCGTGCTGCTTGAGGAATGCATCGAAGCGAAGCGCCATGTGCTCATAGAACTGCCGGACGTGCCCGCCTTCGAACTCCACCACATCGACGTAGATGAGCGCGACGTATTCGCGATACTCACGAACCATGTCCCGCGCCGCAAAGCCCATGCGCTCGAGGTTTTCGGGAAACGTTTCTTCGGCCAGGATCCGATTGAAGGGGAAATCCGGTCTCGACATGATCTGGAAGTACTGATCGAGAAGTGAGCGGAAGATCGTCTCTTTGTCCGGAAAGTGGTGGTAGACGTTTCCCTTGGAAAGCCCTGCCTCGACTGCGATGTCCTGCACGCTTGTGGCTCCGTACCCGCGGTGGGAGAAGAGCTTCAGCGCTGCATCGAGGATCAACTGCCGCGATCTCTCCGATCGCTCCTCCTGGGTCGTTGCCTTCACCCCAGCTGTTTTCGTAACTCCTCCTTCAACACCTTTCCATACGGAGTCCGCGGCAGCGAATCGATGAAGACAAAGGTTCGGGGCACTTTATACCGGGCAAGCCGGCCGGCCAGGAACGCTTCGAGATCGCTGACGCCGACGTTGTTGGCGACAACAAACGCCGCTCCCACTTCGCCCCATTTCGGATCGGAGACGCCGATCACTGCCGCATCGCGGACGCCAGGGTGTTGTACGAGCTCGGCCTCGACCTCGGCAGGATAGACGTTCACGCCGCCGCTGATGAACATGTCCTTGCGCCTGCCAGCGATGTAAAAGAATCCGTCGGAATCTCTCCGCGCCAGGTCGCCGGTGCGAAACCAGCCGCCCTGCACATAGGCCTCGGCGGTCGCGGCAGGGTTGTTCCAGTAGCCGTTGCTCACGTGGGGCCCGCGAATCCACATCTCGCCGATCTCTCCCGTTGCGACTTCGTTTCCGCTCTCGTCTGCCAGCCGGATCTCCGTGAACATGACAGGCCGGCCGATCGAGCCTTGACGGGCGTGCGCATCTTCGACCGTCATCGTGAAACAGTTCACTCCTACCTCGGTCAGCCCGTATCCCTGTTTGAGCGTAACACCGCGCTCCCGGTACGCATCAATCAGAAACGTGGGGAGCGGGGCTCCGCCGCTGGCAAACCAGCGCAGATGGCCGAGTTTCGCGCTCTTCGATTCCGGCGCCTCCAGCAGAATCTTCCAGATCGTCGGCACGCCGAGTACGACGGTGCACCGTTCGCGTTCTAGGGTCGCCCAGATCTCCGCTGGATCGAAGGAACGATGCACGACGATCGTTCCACCGACGCAGAAGACAGGAATCAGAAATGCCGCCAGACCACCGGCGTGGTAGAGGGGCGTGAAGATCGGTGAGACGTCATCTTCGCGGAGTCCCCAGTTGACTGCCGTGTTGTAGCCGTTCCAGACGAGCTGACGATGGGGAATCATCACGCCTTTCGGTTTGCCCGTCGTTCCGCTCGTGTACAGCAGGCAAGCGGTGGCCTCGGGGTCGTGATGGTGGGCGGCGAGGGGCGCGGACCCGCGCGCGGAGAGCGAAACGAGTTTCAAATGATTCAGATCCGCGAGCTCGCTGCTGACGCTCGATGACGCGTCGTCGTGGAACAGCACCTTCATCGCGCAGTCGGCGGCGATGTTCGACAACTCGTGCGTAGTCGCCCTCGTCGAGAGCGGTACGACGATCACGCCGGCCTTGAGCGCACCAAAGAAGAAGGCGACGAAATCGAGGCTGTTCTGTGCGAGCAGCCCGAGGCGGTCGCCGGGCTGGAGTCCTGTTTCGATTATTGCGGAAGCGGCGAGCGCCGCCCTGTGGTCGAACTGCGCGTAAGTCAGGCGCTCTCCCGTTTCGACGGAGACGAGTGCCAGGCGATCAGGCGTGATGCGCGCGCGTTCCGCTAAGAGGTCGAAAGCAAACATTCGACGATTCGCTCCGGCTGCTGGATGTGCGGAATGTGTGCGGCATCGGCGATCACGACAAGTTCGGAGCCTGTGATGAGGTCGTGCAGCCGTTCGGCATAGTTGCGGGGAACGACCCCATCGTCCGCACCCCAGATGATCGTCGTAGGTGTTTTGATCTCCGAAAGCCTGTTGTCGACGAGATGAGAAATCAGATCACTGGTCACCAGGCGAACCATTGGCGAGTCAGTGCTCCGCGTAATGAGTGCGTCGATCGTCCATTCCGGGAGTTGGGCTCGCGGCCCGTGAGCCGCTCGGAGCATCCGGGCGGCCTCATCGCGATTCGAAGTGACGAGCGGGACTCCCAACGGCATTGCCAGCCCGCCTCCTGACTCGAGGATGAGGCGCGACACCTGCTCCGGATGCGCGAGGGTGTGGAGAATGGCCACCCATGCTCCCATCGAATTTCCGGCCAGCGTCATGCGGGAGACGCTCTCGGCGTCGAGGATTGCCGACACCCGGTCCACCATGAACTGCATGTAGATCGGTCCCGTATGAGGCTCGCTCTCGCCGTGGCCTGGCAGGTCGGGAATGATGAGGCGACGTGACTTGGCGAGAGCCGGTGCGACCCAGCCCCAGCTTCCGGCATGGTCGTTTGCTCCGTGCAGGAGACAGATCGTCTCCGTGCCGGTTCCTCCCGTCCAGTAGACCGTGCCACCGAGGTCCACACGAGTCAGGCCGGCTTTGGCCAGCCTTGCTCGTGCCCGTGCGACGTATTCAGCCTGCGAAGTGACTTCACTCAAATATTCGTCTTTCATGGAGGGGCATCCGGATCGCGGTCGCAGCCTGGTTGTAGCCGACTCCCGAGCCGACGAGAACGACGAGGTGGCCAGGCTTGATTTTTTTGACCTGGAGCGCGTCGTGGAGGGCCATCGGAATGCACGCCGATCCGGTGTAGCCCGACTGCTCCATGATCGTATGAGTCTTTTCCAACGGAAGGCCGAGATCGCGCATCACGATCTCGATCGTCGGCTTCCGGACCTGCGTGAAGATGATCATGTCAATTTCGTCGATGGCGAAGCCGCCGCTTTCCGCGAGGCGGCGGACCAGCCTGGGCCACCCTTCGTTGTTGATCTCGGGGGGATAGCGCTGGACCATCGTCACCGCCGTGCGACCCGACTGAACCGACTCGACGGTGGCCGGCTCCACCGTCCCTCCTGCAGGAATCAGCCAGTTGGCGTGATAGGAGCCATCGGCAGCGAACGCCGCGGCAATGAATCCGGGAGCGTCGGTACGCTCGAGAACCGCGGCGCCGGCGCCGTCGCCATAGAAGAACAGGAAGGGATCATCCTTGCGCGCCAGCTTGCTCATCTGGTAGACGCCGACGACCAGGACCGTTCGCAGCGATGCGTTGCTGGTCATCAATCCGTTTGCCACAGAGAGCGCGGTGGGGAACGATGCGCACGCGCAGCCGATATCAAATGTTCCCGCGTTCGTTGCGCCCAGCTTCGACTGAAGTACGACCGAGGTCGCAGGAGTGAGGTAGTCGGGCGAGTCGGTGCCGAGGATGATGAGGTCGACGTCGGTTGCAACCTTCTCCGCGCGCAGAAGAGCCTCAGTCGCGGCCCGTTGAGCAAGATCCGAGGCCGCCCATTCTTCCGGTGCCCGCCAGCGTTTGAGAATTCCGCTGGCCATCTCCATCTTGTCGACGAAGTCTGGCGCAGTCGCGGAGAAGCGCTCACGGAGGTCGTCGTTCGTGACTTCGATTTCGGGAAGGAAACTCCCCGTGCCGACGATGTTGCAGTAGTTCATCACAAGAGGAGTCAGGAACCTTCAGGTCCCCAACACCAACCCCCCATCCACTGAGAGCACCGCTCCGCTGATGAATCGAGCCGCATCCGAGGCCAGCCAGACGTAGGCATTCGCAATGTCGTCGGGGTCGCCCATGCGACCGAGAGGCGTTCGCGCCGCCATCGAATCCAGGACCTTCTGCGGCATGGCCTTGAGAATGTCAGTGGCGATGAATCCGGGAGCTACCGCATTCACGCGGATGCCGAACCGGCCCAGTTCGCGTGCCCAAGTCTGCGTAAAGCTGATCACGCCCGCTTTCGTGGCCGCGTAGTTTGTCTGTCCGAAGTTGCCATAGAGGCCCACGATCGAGGAGGCGTTGAGGACCACGCCATGACCCTGACGGATCATCTGGGGCACTACCGCTCGCGTGCAGAGGAACACTCCTTTGAGGTTCACGTCGACTACCGCGTCGAAGGTCGCATCGTCCATCGTAGAGACGACCTCGCCGTCCTTCCACTTCACGAGTTGGGCGTCGCGGACGATGCCGGCGTTATTGACTAGGACATCGATTCGCCCGTGATCGGCAATCACCGTTGCGGCTGCCGATTCGACCGAGTCCCGGCTTGTCACGTCGACCCTTGGTGAGCTGGTGATGTCCCAGGCGATGACCTTCGCCCCTTCATGAGCGAACGCCGCCGCGGTTGCCTGGCCGATCCCAGCGCCGCCGCCGGTGACGATCACCACTTTGTCCTTCAGATTCAGTTGCATGCTCGGCCTTTGACAGGGACACGGCTGAGATCGCCGCGAGTTCCCGGGAATGGAGGGTCCTATGGTTGAAACTAGCCGACCGGTCGGTTTGTAAGTGCAATTATGGGTGGTTGAAGGTGGATGTCAAGATTCTCCACCCTTTGACTCACGTTCCCTGAGAGTGGGCTCCCCTTAGACCGACTTCGAAGCGAAGAGCTGGCGGACCATCGGGAAAAAGCGGTCCGGATGCTCGAGGTAGACGACATGACCCGAGTCCGGCACGAGCTCAAAGCGACTGTTCGGCAGAATAGCCGCTATCTTCCGCTGCACTCCGGGTGCGATGACGCGGTCGTGCTCCGCCGCGATGACGAGCGCGGGCGTCCGGATTGCGCGATACTCGTCCAGCCGCGTCTCCAGGGCTTCGAAGAATGGATCCTGCGCGAGTGTCAGCCGGGTTAGAGCGGCCGTTCGATCCTTGTATCGCTCGTAGAAATTCGTCCGCATCGACTCCAAACGGTCCGCGGCAGCGCGGACGAAGGTCTCGCCGAAAATCTTCTCGTACATGTAGCGTGTATAGAGGTCGAACGTCTCCGGACCGCCAGCATAGAAGCGGAGCGATAGATCCTGGTACATGTCGAAAAGCTTCTCCCGCGACAGGAGAATGCCCGACACTACGAGCGTGTGCAGCCGGTCCTGAAACTGACGAGCGAATTCCAGCGCGACCAACCCGCCGTACGAGATCCCGACGAGATGGACGCGCTCCACACCGATGCGATCGAGAATGCGCACGAGGTACGACGCGATGCGGTCGATGAAATACGGCACATCGAATGACGTCGACCGGCCCTGTCCCGGGTAATCCCATAGCAGCACGTCGTAGTCCGGACGAAGCCTCGGAAGGAAGCTGTGCCACGCCGCCGTGTGCATCGCCAGTCCATTCAGCAGACACACGACCTCGCGTTCGCCTGTGCCGAAGAGCTCCCAGTAGATCGTGTGCTCGTCCGCGTCGAGCATCTCCGCGCGGTCAGGTTGTACGGGATCAGGCATCGTCCTTCCTTTGAAATCACTCGGAGCTGAGGATTGCGTGGGTTCGAGATCGCGCAGCGTGAGGGACGGTCGCCAACGACGTTACAAATCCAACTCGCCCCAATCGATCGACGTCGGCACGTTCGACTTCGCGAAGATCGTGGCCAGCATCTCGGCGGGGCGGTAGACGCGGATGTCGCCGAACTCGCTGGGGCGGCGCGTCTTCATCGTGAAGAGCGCGCGTTGCGAGGCGTAGTCGAAGTTGGCGTGGAAGTCGTCGTCCTTTTTTTGATCGAACATCGAACGCAGAACGTTGAGCTGATTGGCGAGGTGGTCGGCCGGGTCGACGCTCGTTGACGACTTCTGCTGCCGCGCGGCTTTCTTGCGGACAGGCTCCATGCCGATGGCCATCGAGCGGAGGTCTTCGAGCTCCTGATCGACGCGGTTGCTCTTCGGTGCTTTTTTCCCCTCGGGTGGCAGGAGCATGGCCGGGATCTTGTTGCAGTTGGCGCGGTGAATGGCTTCGCTGCGCGTGATCCAGCCGAGGTTGGTGACGCCGCATCGCGCGGAAACGTTTGACGTCAGATTCTCGATGAACGGCTTCACCGCTGTCTGGAACGAATCGTCGACGCCGTTGAAGAGATTGAGGACGTAGTGGACGCGGAACTCCTCGAGGGTCTGCTGGACGGTGCGGGTGATGGGATGGTCGCCGAGGTTGCCGGCGAGATCGTCGGCGAAGGCGTCGAGGTTTCCGATCGCTGAGTCGTAGACGTCTTCGACCTGATCGATGAGATCGTTGATCAGCTTCCAGAAGTCGAGTTTTCCGTTGACGGTAGAAAAGAACGGCGACTCACGGCTGAAAATCAGCCGCAGCTTCCGGAAGAGAATCGCTTTGACGATATCGGACGCTGCCAGCGTGGCGCTCGGAAGATGCGGCGTAAAGATGAGCACTCCGGAGTTCGAGAACGGCAGGAAGTCGATGACGTTGGCGTCGAGGCCGGCGCGCATGTCGAGGATGACGTAGTCGGCATCGAGCCCATTGATGGCTTCGATCAGCCGGTCTTTATTCGCCGCGCCGAAATTCGTGATCTCGTCGATCAGATGGAGCGGTCCGGCTACGAAGCCGAAGTTGCGGAAGACGCCTTTGGGATCGAGTTTCGCGTCGAGATGCGTCACGCAGGAATTGAGCGGCTCGCCTTTGCGGAAGAAATGGTAGAGGTCTTTGTCGATCGGAACGTCGATGGCGTTGCGGATCGCGGACGTTCCCGTGTCCAGGTCGACGAGGATCGTGCGGCCGTGACGCGAGAGGGCAAGCGAAAAGTTGATGGCGAAGGTTGTCTTGCCAACTCCGCCCTTGCCGGAGGAGATCGGAATGATCCGTTTGATGGCCACTCTCGTTGGGAACTTCGCGGCGGAGTGTAGCATCGGGTTTGCTGGACTGCTTTGCTGCTAAAATCCCGGCGCAAGTGCTCCCAACATCGTTCTACAGGAAGTTCTCGCTCTTCGCGGAGCTGGACGACCGTGAGCTGGGGTCGATCGCAGCGGTGGCGAAAACGCGCCGCTACGCGAAGGACGACGCTGTTTTTCACGCCGACGAGATCGGCGACGTCTTCTATCTCATTCGCGAAGGGCAAGTGAAAGTGACGATGATCTCTCCCGAGGGGAAAGAGATCATCCTCTCGATCCTCGGCGTCGGCGATTTCTTCGGTGAGATGGCGTTGTTCGACAACGAGCCGCGCTCGGCGACTGTGATTGCCACCGAGCCGCTCGAGATCGTGTCGATCTGGCGCTCCGACTTTCTTCACATCCTCAGCGAGAATTTCTCGATCGCACAGAAAGTGCTGGCGGAGCTCTCCAAGCGGCTGCGGGACGCATCGAATCGGATCGAGTCGCTTGCGACGATGGATGTCTACGGCCGCCTGGCTCGCTTCTTTCTCGATCTCGCCCGACAGAACGGCAAGTCACTCGACAACGACTACATCGCCGTGACCCGGCCCACTCACCAGGCGATCGCCAACATGATCGGCACGTCGCGCGAGACGGTGTCGCGGCTGATCCACGATCTGATGAAGCAAAACCTCCTCCTGTCCGAGGGGAAGACGATCTATCTCCGCAAATCAGCGCTCGATCAGTTCCGCGCGGAGCTGTGATTCGCGGTCGCGAAGTCTCGTGCAACGCAGCAAGTGCCTGCATCACAACCGCGGGTGCGCGAGACTAATCTTCCGCAAGACCGTGTAACCGCGTACCCTCCGCTACCGCAATGCTCACCGTCCCCAACGCGCTCACGCTTCTCCGGCTCTTCGCAGTGCCGGTTTTTCTCTACGCTTCGTTCCGAGGCGAGTACCGGCTGGCGTTTTTTATTTTTGCGGGGGCGGCGTTTACTGACTTTCTCGATGGCGTGATCGCGCGGCGGTTCAATCAGCGCTCGCGCATCGGGGCGATCCTCGATCCGGCCGCGGACAAAACGATGATGGTCGGTGGCTATCTTTTCTACACGCTGCGCGACGGTCTGCCATGCGGGATTCCGGGATGGCTCACGTTTACGGTTCTGATCCGTGACTTCGTGATCATCCTGTTCGCCTACCTTCTCTACACGCGGATTCACGTGAAGCGGTTCCCGCCGTCGTGGGCAGGGAAGACGTCGACGATGCTGCAGGCAGGTACGCTGGCCGTGACGATCGAGATCAACGCGTTCGGCCCGGCGCTGTTCCCGTTTCTTCAGGTCCTCTTCCGCATCGCCATGCTCGCGACACTCTTCTCCGCATGGGACTACCTGCGAAAGGGGAAGGGGATGATCGCGTCCGCGAATCCTTGACCGCTTCCGGCCCGTCTCCTAGAATGCGCGGCTCGCGCCGAGAAATAGATGATGGGCGCGCGAAGTTAGCAGGGGTCCTAAGCCTCCATAGCTCAATTGGTAGAGCAGCAGACTCTTAATCTGTTGGTTCTAGGTTCGAGTCCTAGTGGGGGCACCAAATCAAGTACGATGCAGAGGACTGGGCTCGCGCTCGGTCCTTTTTTGCATCCGGGCGAAAGTGGCGGAACTGGCAGACGCGCTGGACTTAGGATCCAGTGGCCCAAAGCCGTGCGGGTTCGAGTCCCGCCTTTCGCACCAATCCAGCCGAAAATTCATCCGAGGGTTGCCACCGAATGCTTCTCAATTACGAAGACGTTTCCCCAGTCAAGAAGATCGTCGAGGTCGAGATCCCGGCGGGCCTCATTTCCGCGGAGTCGCAGCGCGTGACGTCGGAGTTCAGCCGTCAGGTGAAAATCCCCGGCTTCCGTCCCGGCAAAGTACCCCTCGGCGTCATCCGTTCGCGCTTTGCCAAAGAGATCCAGGAGCAGGTCATGGAGCGGCTCCTGCCGCAAACGTTCAGCGAAGCCATCGCGGACAAAGGTCTCGAGGTCGTCGGCGACCCGCACCTCCAGCACGTCGATCCGGTCATCGAGGGAGCGCCGGTCAAGTACAAGGCCGAGTTCGAGGTCAAGCCGCAATTCGAATTACGGGAGTATCGCGGGCTGGTGATTGACGACCCGAAGATCGAAGTAGCCGATGCTGACGTCGATGACATGATCGAGCGGCTTCGCGAACAGGCCAGCGTCTATCGCCCTGAGACCGAGCGCGGACTCGAAGAGAACGATTTCGCGATGATCGAGATGACGACGTCCGGCGAAGGCATCGATGCCGAAACGCGCGGAGGCCATTTCCGGCTCGGCGAAGAGACGCCGCTGCCGGAGTTGCACGAAGCCCTGCGTGGCAAGAAGCCGGGCGAATCGGCCACGTTCGAGAAGACGTATCCCGACGATGCGCAGAACGAGAGCTTTCGCGGCAAGAACATCCACCACGAGGTCACGCTCAAAGAGATCCGCGTCCAGGAAAAGCCCGAGATCACGGACGAATTCGCGCAGAGCACCGGCGGATGGGAAAACGTTGCGCAGATGCGCGAGGCGATCGCCGCCGACGTCCGCAAACATCGCGAGCTCGAAGTGCGCCGGCTGAAGCAGACGCAGCTCTCCGAGCTCCTTCTGGCAGCCCACGAACTGGAAGTCCCGGACACACTCGCCGAGGAAGAGGTGGGCAGGTCGCTGCAGAACTACGCCCGCTTCCTGGTTTCGCAGGGCGTCGACGTTCAGAAAGCGGAGATCGACTGGCGCAAGATGCGCGACGAGTTTCTTCCCGAGGCCGTGAAGCGCGTCAAACGCTCGCTCATCCTCGAGCAGATTGCGAAGAAAGAGAACCTGATCGTCAGCGACGTCGAGGCGGACGCACAGATCCGCCGTGCCGCGAAAGAAGCCGATCGCGACTTCGCAGAGGTCAAGCACCAGCTGCGGCATGACGGTGGCTACGAGAAGTTGCGGATGTCGCTGAGCCAGGATAAAGCCCTCGATCTCGTTCTGGACGAGGCGACGCTGCGCAGCGCCTGAACTCATGCTCTCGCGTGATGCGCGACTTCTTTTCGCCGCGCGCATCGTGCGGCTTTTCGCGTACGGCTTCGTCGCCGTCGTTCTGGTGCTCTACCTCTCGTCGATCGGTCTCGACGACCATCGGATCGGGTTGCTTCTGTCGCTCACCCTCGCCGGCGATGTCCTCGTCTCCCTCTACCTGACGACGCGGGCTGACTCCCTCGGCCGGCGGCGAACGCTGCTCGCCGGCGCCGTGTTGATGATCGGCGCCGCGGTCGTATTTGCGCTGACGCGCGATTTCACGCTGCTCGTGCTGGCTGCCACCATCGGCGTGATCAGTCCGAGCGGAAACGAAGTTGGGCCCTTCCTGGCTGTCGAGCAGGTTGCGCTGGCGCATGTGGCGCAGGGGCGTGACCGCGTTTCGCTGTTTGCCTGGTACAACCTTGCCGGCTCGTTCGCGACCGCGGCGGGTTCGCTGGCGGGCGGATTCCTGGCCGGTCTTCTGATGAAGCAGGGTTTCGGCGCCGCGGCCAGCTATCGAAGCGCGATCATCGCCTACGCGGGGCTGGGAGCGGTCCTCGTCATCATCTTTGTATGTGTTTCTCGTGCGATCGAAGAGAAGCGCGCCGCACCCTCGGTGCGCACGCTCTTTCACGTCGAGCGCTCCCGAGGGATCGTGATGAGGCTGTCGTCACTCTTCGCGCTCGACTCGTTCGCCGGCGGGCTGGTCGTGCAGAGCATCGTCGCCTATTGGTTCTATCGCCGATTCGGCCTCAGCCCGGCAGCGCTTGGATCGTTGTTTTTCGGTGCAAACGTAGCCGCGGGTGTCTCAGCATTGACGGCGGCTCGCATTGCCCGGCGATTTGGACTGTTAAATACGATGGTCTTCACGCATTTGCCGTCGAACGTTCTTTTGCTTCTGATCCCTCTGATGCCAACGCTCCCGCTCGCTATCGCCGTGTTGCTGCTCCGTTTCTCGATCTCACAGATGGACGTGCCGACGCGGCAGGCGTTCGTCATCGCCGCGGTCGATCCTGGCGAGCGGACGGCCGCGGCTGGGATCACGGGGGTGGCTCGAACCACGGGAGCGGCGCTGGCGCCGGTCGTGGCCATGCCGCTGATCGCCAGTCTCAGCCACGCCTGGGTTCCTTTCGTGGCCGCGGGAGTGCTGAAGATCGTCTATGACCTCGTGCTGTTGTGGAGTTGCCGCGGGATCAAACTGGAGGGCTCGCAACCCTCGCAAACGAAGTAAGTAATTGATTTTAAAGGGGTGCGCTCCTCTTGCATGAGGTTAGCGGGTTTCACGCATGAGGCTCAGAAGCTTCATTCATGAGACTCGGGGACTTCATGCATGAGACTCGGGACTTCATTCATGAGACTCGGGCACTTCATGCATGACACTCGGGGACTTCATGCATGAGACTCGGGACTTCATGCATGAGACTCGGGGACCTCATGCATGAGACTCGGGACTTCATGCATGACACTCGGGGACCTCATGCATGAGACTCGGGACTTCATGCATGAGCTCGGGGACCTCATGCATGAGACTCGGGGACTTCATGCACGACACTCAGAGCTTCATTCATGAGACTCGGGCACTTCATGCATGAGACTCAGAGCTTCATTCATGAGACTCGGGGGTATCACGCATGAGACTCGGGGTTTCATGCATGAGACTCGGAGGTATCACGCATGAGACTCGGGGGTATCACGCATGAGACTCGGGGGTATCACGCATGATACTCGGGGGTATCACGCATGACACTCGGGGGTATCACGCGTGAGACTCGGAGTATCACGCATGAGACTCGGGGGTATCGCGCATGAGACTCGGGGGTTTCATGCATGAGACTCGGAGTTCCATGCATGGAGACTGAGGGTCTCAGCCCGTCACTCGGGACCTAACCGCACGGGAAATCAGTGGTTTCACGCATGAGACCGCGAGTCTTTTTGCAGATGATTCCGATGTCTTTCGCAACCAGCTCCATATGAAACTCGAAGCGACCCCAAGCTCGGCCGCCTGCTCCCACTCCCCACCCCCGACACCCCACTCCCCCGCCAGCAGCGCACGACTCGCCGAAAACCGTGGAATAGGACCCCTACCAAGGTCGTTCTGGCTGGTCCCTGAGCGGTACCGGATCTTTGGAAAACGAACGATAACTCGAATCTGCACAGCAGTTTGTGCAAAGGCGAAATGGGCTTCCGCGAGAGCGGCGAACGAGTCCGGAAGCGATCTTCGCGGAGTGGAATAGCGAGGTTCGTGACTGAGTTGTGAGCGATACTTGCGGTAGTTGACAAAGCGAGGGCCGGAACATACAATCCCCGGTCCCTGCAAGCGGCAGACGCAGTAACTTCTCCGCTGATCTTTCCCAGCAGCAAATTCGAGCGGTAGGCGTGTCCGCGTCAAACGGGTTGGCTTCAGGAAGCTGAAACGAACCCGCTTGACACGGCCGTGAGGGTCTGGCAGGATTGCCGCCCTTTCGCGGACGTCGGTTCCTTGACAACTGAATAGGATAGCAACAAGACAACGTGATTCCTTTCGAGATTCGTATTGCGAATCTCATTGAAATGACGGTCTGCTCGTTCGAAAGAGCGTGTAGATCGTATCCGAATAAGTGCACTAGTCGATTCAGACTGGTGCTGGAATCAGACTTCAAAGTTGACGGCCCGCGACGTCAGTCGTGACCGGCCGAAGCAAGTTAACTGGAGAGTTTGATCCTGGCTCAGAATGAACGCTGGCGGCGTGCTTTACACATGCAAGTCGAGCGAGGCGTCCCGCAAGGGATAGTCGAGCGGCGAACGGGTGAGTAACGCGTGGATAACCTGCCCTGAGGTGGGGGATAACCAAGGGAAACTTTGGCTAATACCGCATGATACCGAGAGGTCAAAGGGGGCTCGCAAGGGCTCTCGCCATAGGAGGGGTCCGCGTCCGATTAGCTAGTTGGTAGGGTAATGGCCTACCAAGGCGACGATCGGTAGCCGGCCTGAGAGGGTGATCGGCCACACTGGAACTGAGACACGGTCCAGACTCCTACGGGAGGCAGCAGTGGGGAATTTTGCGCAATGGGCTAACGCCTGACGCAGCAACGCCGCGTGGAGGATGAAGGTCCTTGGATTGTAAACTCCTGTCAGCAGGGAAAAAGCGACTTAGCCTAATACGCTAGGGAGTTGATTGTACCTGCAGAGGAAGCCCCGGCTAACTCTGTGCCAGCAGCCGCGGTAATACAGAGGGGGCAAGCGTTATTCGGAATTATTGGGCGTAAAGGGCGCGTAGGCGGCTTGGCAAGTG
>Ga0247666_1000011_pt1 | contig 146599 bp, 117 predicted proteins | sample CNK07_metaG_FD_183025 | JGI IMG/M metagenome (GOLD analysis project Ga0247666, IMG submission 183025) | Soil microbial communities from Purdue University Martell Research Forest, Indiana, United States - CNK07 | ecosystem: Environmental > Terrestrial > Soil > Temperate forest > Bulk soil...
ACTCTGCGACCTTGGTGAAGAGGGCGGGGAGCCTATCTTCTCCACAAGCTCAAGGCTTCAGGTGCCGACGGCTTCCCCACTTTCTTCTTCGCTAACATACAAGGTGCCGAAGGCGGATGAGGGGTGTCGTGCAACCGGATGGCGCGAAGTTTCTGGCCGGTGTGAAGTCGCAACGCAGCTCCGTGAAGGTGCGCGAAGTACAGGCGGAAGAAACTGCGAAAGCCGTACTTCACTCACGCAAGAACGCCGACGAATTCCACCTCCGCCCTGACCGCACTCGGGCGAGGACGCCCGAGTGCCCGCGGTCGAGACGACCGCACTCCTTGCGACGACGCGACCCCCGCTCTCAGTACCTCACCCGCTTCAACTCCAGCTTTGCGGAGGAGGATGCGGTCGAGTAGGGATAGCGGCGGATGACTTCTTCGAACGTCTTGCGGGCCATGCCGATGTCGCCCGTCTTCACGAAGGTGAGGCCGATCTTGAACATCGCATCAGGGGCTTTGTTCTGCTCGGGGTACTCCTTCGTCACGCGCTCGTAGGAGCGCATGGCGCTGCTGTAGTCGCCGGCGGCAAAGTACGTTTCGCCGATCCAGTAGAGCGCGTTGTCGGCCAGCTCGCCCGACGGTTCGGCATCGAAGATCCGTTGCAACGCCGCCCGCGCCTCGGGCATGCGTCCCTTGCCGAACAGGATGAGCGCATCGCGGTAACTGTCCGCGATCGCCGCGGAACGGAGCGGACCGCTTACTGGCGCCGTTGCGTGAACCGGGGCGGGCGTGGGACGGGGAACAAGAGCCGGCGCTTCGGCCGCGCGCGGAACCGGAACCGGCTCCAATGCGCGAGGGGCCACCACTGGCTCCGCCGCGCGCGTTTGCGGTTGCGCGACGACGCGGCTCTCGCCCTCGGCTGCCTCCAGTTTCGCGATGCGTGAATTGAGCACGTCGAGCCGTTCCAGAAGCTCGGTCATCGACACCTGCAATTCGGCAAGGCGCGCATCGGTGGCCGGATTGGTCGGAGCCGGAGCGGCGTCGGGCGGCGGCACGAGCGACGGCGGGCCCGCATCTTCGCCGGCCGCGCGGTTCGATGCGCATCCTGCGAGCGAGAGAGCGAGAAGGATCGCCGCCGCTAATTGCCTCATGCTGTCTTCATGGTCCCGAGCTTCTGTTTGGCTTTCACTGCCCACACGCTCTGCGGAAACTCGGAGAGAACGCGCTCAAAATAGAGGCGTGCTTCTGCTGTTCGCCCGAGGCCGGAGAGTGCAGTGCCGAGGTCGAAGAAGACTCCGTCGCGCTCGACATAGTTCGGATAGGTTTCGACGATGTTGTTGAGTCGCTGGACCGCGGCGTTGAAGCTGCGCCGTTTGATGTAGTAGCGGGCGATGATGTGATCGTGCCGCGCCAGGCGGTCGAGGACGTCCTGCATACGCTTGTCCATGTCCGGACGCAGCGGGCTTTTCGGATAAGTCTTCAGGACGTCGTTGAACTTCTCGAGGGCTTCGCGCGTCTTCTGCTGGTCGCGGTCCGGACGCTCCATCTGCTTGTACGAGCACATGGCGATCTGGAACATCGCGTAATCGGCGCGGTCGCTGCCCGGATAGCGGTTGATGAAGTCTCGGTACTTGTACTGCGCTTCGACGAGGTTCACCGAGTCGCCCTGCTCGTAGTAGGTGTCGGCGACGCGTAGCAGCGCACGGCGTCCGAGGGGATCGTTCGGATAGGTCTCGTAGACGTGCGAGTAATACGTGCGGGCCTTCTGGTACTTCTTCTTCGCAAACTGATCTTCGCCGAGCTGGAACACTTTCTCCTTCGGCATCTTCATCAGAGCCGGATCGAAGGTCGTGCGAAGCGAGCGCGTTGCGCTGCTTCCGCCGGTGTTCGCGCTGCGGTTAAAGAAGTGCCGGCAGCCGGCAAGTGCGATCGAGAGGATCGCAATCAGGGTCAGGGTCTTTTTCAATGTGCCTCCGGTAGAGTAATCAGGGACTAGAGATAAGAGATCAGAGATCAGGGGGGTCTTCCTGATCTCTGATCGCTGATCTCTCTACTGAGCACTCAGGTTAGCGCTGAGCTGTCTCTTCTGATCTCTGATCTCTGCTCCTAAACTGTCACGCTAACGCTCTTTCTGATCGCTTCCATTGCCGACTTCCGGTCCGGCTGCCCGAAAACTGCCGATCCGGCTACCAGGATGGTCGCTCCGGCGGCGACCACCAGTGGGGTGGTTGAAGGATCGATACCGCCATCGACCTCGATATCGACCGCCACCCCTCGTTCCCGGATCATCTGCTCTATGAGACGGATCTTGCCCACCACGGGTTCTATGAACTTTTGTCCGCCGAAGCCGGGATTGACCGTCATCACCAGGACGAAGTCGCAAAACTCGATGGCCGCGCTCAGCGATTCCGCCCCCGTGGCGGGGTTGATGGCGATGCCGGCCTTCGCACCCCCGTCGCGGATAAGCCTAAGCGCGCGTTGAAGATGCGGCTCCGTCTCCTGATGAATCGAGATCATGTTCGCGCCCGCATCGAGGAACGCACCGATGTACTGCTGCGGATGCGCGATCATGAGATGACAATCGAACGGCAGCGCCGTCTGCGCGCGGCACGCCTTCACGACCGCCGGCCCGATGGTCAGATTCGGGACGAAGTGCCCGTCCATCACGTCGAGGTGGACGAGATCTGCGCCTCCCCGCTCGATGTCGCGAAGCTCCTCGCCGAGGCGCGAGAAATCGGCCGAGAGAAGCGAAGGTGCGATGCGGATTTTCGTCGTCATTGATTCGTCGTGGAAGGGACTGCGCTCGGAGGTCCAACCGCGGCTGGCTGCTCGATGATCCCGCCCTCTTCCTGCCTGCTGACGACGACCGTGATGGGATCGCGGCCGCTGACCGCCGCACCGCGCAACGGAAACTGGCGGATGATAATCCCGTCGGCGATCCCGGGGTACGCCTCGAACTTTACGTTGGACACCTTGAGCCCGCGCCGCTCCAGCGACGGACGCACCGTGTCGAGCGGATAATCGATGAGGTCAGGCATCACGAACGATGGCGGTGGAACCGGTACAGCAACGAGCAACGAAACCTTGCTCTGCGCCGCGACCACGGTTCCTTTCGGCGGCTCTTCCGCGACGATTCCCGGCGGCAGCGAGCTATCGACGTATGCAAGATTGTCGAGCTTGAGGTTTTGCTGGCCGAGGCGGAGGAGCGCCGTCCGCGCCGACTGCCCATCGAGATCCGGAACCTGCAGCACCAGCGGACCTGCGCTGAGCTCGACGTGGATGTCGGTGCCGCGCTTCACGAGGTTCGTCGTGCCGGGAGCGCGGTTCTGCCAGACGATGCTGCCTGCCGCGATCTTGTCGGAATTGCGCTGGTGCTCGGGATCGACGACGAGACTGACGCCGAGCTCCGTGCATACCTCGGTCGCATCCTTCACTGATTTGCCGACGAGGTTGGGCGTCGACACGGAGCGGCCTCGTATGAACAACGTGAAGCAGAGATAGGTGCTGACGCCGAAAACGAGGACGACGAGCGCAGCGAACAGGACGCTGTCCAGGAAGCCGTGTTTCCTCGGTTCACTCATCGCTGTTCGGGCCGCTCGCTTTTCTGATGCTCAGCTCTGTACTCCGCTTCGTCGTACTTGCGGCTGCTCGGACGAGCGATGTAGAGCGGAATCAGAGTCTCTTTCCAAACATCTTCGACGCGTGCCGCGAAGACGAAATGCAACCCGTTCTTCACGTCCTCGGGCACCTCTGCCAGATCCTTCCGGTTGCCTTCCGGCAGCACAACCGTCTTGATATTCGAGCGCTGAGCCGCCATCACCTTTTCCTTGACTCCGCCGACGGAGAGCACTTTACCGCGAAGTGTGATCTCGCCGGTCATGGCCACATCGTGCCGGACCGGGCGCTCTCCCATGACCGAGGCGATGCAGGTGGCGATGGCCACACCGGCGGAGGGCCCATCTTTTGGGGTGGCGCCGGCGGGAAAGTGGATATGGATGTCGTGCTCACTGAACTGTTTGTCGTCGATCTCGAGCTCGCTGGCTTTCGAGCGCACATACGAATAGGCGGCCGTCACCGACTCGCGCATGACGTCGCCGAGCTGGCCGGTGACGGTGGTCCGTCCGCTGCCGGCCATCCGCGTGGCTTCGATAAACATGATCTCGCCGCCGAACTGCGTCCAGGCCAGGCCCGTCGTTACGCCGATCTCCGGATGCCGTTCGGCAAATTCGTGCTCATACGAAGGGAGTCCGAGGTAGGGCTCGAGGTCGGCGCTGGTAACCGTGATGTGCGCCTGCTCCTCCCCGCTGGCCACCTTGCGGGCGATCTTGCGGAGGATCGTGGCGATCTTGCGCTCCAGATTGCGGACGCCCGCCTCGCCCGTGTAATCGCGAATCACGGTGAACAGCGCGTCGTCATCGATCGTCACCTGATCGGGCTCGAGGCCGTGGCTGGCAAGCAACTCGGGAACGAGATGCTTCTTCGCGATCTCGACCTTTTCCGGCTCCGTGTAGCCGGAGAGACGGATGACCTCCATCCGATCGCGCAACGGGCTGGGGATGGTGTCAAGCATGTTGGCGGTGCTGATGAAGAGCGTGTGCGAGAGGTCGTATGGAATCTCGAGGTAGCGGTCGACGAAGGCATTGTTCTGCTTCGTATCGAGCACTTCGAGCAACGCGGACGCAGGGTCGCCGCGGAAGTCTTTCCCGATCTTGTCGATCTCGTCGATCATGATCAGCGGGTTGTTGACGCCGACCTGGATGTAGCTCTGGATCAGTTTTCCGGGCATGGCACCGATGTACGTCTTGCGATGCCCGCGGATCTCCGACTCGTCGGTTACGCCGCCGACCGCCATGCGCACGAACTTCCTGCCGAGGGCGTCGGCGATGGCGGCGCCGAGGGAGGTCTTGCCGACTCCGGGCGGTCCGACAAAGCAGAGGATCGGTCCTTTCAGATCGCCCTTCAGCTTGAGAACGGCCAGAAACTCCAGCACACGCTCTTTCACTTTCTCGAGGCCGTGGTGGCGCTCATCGAGAATCTCCTCGGCGCGCACAAGATCGAGTTGGTCTTCGGTCTTCGCCGCCCACGGTACCTGAAAGACGGTGTCGAGATGGCCTTTGATGACGGCGTAGTCGCTCGATGACGGCGAGAGCTGCGAAAGACGGTTCACTTCGCGGCGGAGCGATTCTTTGTGCTCTTCGGCGAGCGGGAGTGCCTCGACGCGGCTGCGGTAGGAATCGGCTTCACGATCCGAGGAGCTCGAATCGCCAAGCTCGTCCTGAATGACGCGCAACTGCTCGCGCAGATAACCCTCGCGGTCGCGCCGATCGATCGAGGTCTGGATCTGGCGCTGCAACTCCTTGTCGAAGGTTGCCTTGCCGAGGTCGCGCTGAACGCCGGCGACGAGGAGCTCGAGGCGCTCGATCGGGTTGACTGTCTCGAGGAGGAGTTGCTTTTCTTCGAGCGGAAAGTTGACGAAGGACGAGAGGAGGTCGGCAAACGTGTCCGGCCCCTCGGTCATGTTCATGCGCAGGATGTTGAGGATCTCGTTCGAGTACTTCGGGTCGCTCTCGACCAGTTTCCCGAAGAGCGACATCGCCTTGTTCATCAGGTTGTCGGTTTTGGCGCTCTTCGGAATCGGACGCGGCACGATCTCGCGCAACATCCCCTCGAAATAAGGCTCGTTCTGGAGCATGTGTACGAGCTCGACGCGCTCGCGGCCCTGCAGGAAGACCTGATAGCGGTCGGCGGAAAGTGGCAGCCGCTGGATGATCGCCGCGAGCACTCCGATCTGCGAGAGATCCTCAGCGCGCGGGTTCTCCTTGTCGCCGGTCTTCTGGCAGAACGCCGCGATGAGGTTCTGATCCTCGCCGAGACTCTTCAGCAGGCGAACGTTGCGGTCGATGCCCACCTGCAGCGAAAGCACGCCGTTGGGGAAGAGAACGGACGACACGAGCGGGATGATCGGGAGACTCTTCGGAATCTCCTCGTCCATCCAGTCGTCGGGATTGCCGGAGCCCGGCAGTTTTCGATTGGTCTGAGTCATCTTGAAGATTGGGGCGCAAGGGTGGTGCCCGGCTCTGCCCAGCCACACCCTACACCCAGCTCCCAGTTCGCGTCACCCTCTGCCGTGGTTTGGCGCGGCCGAGCGGACGTTTCCTTGCGCTACACTGCGCGGAGCTCAGCCACGGCACGCGAATTGTAGAAAAGAGCCGCAGGTTGAACAATCACTCAAACTCGATGAGCGACACGGCCACGGTTCAGATCCTCGCGGATCCCAAAGTCAAGCGGGCCGATCTGCACTGCCACAGCCGCTATTCGGTCTTCAAGTACTTCCGCCGCGCCAATACTCGCGACTGCTACAACAACCCCGAGGATGTCTACCGAATCGCCAAAGAACGGGGCATGTCGTACGTGACGATCACCGATCACGACTCGATCGACGGCGCGCTCTACCTCCTCAACAAGTTCCCCGACATGAAGGACTTCTTCATCGGCGAAGAGGTCGAGACGTACTTTCCCGAGACGAGTCAGCGCATTCACATCGGCGTATGGGGCCTGACCGAACTGCAGCATCGCGAGATCCAGCGGCTGCGGCCCGACATCCGCGACCTCGTGCCCTACCTGAAGTCGGAGCGGCTGATCTTCGGCGTCAACCATCTCTTTCAGAACTACCGCATGAAGAATGTGGCGGCGCGCTACATCGCCGAGCTGCTGGAGATGTTTGACATCTTCGAAGTGCTGAACGGCGCGATGGCCTCGTTTCACAACAAGATGGTCCAGCAGCTCGTCAACAGCGTGCAGAAAGGCGGCCGGCGGGCATCGATGATCGGCGGCTCGGACGCGCACACGCTGAAGTACGTGGCCAAAGTCCACACGGTGTCGAAGGGAGAGACCGTCCCCGAGTTTCTCGAGAACATCCGCGCCGGCGATTGCTTCGCCTGGGGCAGCGAGATGCGCTTCCGCGAACTGGTCGCCGACATCTACCTGCTGACGCTCGCCTACAACCGGGAAGCAAGCGCCGACTTCATGTCGCAGGACTACAGCGTCGCCGACAAGACGATGCAGCTAGCCGGACGCCTGGCCTCGATCCCCGCCGCCATCTCCGGCATCCCCGCCGCCATCACGTCACTCAACTACCTCAAGCAGATCATCGTGACGAAGGGGATCTCGATGCGGTTCGAGAAGCTGGTGCAGGAGATCAGGCCGGGTTTGAAGTGAGGTTGGAATGGTCTGCCGCTGCGAGCGATCGTTCAGCCGCCCTGGAAAGTTAGCGCTAGTCCGCATTTCCTACACACTCACTGGAATCGTCGGCACCCTCTACGTTCAAGTTTGAACGTAGCGTGCGTCCGTGCTATTGATCGCTGAGGAATCTTGCGCCGATCTCCTTGTACGACTCTCCTTTCTTGATAATGTGGTAGATGGCCACGAGCATGACGTGCCCGATGGCGACGACGGCGCGTTTGGAGCCCCGACGCTGCTTGAGCCGCTTGTACTTGGCTTGGTAATCGGAGCCATCCACCGTTGATCGCCGAACACGCCGCCTGCACCATGATCGCCTTGAGATAAGGGTTGCCCTGACGCGAGCGATTCGTCAAGCGTTTGCAGGCGCTGATGTAGTTGCCTGGACTCAGCCCGGCCATCGCGGGGATCAGCGCAGTTCTGGATCGTGTGATCAGGCTGTCTCGCTGTCTGGGGTACGAACGTGCATGAGCCCGCGAATGGTGTCGGCGTTCACCAATTCCCGCAAGTAGCAGTCCAAGGGGTGGGTGCCGTCGCAGAAGACTTGTGGAATGGAGGAAAGCGGCGTAGGGTAGAACACAAAAGGCACAAAAGGCAGTGCTTTGAGCGTGCCAGCGTGACCACTCACCGTTCGACATTTTGCAAGCGGCGCTGACCAGTGTTTCGATTCAAGGAGGCCAATTGAGTTGCTCAGCAAACTTGGGTACCGGTCAGTCGCCGGGGGTCATCAACACGGCATCCGATCCGATCTGGAAAATTTTTAACGCGAGCCAAGATATCATTACGGGTCCCGCGGTGCTGATAGGAAACCCTGTTTGGGGACCGGCGCCGGGAGGTCTTCACTGGATCGCCACGCAGCCGGGTCTCAACTCCGGCGGAAATCAATATCCCGGAGGAGAATACATATACGAGGCGGTTTTCAACGGCGATCAGGGCGTGCTGAGGTTTAGTGTGAAGGCGGACAACGCTGTGAGGGTTTTTCTGAACGGAGCGTTTCTGATGAGTTGGGGAGACGACACGGGTGTGAGCCATTCGGGATGGACAACATTCAGCCCTGTCCAGAACGTCACCACCGGCTTTCAGGCGGTCAATACACTGGACCTTCGTGTTCATAACAATGTTGGCCCCGCCAGCGTCACAACCTATACCGGCGTGCTGTTGCAAGGTCAATTCGATCGCAGTTCAGGCAACCCCGCATTGATACAGAGTACTCTCGGGACAAAGGGGAACTTCGAGGTGGTCGTGCCGTACCCGAGCGGCGGCATTGCCCACTTCTATCGCGACAACGATCAGGCGACACTTCCCTGGATCGGCCCAACAGCGGTGTTCGGACTTCCGGTGACGGTTGACGCCGTTTCACTCATCCAGAGTAGCTTCAACAACCTGGAAGTGGTCGCCAGGATAGGCAATGAACTCTTCCATTTCTATCGCGACTCCGCCTCCGGAAACTGGAACGGGCCCTATTTTGTCGCGTTCGGAGTCTCCGGAACGCCCTCGCTGACTCAGGATACGACCGGCAATTTCGAGGTCATCACACCACTCGCCGGCGGAGGTATGGCCCGGTGCTATCGGGACAGCTCAGTGCCGTTTTCCTGGCACGGGCCCACCATTGTGTCTACGACAGCAGTCGAGGCGGTTTCACTGATCCAGAGCAGTTATGGAGGGAATCTGGAAGTGATCGCCAGGATTGGCAATGACCTCTTCCATTTCTATCGCGACTTCTCCTCTGGAATCTGGGGGGGTCCCTTTTTTATTACGTCAGGCGTTTCAGGAGCACCCTCGCTCATTCAGTCGCGTGCTGGGACGCCAGGAAACTTCGAGGTTGTCACACCGCTGGCCGCAGGTGGTATGGCTCACTTCTGGCGCGACAACTCCAATTCCGTTCTGCCGTGGAGTGGGCCAAACCTGTTTGGCAGTGGCAGCGTCGACGGGGCCGCTCTGATCCAAAGCAGCTATGGCAACAATCTAGAGGTCGTGGCCATTGTCGGTTGCAACGGATTGTCCCATTACTATCGGGACAATCTCAACATTTGGTCCGGCCCATTCGTCATAGTTCCCTGAGTGCGGAGCCCTCGAAGCGACCAAGGGTGTGTGAATGGAAGGCCGTGCTTCACTCGTTCGAGAAGAAGTCGAGCAAGACACCAGCCAGGCATCTGGAGATTGGACGACAGAGATTCCGCGCCTTGGTGCAAATGAGGCAACATGAAAAGAAAAGGAACCGTTAGGGTCACACCGTCGAGCGGCAACGTTTTCCGAGATCTTGGGTTCTCACCCAAGGAAGCAGAGCATCTTTCAGTCCGCGCGGATTTGCTCATCCAACTCCAGAAGGTGATCGCCTCCCGAGGTCTCAAGCAGGCGGAGATCGCGAAGATCCTCCACGTGACTCAGCCTCGGGTCAGCGATCTCCTACGCGGGCGAATCGATTTGTTCAGCACCGATGCGCTCCTCGACATGCTGGCCAGCCTTGGCGCAATGGTGCGACTGGTCGTGAAGGCGCCTCGTAAGGTGGCATGACGAAAGACGTTCCCCTGCCCCCTTGCAGGCGCCTGTAAAGGCCCCATTCCGGTTGCGGTTCGACCAACTGGTGGATGAAATCAGGCCCGGGCTCACGGGTGAGCGCTAAGACGACAACCCGGCGCGCTGCATGCGTACTGCGCCAGCGACGCAACATCTTCAAGCTGTCCGACGAACTCCCAGTAGCTGCCATGGGAAACCAGGCGGCAGCGCCGCGCCGCCAGAGTGCTGCCGCGGATCAGACAGAAGACGTCCGCCAAGACCGTTCTGTTCTCACCAATGTACGAGTGGCCGATGAAGCTCGTGTCAACCTTGCTGACGTCAACCGTCTCCATCCCTGCCACCACGAGCACGGACTGCGACGAGTCGCCTGCCCGAGGAATGTCACCGTGCAGGGACTTCGAGATCCTGAGCGCCTCGTCGTTCTTCGAAACGTAAAGCGTCACATGTCGCGCTGGCTTGCGGATAGCGTCAGCCAGACTCTTGAAAACGTCAACATCAATGTCGGGCGCCGTCAGGACTATTTGGTCGAATTGCGGTTGCTGCGTCTCGGGAAGCCGTTCGAAAGCTCTCGCGAGGACGCGATTGCCCATGCTGTGTGCGACCACGCTGATCGACTGCGCTCCGGAGTTTTGCGCCAGCTCGAGAAGAAAGTCTCGAAAGTGAGGAATCGCCCATTCGGCGTTGTTCTCATCGGCCGTGTACGCCATCGGCTTGGGACTTCCCATCGATGGCCAACTGAAGGCGATTGCCGGACCGTCGAAGGCGAGGTCATACTTGATCTGCGCCGTTCGCTTCGCAGCGTCAGCGAACGTGTTGTCAAAACCGTGGATGAAGACGAATGCCTCGTGTTTCTTCGACCGAGCCACGCTCGCACGGAGCTTGGCGTAAAAGTCGCGATCGCGCTGCGGGATCACATTGAGAAGCACTATGTGTTTCTTCGGATCGTCGTGGAATTCGAAGCGCAGCACGCTCGCCGACTCGATGTTCCCGATGCGATGGAGGCGCGGAATACTCACGTGCGCGATGCCACGTGTGACCTTCCCGCGTCTGGCGCCAAACACTGCCGACGCGGGTTGCATGTCGCCTGTGAACGCGCGGTCGGTCGCGTAATAAATCTGCACGGTTGCGTAATCCTTCCCCGGTGCGACATCTGCGGTCTCGTCTGCAAAGGGCACCACCGTCTGTGCAGGCTGGGACATGGCCGCTGCGGCCGGGACCGAATAAATCGGTGGACGTGGTGGCGCCATGGCAGGCTTGGGCGCTGGCAACACGTAAGGCTCGGGCGCTGGCGACGGCATGGAAGGCTCGGGCGCGGGACGATAGGAGTAAGTGAGGGGCGGCGACGTAGTGGTGATCGCCGTTGGATGCTCCTTCTTCGCCGATTTCTTGTTCGATGCCGCGGTCCCTTCGAGCATCAAACGGAACGACAGCCGTCGTGAATCAGAGGCTGTACCCACAGCCTGAGATATGGCGAATCCGTGCAAGAAGGCAGTGACGGTCACTCTACCGGCCCGAACATTGAAGTTGGCGGTACCGTCCGCGCCGGTCACTTTCTCCACCGCGGAGCCGTCATCCATTGACAAGCGAACGGTCGCTTGAGCTACAGGAGCGCCAAAGTCGTCGACGACCGTTACAGTGACCGGCACTTCCCCACGCGCAACGAGCGAAATGGCCAGAAGCAGAAGCAAAATGCCGAAGCGCAGGGGCGTCCAAGATCGCATTGCTCCCTCCCGGGAGAATAGACGGACGCTGAAGTGGAAAATCCTAGAAGTTCACTGCCAGACCGCCAAGGTAGCGTCTAGTCACGCCATCCGCGTCCAGCGCGTCGAGCAGGATTCGGGAGTTCTCGGCGCGGGCGAGCTCGATCCCTAGCAGCACCTTCAGATCGAGTGGCAGGTGGAGTGATTGTGCAAGGCGGAGGTCGACGCGATGGGTGCGGTAGGCGTCGCCGCCGTTGGGTTGGGGCTGATTGATCTGACGATAGGAGACGGCGAGCGTCGTCCGTGTCGGGGAGAACGTCGACTCCACGTCGCCGGCCAAGTAGAGCTTCTCTCCCCCGCGGGACGTGACGCCGGGATGAGCAGGTGACGCCGTGCCTGCCATCGATGAGACATCGAGCAGGAATCGTCGTCCAAGCTCTTTGCGGAACGCGACGCGAACATCGCGGCGAATGTCGCCGGCATCGATGTAGAGGCCATCCCAGAAGTGTTCGAGCCCGTCCGTGAAGACGATGCGGAGCGGCGTATCGACCGCGCTTACGCTGCCGACCACGCTGAAGTGCTCGCGCGAATTGTCGCCGGAGACGATGCCGACGGAGTAGGCGTAACGCGGGAGCTGTCCCGAGTCGTCGGTCCAGACGACGACGCTCGGTAAGGTGTTTTGATGTTCTGAGTCGACGACTTTGTACATCCCGGAGACGACCAGCGCCGTCTCCTTCCCGACCTTCCACTCGGCGCCGCTGCGCGGTGCCCATTCGGTTCCGTAGAGGCCGACGCGGCTCGACATCCCGTAGTCGACCGTGAACGCCGGCACCAGTTCGAACTTGGCATTTGCGGTGAGGTCGGCCGTTCGCAAGGTCGGCGCAGCCACGGCTCCCGCGGCCGTGCGCGAGGTCTCCTGCGTCACGCGCAGCGAAACGCCGAGGTCGTTGCGGGGAGTCTGAAAGACCGTGGTGTCGCCTTTGATCTCGATGAGGTCAGAGCCCGGCGTGGCGACGAAAAGATTCTGCTGCGCCAGGTAGCGGACCTGCACATGCGAGTCGCCGTGCGCCCACTCGAAGTCATGGGAACGGATATCCGCCTGCGATTCGGAAGGAATCTCGTCACGGAAGCGCCACCACGAACGGGTCGAGGTCAGCCGGTACGAATCGGTAGGCGACGATCGGATCTCGATGGCCGCCGCGCTGGATGCGGCGACCGGAGTCCCGAAGTTGTCGTTGTCGGTCGGATCTTCGACGCGATGCAGGTTGCCGTGGAAGCCGATCTGCCAGTTGTCGCCGACGCGGCTCTGCAGACCGAGCGCGGTCTGGGCAAACGCCGGACCGGACGCCGAGGTCGTCGTGCCTGCGGACATGCCGGTCATCGACACCATCTCGCCCTTGAATCGGGGAACTTCGTACGCCAACGCGCCGGGTCCGATCGGATCCGGCGGCGGCGCCATCACCATATCGATCTGGCGCAGGACATCGGGCGGCAGTGAGCCTCGAATCTCCCACATCTCCTGATTCGTGCCCTTCGATTGCTTCTCGGTCTCGAGCCGCAGCTTCAGGCGATGCTCTTTCTTGGTCGGTACGATGGTCTCGATCGCCGGTGTAAAGCCGTACTTCATGGCGATGATGCGATACACCCCGGCGGGAAGCTGCGGCAGCGAAAACGAGCCGTCGCTACTCGTGAACGTCTGGATGGCGGCGAGGTTGTTGAGGTTGAGGGCGATGACGAGAGCGTTGCCGACAGGCCGCGCCGAGTTGGTCACGCTGCCGAGAACCTGCAGCACCGCCGGAAGCGGGACCTCCGATTGCGCAGGAACAGCGAAGACGATGGCAAGTGAGGCAATCGCAATCGCACGCAGTCGGCGCATAGGCCCTCCTTCTCAACAAGCGAGTGTATGGAGTCGCTTGTCCCGAGTCAAATGACGGAACGTGAGGTTTTGGTGTCGGGGTGTGGGGAGTGGGGGGTGGGGAGTGGGAGAACGGGGCGCGGGGGGTGGGGGGTGGGGTGTAGGGTGTGGAGAGCGGTTTTCACCTTCAGCTCGCTCCGGAAGAATCTCAGGGTCTGGCAGGTCGAAACCCGCCTAACCCGATGCCCGAAATCACTCTCCGCTTCCTTCGCACCTCGTCCCTAGCCACTCCCACCCCCCACTCCCCACTTCTCACTCCCCTCCAACCCGAGGTACACTTTTCGCTCCCACCTCTGCATCGCTCTTCCGTTTGCACCAATCAGGATATGAGTGACAGCATCTATCGGCGTTTAGAAGTATGGCGAGAGTCTGTTCAGTTGGCTATCGAGACGTACACCGCGACGCAGGACTTTCCACGGCATGAGCTCTACGGGCTCTCCTCTCAAATGCGGCGAGCAGCCGTCTCGATCCCAAGCAATATTGCCGAGGGAAGAGGGCGAGGAACGAAGCGCGATTTCTGTCGATTCGCTTTGCAGGCTCGCGGTTCTTTGTTCGAGCTGCAAACCCAAATCACGATTGCCGAAGCCCTCGGCTATACGACACCACAACTGGTTGAAGCGCTGACGAGACGATCGGAAACCGTCGTGCGTTTGCTCAACGGTCTCGTTCGCTATTTGCAGCAGCCGTCCACAACGAATGCTCCCACACCCCACCCCCCACACCCCACTCCCCCGTGATATATCCCGAACATGCGCCGCACCAAAATCATCGCTACCCTCGGGCCCGCTTGTGGCTCTGAAGACGTCATTCTTCGCCTGTTAACTTCCGGCGTCGATGTCTTCCGGATGAACTTCTCTCACGGAACGCCTACCGACCGCCTGCGCCTCATCGAGATCATTCGCCGCGTGGCTACCGACCACGGCAAGTACATCCCCATCCTTGGCGACATTCAGGGGCCGAAGCTTCGGATCGGTGAGGTTGACGGGGTCATCCACCTGCAGCCGGGGCAGATGTTCACGATTACTACAGAGTCCGTGGCCGGCAATGCCTCCATCGTCTCCACGCCGTTCACTCCCCTGCCGAACGAAGTGCAAATCGGCCAGCGGATACTCATCAACGATGGCCTCGTCGAGCTCGTCGTTGCTGCGGTCGATGCCACGAAAGTGCTGACGCGCGTCGTTCACGGAGGACCGATCTCGTCGAAGAAAGGGATGAACTTTCCCGACACCGAGCTGACCATTCCGGCGATTACCGAGAAGGACCGCGAGGATGTTGCCTTCGCTGTCGCCAACCAACTCGACTACATCGCCGCATCGTTCATCAGGCGCCGCTCCGACATCGTCGAGCTTCGCTCGCTGCTCCACGACCTCGGCGGAGACGAGATCAACATCATCGCCAAGCTCGAGAAATCGCAGGCCATCGATGCACTTGAAGATATCCTCGACGTCAGCGATGGCGTGATGGTCGCGCGGGGCGACCTCGGCGTGGAGCTGCCGCCCGAGGATGTGCCGATCGTGCAGAAACGCGTGCTGCAGAGGGCGGCGATCTGGGGGCGCTTTGCCATTACCGCAACGCAGATGCTCGAGTCGATGACGTCGAACTCGCGGCCTACGCGCGCCGAGGCGTCGGACGTGGCCAATGCGATCTTCGATGGATCGGATGCCGTCATGCTTTCAGCGGAGACCGCGTCCGGCGCCTATCCGGTGGAAGCCGTGCAGATGATGGCGCGCATCATCATGGCGGCGGAGCAGAATCGCCAGTTTCAGGTGGCCGGCGGACGCGATCCCTTCCGCGTTTCGACCGAGACGGACGAGTTCACCGACGCCCTGGCCGGCGCCGCCAACTACGCCGCCGAGCAGCTCGACGCCAAGTTCATCATCGTCTTCACGCAAACCGGCTTTGCGGCACGGCTGATGTCGAAGTTCCGGCCGAAACAGCCGATCATCGCCCTGACGCCGTCGACGTGGGTGGCGCGTCGCATGAATGTGCTGTGGGGCGTGCAGCCGTTCGTCCTGCGCGAGGTTGGCGAGTATCACGAACAGATCGTCGAGCGAGTCGATGAGTTTCTCATCAGCCGCGACATCGTCGTCCCGGGCGACCGGCTGGTGATTCTGATGGGATCACCGGTCTACCAGCGGGCGAAAACGAATCTGCTGCGGGTGCATCGAGTGAGGGAGTCGTAGGACGTCGGGGGTCGCTTGTCGGGAGTCGGGGGTCGGAGAAGAGCCGATTCTGCCGCGACGTCATCTGAAGAGGACAGAAGCCTGGCGCAAAGACCCCTTGTTTCCATGTTAATCAGGTCCGAGCCAATTTTAGTAGTCGTTTTGACTACTGAAATTAGGTCGGGACCAAATTCGGTAGAGGTTTTGACTCGTGAAATAGTGCCATGGACACTTTCGGTAGTGGTTTTGACTCGTGAAATAGTGTCATGGACCATTTCAGTAGGTGTTTTGACTCATGAAACAGTGCCATGGACCATTTCAGTAGGGATTTTGACTCGTGAAATAGTGCTATGGACACTTTAGGTAGTGCTATGGACACTTTCGGTAGTGGTTTTGACTCGTGAAATCATGCTATGGACACTTTCGGTAGTGGTTTTGACTCGTGAAATCATGCTATGGACACTTTCGGTAGTGGTTTTGACTCGTGAAATCATGCTATGGACAATTTAGGTAGGGGTTTTGACTCGTGAAATTGTGCCATGGACATTTTCGGTAGGGTTTTGACTCGTGAAATTGGGTCGGGACCAATTTCGGTAGCGGGGACAGGTTCTACTCCGACCCCCGACTCCCGAAAAACGACCCCCACGCTTCACACCGTCGCCGCAAGCGCCGGTTGCAGCGATCTTCCCACCACGCGCGCAATGGCGTCGCACTCCCGCACGATCACTGCGAACGCCTCCGGGAGGATCGCCTGCGGTCCATCGGACAGCGCTTCCTCCGGCTTGTGGTGGACCTCGATCAACACGCCGTCCGCGCCGGCAGCGATCGAGGCGCGCGACATCGGCGCCACTTTGTTGCGCTTGCCGGTTCCATGGCTGGGGTCGACGAGCACCGGCAGATGGCTGATGCGCTTGATGGCCGGGATGATGGAGAGGTCGAGCGTGTTGCGGGTGTGGTCGGCAAACGTGCGCACGCCGCGCTCGCACAGGATCACGTTGTAGTTCCCCTCGGCCATGATGTACTCGGCCGAGAGAAGCAGTTCCTCCAGGGTCGCCGACATCCCGCGCTTCAGAAGGATCGGCTTCCGCGCGCGTCCCGCCGCTTTCAGCAGCGAGAAGTTCTGCATGTTGCGGGCGCCGATCTGGATGCAGTCGGCGTACTGGTCAACCAGCGCGAGCGCTTCGTTGTCGATGGCCTCGGTGACGATGGGAAGGTCGAACTCCTCGCGAATTCGCGCCAGAATCTCCAGCCCGGGCTCGCCCAGTCCCTGGAATGAGTAGGGCGACGTGCGTGGCTTGTAGGCGCCGCCACGAAACAACTGCCCCCCTGCGTTTCGAATCCCCTCGGCGATCGCACGCGACTGATCGAGCGACTCCACCGCACATGGTCCGCCGACGACGATGATGCCGTTGCCGCCGACATCGACCCCTCCGACATCGATGATGCTGTCGTCCGGCCGGGCCTCCCGGCTGACGAGTTTGTACGCGTGCGAAACACGGATGACTTCCTTGACTCCGGGATAGTTCTCGAGGACCTCGGGGTCCGCCGTGCCGGGTTTTCCGGTGATGCCGATTGCCGTCCGGTTCGCTCCGGGGATGGCGTGGGCCTTCAGCCCCATCTTTTCGATATGGCGGACAACTGCTTCAATTTGATCGGGCCGGGCTCCGGCTTCCATGACGACGAGCATTGGTGGCCAGTATAATCGACGGTCCTGAAGCGCCATTCCGAGGAGCCCGCGTGAAAAAGAGAATGATCGTTGCCGCTCTTGTTGCCGTCATTGCCATCCCAGCCTTCGCCGCCAGCTACTGGGTCGTGCTCAAGGATGGGACGCGCTACGAAGCGAAGGCCAAGTGGACGGTCGTCAACGGGAAGGCTGTCCTCAACCTCGTCAACGGCTCGGTCCTCAACGTCGATCCAAACACCATCAACGTCGCCAAGTCCGAAGAGATGACCAGGCTGGGCGGCGGAGACCTTTTCGGTGTCGAGCAGATTCCGGTCACGTCGACGACGAAGACCTCACAGCTCGGCGCGACCATCAAGCTGCACAAACTTCCGCCGGCGCAAGCTACCGGGGCAGCGCCGGCACCAGTCGAGGCGCCCATCGCAGTCGCTCCAGGCACACTCCTCGGCACGGACGTCCTCGGCAAGTTCGAGCGCGCCTTCGAGAACGTCGGGATCTTCGAGCACAAGCTGATTGCCACCGGTCCCCACTCGCTCCGCGCCGATCTTACGGCGGATACCGAGGACAAAGTCTTCAACACGCTCTCGGCGACCGCGTTCCTGATCGTCCGCAATGCCGGGATCCCGGGAGTGCAGATCGATTACGCCGACATCTTCATGAAAACGACGACCGGCGCCGCTGCGGGGCGTTTTCATCTCACGCACGAAGAAGCGCAGGCGATCGAGTCGAAGACGATCACGCCGCAGTCGTACTTCGTGCAAAAGGTGCTCTTCTGATTACTGCAGCACGTCGACCGTCGCGGCGCCGCCGTAGACCGTGATGTAGCGAAAGTTGCGGATCTCCTCATCGAGAAGGGTCCGTTCCCCCGCCGCGAATACGAACTGCTCCACCGGCTCATCGACCGTGAATAGCTGCGCGCGCTCGTAGGCAAAGCGCACGGTCACGTTGCGCCGTCCGTTCTCGATCTTTCGGATCGTGAGCCTCACGCGTCCGCTCGTCACCGTCCCGAAGTCGTACGCCGTCGCGGCCGTCTTTCGCGAAATCATCACAGCGGTTCCGCCGATGACCGCAATCTCCGGAAGCGCAGTTTCAAAGTCGAAGCTTTGCCGTGCGCCGATGACTTGCTTTGTCGGAGCAAAGAACGCCGCGTCCTTCTGCGTCAGATAGTTCCAGCGCCGCGCGGGAGGACGTCCCAGAAGTTGCGGACGCCCGATCTCGCCGGCGGGAGGATCGCGGACGAGCAGATCGTCGTGCCAGTGCTGGACGATGTGCCAATCACTGCCGGTGACGATGAAGTTCGCGAACTCGCGGGTGAGATCGACCGCGGCGATGAGTCCTCCCACGCCGTTCGCGCTGCGCACGGCGACGACCATGCGGTTCCCACGATCGTGCGCCAGATTGCTGACGTCGTACGTGTCGAGCGCCTGGTTGCCATCGCCAACCCGCCGGCCGCCAACCGCCACGCCGTTGAAGTAAAGCGTGTACTCGGGATCACCAAGCATCTTGATCCGGGTGAAGTTTCGATTCGGCGGAAGATCGAAATCGTACGTGGCGAAGAAGGCCACCGGATCCCCATCGGCCATTCGATGCAGCGGCCAGATCCACTGCGCGCGCCCCGTATTGTCGAAGAACTTGTGCGAGTAGAGCAGATCGAGCCGGCTGTACACGGCAACACCGATGACGATGGACGCGGCGAGGATGAGCAAGCGCCGGATGAGGATTCGGTCCGCGGTCGTCGGGAGTCGCAAGTGATCAGCGACCATTTCGTACGCTCTTCTCGAACGACGATTCGTTTTGAACCACAGAGACACAGAGGACACAGAGAAAAGCCCTCTGTGCTCTCTGTGTCTCTGTGGTGAAACGCTTTTTTGCACGGGGAGAAGCCGACTCTCCCACTCCCCCGTTAGAATCCCGATTACTCATGAACGCCGTCATTGTAATTCCCGCGCGATGGGCATCGACGCGATTCCCCGGCAAACCGCTGGCGATGATCGCGGGCGTGTCGCTCATTCAGCGCGTCTACGAGCGCGCGGCGCGATCGGCCCGAGCCAGCGCCGTCTTCGTGGCAACCGATGATGACCGCATCGCCGATCACGTCACATCGTTCGGCGGTCGCTTCGTGCGTCCGGAAGGCGAGTTCCAGAGCGGGACCGATCGGATCGCAGCCTCGCTCGATCTACTCGGCGGAGAATTCGACCAGGTTGTCAACGTCCAGGGCGATGAACCTCTGATCGATATCGATTCCGTCGATCGCATCATCGATATCCTGCAATCGACGGGCGTCGATATGGCCACCCTGGCAACGCCGATCGAACGCGATGAAGAACGCCAGTCACGCGACATCGTGAAAGTGGTCACCAGGCTCGACCGCAACGCACTCTACTTCTCGCGCGCCCCGCTCGCCGGAGCGAGCCGTCACGTCGGGATCTACGGGTACCAGACAGGGGTTCTTCGCGCGCTTGCGGCGCTTCCGCCCTCCCCTCTCGAACGCGAAGAATCACTCGAACAGTTGCGGGCGCTGCAGAACGGCTTTAATATCAGCGTTGTTCAAACAACAAAGGCCCACCTCGGCGTCGATCGCCCCGAGGATGTGGCGCGTGTTGAATATGAGCTGGCTAAACATGCGTGACCGCGGAGACCGTTCGTGAGCTGCGTGCTCACACGCACACGCTTCCTCGCCACAGCCAGCACCACTCTCCCCGCCAGCAAGCAGGCCGAACCGAACAGTTGCTTTGGCAGGGGCTTTGGCAGGGGCATTGGCCCGATCTCTCTCAACCAACCGGAGGCATGACATGAGCACCAAATACATTTTCGTGACGGGTGGGGTTGTTTCCGGACTGGGCAAAGGAATCGCCGCTGCCTCCATCGGCGCCCTTCTCGAAGCGCGCGGCTTTCGCATCACCATTCAGAAATTCGATCCCTACATCAACGTCGATCCAGGCACGATGTCGCCCTTCCAGCACGGCGAGGTTTACGTGACCGATGACGGCGCCGAGACCGATCTCGACCTCGGACACTACGAGCGCTTCACCTCCATGCGCGCCACGCGGAAGAGCAACTTCACCACCGGACGCGTCTACCTCAAGGTCATCGAGAAGGAGCGGCGCGGCGACTACCTCGGAAAGACCGTGCAGGTCATCCCCCACATCACCGACGAGATCAAGAAATGTATCCGCGAAGTGAGCGAAGGCGTTGACGTCGTCATCGTCGAGATTGGCGGGACTGTCGGCGACATTGAGTCGCTTCCCTTCCTCGAAGCGATTCGCCAATTCCGGCTCGAAGCGGGACGCGGCAACGCAATCAACGTCCATCTCACCCTCGTCCCCTACATCAAAGCCTCGGACGAAATGAAGACCAAGCCCACGCAGCACTCCGTGCAGAAGCTGCGTGAGATCGGCATCCAGCCCGACGTACTGCTCTGCCGCTCCGAGCATGCCATCCCCGACGAGATGCGCGACAAGATCGCCCTCTTCTGCAACGTCGAGCAGGACGCCGTCATCCCCGCGCTCGACGTCGAGTTCATCTACCAGGTGCCGCTGGCATTTTCGCGCGAGCGATTGGACGAGATCCTGCTCGACAAGCTCCATCTCCCGCACGACGAGATCGGCGCGCTGACGAAGTGGGAAGAGATCATCCGCAAACTTCGCCATCCGGAAGACGAAGTGAAGATCGGCTTCGTCGGCAAGTACGTCGAGTTCGGCGATTCGTACAAGTCGCTCAACGAGGCGCTGACGCACGGTGGCATCGCCAACAACGTGAAAGTCCGCATCATCTATATCGACTCCGAGGAGTTGGAGGCGGAGGGGTACCACGGAGAGCTCGGACGCGTGGACGGTATCCTCGTCGGGCCCGGCTTCGGCTCGCGCGGCGTCGAAGGAAAGTTGCGCGCGATCCGCTACGCACGCGAGAAGCGCATCCCCTACTTCGGCATCTGCCTCGGCATGCAATGCGCGACGATCGAGTTTGCGCGAAATGTCGTCGGAATGGTCGGCGCGAACTCGACGGAGTTCGACGATGAGTCGCCGTACAAAGTCATCTACAAGCTGCGCGATCTCATCGGCGTCGATGCCCTCGGCGGGACCATGCGGCTCGGAAAGTATCCATGCCGGCTGAAGGAGGGCTCAATCGCTCACGATGCATACGCCAACGATCTGATCGACGAGCGCCATCGCCATCGCTACGAAGTGAATCCTGAATATGTTCCGCAACTCGAGGAGCGCGGATTCCATGTGACCGGCCTATCGCCCGACGGGAAGTTTGTCGAGATCATCGAGTTGGAAGGCCATCCCTGGTTCCTCGGCTGCCAGTTCCACCCGGAGTACAAATCGCGTCCAACCGCTCCGCATCCGCTCTTCCGCTCGTTCATCGCCGCGGCACGTATCTTCAAGAACTCGGCGAAAGCACACGCCGCGGTGTCGGTGGCGCAGGAGACGGAGCTCGTATGAAAGCCTTGCGGTACGCTGGCGGAGTCATCGCCGGGATGATCGCTGCGTTTGCGCTCGTCGCAAGCGCGGAAGCCGTCGTTCACGTGCTCTATCCCCCGCCTCCGGGAACGAACATGGACGACTTCGAGCAGGTCAAGCGGTTCATCGCCGCGCTTCCGGTACCTGCCTACCTGCTCGTGCTCACCGGCTGGCTGATCGGAACGTTCGTGGCCACCTGGCTGGCCGCGAAAATCGCCCGCGATCCGCTCGCCGGCTACATCGTCGGCGCCCTACTTCTCGCCGCGGGAATCTTCAACGCGATCAAGATCCCGCAGCCCGTGTGGTTCTCGATCGTCTCGTTCGTGATCTACATCGGCGCGACTTGGGTGGGGGCAAGGGCGGGGAGGCCTGCTCTGCAGTCGGCGGCCTGATTAACTCAGGCTTAGAGCGGGTCTTCGCCGGCTCAGCCCGCTCGTCGTCGGCGAAGCCGGCGAGAGATCGTAGCCCCCGGTTTCAACCGGGGGTTCCGAGGTCGGCCCCAAATTGAAAGCCCGCTTTAGCGGGCGACAGATTCCGGGAGGCCACGTCCAGAAGCCGCCTTTGATCTTTCCGATGGCCTCGGCGACGGCGATTGTTGGAGGCAGATGGGGAAGAAGGTGCACGTGATCTTCCACTCCGTTCACCGTGTATAACGTTCCGCCGAGTTGTCGCACGATCCCTCCGAAGTAGGGAAAGAGACGCAATTCAAGGTCAGAGTCGATGAGCGGACGCCGGTTTTCGTCGAGTAGACGATGTGGGTCAAGAGGTTGCTGTAGCGGTGAGCCATGGCGCGCGAGCCATGCGGACGTCCCGGCGGAATGCTACCTCGGAATCTGTCGCCCGCTAAAGCGGGCTTAAATCCGGGGGCGCCCTCGAAACCCCCGGTTGAAACCGGGGGCTAAGATCTCAAACCGGCTTCGCCGGCAATCGAGCGCCCTTCTCTGCAAGCGCGTGAGTACAATGCCCCCGCATGCAAACGCGCGCTATCGCCATCACCGACACCATCTCGTTCGGTGGCGGCCATCCTCCCCTTTTTATCGCTGGTCCGTGCGTAATCGAGTCGCGCGAGCATGCGCTGCGCATGGCGCGGACGCTTCTCGCGCTGCGCGATGAGTTGAAGATCAATCTCGTTTTCAAATCATCATTCGACAAGGCGAACCGCACGTCGATCGAGTCGTTTCGCGGTCCGGGTTTGGAGAAAGGGCTGGAGATCCTCCGGGCCGTGAAAGGCGAGACTGGATTGCCGCTCCTCTCCGATATTCATGAATGGCAGCAGGCGGATCGCGCTGCCGAGGTTTTGGACATCATCCAGATTCCGGCGTTTCTCTGCCGGCAGACTGACCTCATCGCCGCGGCGGCCCGCACCGGAAAAGCGATTGGCGTGAAGAAGGGGCAGTTCCTGTCGCCCGAGGAAGCGAAGAACATTCTCGACAAAGGACGTGAAGCCGGGAACGAGCGCGTTTTCATTACCGAGCGCGGCTCGTCGTTCGGATACCAGAACCTCGTCGTCGACATGCGCTCGTTCCCCATTCTTCGCGGATTCGGTGCGCCCGTCGTCTACGACATCACCCACTCGATGCAGAAGCCCGGCGGCGAAGGGAAGCAGACCGGGGGCACGCCGCAGTTTGCGCGGCCACTGGCGCGCGCGGCCGCTGCTGCGGGAGCCGAGGGCTTCTTCATGGAGGTTCACGACAACCCGCCTGCGGCACTCAGCGATCGCACGACGCAGATCCGCCCCGAAGCGGCGCGCGACATCATTACCGACATCCTGGCCATGCGCGCGGCCTTGCCGGAAATCTGATTCGCAACGACGATGTCACGACTCCAGCGCATCATCGCCGCGGTCATCGCGCTCTACCTGCTGCTCATTCTTCTCGACCGCTTCGTGCTTGTCGAGTTGCTCGTCCGGCGTACGGGACTGGCAGTACTGCTCGCCCTCGCTGTGTCGCTGGCCATCGTCGGATGCGGATTCGCACTTCGCGCTCTGCTCGCACGCGCGTGGCGTCCGGAAGAGTGCGACATCGCCCGCGATTTTCTCCTCGGGTATCCCATCTTCGGCGCGCTTTGCTTTCTCACAGGGACGTTGAATGTGTCCTCGTGGTCGATGGCAACGCTGCTGATCGTCTGCGGCGTCGGCGGTCTCTACATCGTCGTCCGGCGGCTCGAGTCTCGAATGCCGACGATGCCCGCAATGGCCGAGCCGCTGGCACTCATCGCGATCGCCATCGTGTTTCTCGCGGCGCTCATCGCTGCGCAAGCACCTCCCACTTCACTCGACGAGCTCGCCTATCACCTGGCCGTGCCCTGGGCCTGGGTTCTCAATCATCGAGCGATCGATCTGCCTCTGATCTCGCACTCATACTTCCCACTCGGAATCGAGTCTGCCGATCTACCGCTGCTAACGATCCTCGACCAGATACGAGGAGGAATCGCTTCGCACATCCTTCATCTCGTCGCGGCGCTGGCAACGACGGTGGTGTTGTTTCGCTTGGCACGTGGCAATGCCCTCGCAGTCGCGGCGATCGTCACAACCCCTGCGTTGGCCCTCATCGCGGGCTGGTCACTCAACGACTGGCCGCTGATCGGAATTTGCATCGTTCTCGTTCTCGCGCTCGATCAGGATGATGTCCCCACCTGGGCAGTCGCACTCGCCGCGGGACTGCTGACGAAGTACACGTTTGTCCCGTTTGCGGTGGTGGGGTGTGGGGTGTGGGGTGTGGGGCGTGGGAAGGCGGCGAAGTCCACCACCGAATCGAAGTCGATCGCCGATTCGAGCAGTAGCTCCCACCCCCCACTCCCCACCCCCCACGCCCTCATCATCGCCCTCGCCATCGGCTCCATCTTCCTGATCCGCAATCTCATCCTTACAGGAAACCCGATCGCGCCCTTCCTTTCCGCGGCGGCGCCACATGTCGCCGGCTATCGCGCGCCGTTTCTCTCCGACTATGTCTTTGAGGGACATTTCATCGATGAAAGCCTGGGAGCCTCGCTCATTGCGGCCTGCGCGCTCTCCGGCGGCGCGCTTGCGTGGATTCTTGTGGGCCTTGCGGCGCTGATGCTTCTCCTCGCGCCGTCGTCCCGGATCCTTCTGCCGTTCCTCGTCATTCCGGCTGCACTCTCGAAACACCCGCGCCGGTTCACGCGCATCGTCCTCGCCTTCGCGATCGTCGTGCAGCTCTTTCTCATCGTCTATTTCGTCGACCGTAGCGGCGCGTTTTCGCTCCTGTCGGGCGCCGCTTCGGATTCCGAGTACCTGACGAAACAACGCTCGTCGTACGTAGCGGCGCAGACCGTTGACGCCATACTCCCGCCCGACGCGAACGTACTGATCGTCGGTCTCAATGAGACGTATTGGTTCGCGCATCGGGTCCGCGGCGGTGGCAATTTCGACGGCCCGCGGGTCTCTCTCTATCTGGATACGCCGACGCCCGAAGCCCTCTACACCCGGCTGAAAAAGGATGGCGTCACGCATGTGGCGATCATCGGGCCCACAAGTGCGGTAACGGCTGTCCCGCAAAAGCTGGCCGAGCGCGACACTTCTCTCACGCCGCCGGCGCAGCGTATGCTGGCGCAGACACTCGACCACTTCGCGTCGAGCGTGTCGTCCCGCGGAGAAGCTACCGTATTCACTTTGCGATAGGAGACGCCATGGAAAAAGTCAACGGAATCGGCGGAATCTTCTTCAAGTCTGACGACGCTCCCGCACTGCGCGACTGGTATCGCAATCACCTCGGCATCCCTGTCGACGACTCGTACGGCGGCGCGTCTTTCGAGTGGCGCGAGAAGGAGAATCAGGACGCCGTCGGCGTGACCGTCTGGTCGCCCTTTCCCTCGACGACGAAGTACTTCGATCCCACCCGCGCACCATTCATGATCAATTACCGGGTCAGCGATCTCGACGCCATGCTCGCCCAGCTACGTAACGCCGGAACGATCGTCGACGAGAAAATCGAAGATACCGACTACGGGCGATTTGGCTGGGCAACGGATCCCGAGGGAAATCGTTTCGAGCTGTGGCAGCCGAAGTAGATGACCTGGGACCGATTCGCTGTCGCGTGTGCGCTATACTTAAAGACCCATGGCACAGGACACTATAGTGGACGTTAAGCAGGCTGTTGCGAGCGCACAGGACTATCTTCTCAGCCTCTTCCCAACGCATAGTCGCGTAGAGTTGGAGGAGGTCGAACCTAACGCGGACGGCGGTTGGCGGATTACCTTCAGCTATGAACGTGCTGATCCAGATCTATTCGGCATTCGGCGCATCATGGTCGAGCAAGGAAGAGATTTCCGACTATACAAGGTAGTTACAGTTGATGCTTCGGGCAATCCACAATCGGTGAAGATTCGCTGATTGAATCATGCCCATTGCCGACGATGCGACGCTGTTAAACGCCTACGCCGGCAAAGGCGTTCTCCTCGATTCAAATCTTCTACTACTGCTTGTCGTCGGGACCTACGATAGGTCTCAGGTTGGTAAATTCAAGCGTTTGATCATGTTTGTTCCTGAAGACTTCGACATCCTTCGCGCAGTGGTCTCGCGTTTCCGCAACGTGTATGTGACGCCGAATACCGTCACCGAGGTCAGTAATCTCGCGGGTTCCTTCTCGGGAGATGCGCGGAAACATTGCTTCCGTATCTTTGCCGCGACAATTCTCGCTTCAGAAGAGCTAATCGTGCCTAGTAGCGACGCTGCTCAACACTTTACGTTTGAGAAATTCGGAATCACCGATGCCGCTATATTCAGCGTTGCGGGTAATCCTCCGTTGGTGTTAACAACGGATTTCCCCTTGTCGCAGTCGTTAGCGGCCAGCGGTCTTCCGGTGATTAACTTCAATCATCTTCGGTTCCAGTACTGGAACTAGTCCAACGGGCGAACTGCGGATCCATTCATCAACCCTACAACAACGTCCCGCGCAAGATCAGCAGCGCGACGCCGAAGTAGATGCAAAGCCCGGTCACGTCGACTAGCGTTGCTACGAATGGCGCGGACGCTGTGGCAGGATCGAAGCCAAGTCTTCGCAGAATGAACGGCAGCATCGAGCCGGCAATCGTTCCGAAGAGCACCACGCCGATGAGCGAGAACCAGACCGTCAGCGCAACCAGGATGGGGTGCGCTCCATACAAGTGCGTTCCATACCGCATGAGGTGAAGCTTGTCCCAAAGCACAATCCGGATGAAACCGATGAAGCCGAGGAGCGATCCGAGCGCGAGGCCGGAAATGATCTCACGCCGGAAGACTCGGAACCAGTCTCGGAGCCGCAACTCCCGGAGCGCCAGGGAGCGAATGATCAGCGACGTTGCCTGCGAGCCTGAGTTTCCCCCACTGGAAATGATGAGAGGGACGAACAGCGCCAGTACGACTGCCCGTGCGATCTCCACTTCGAAATAGCTCATCGCCGTCGCAGTCAGCATCTCGCCGAGGAAGAGGGCGGACAGCCAGCCCGCACGCTTCTTGATCATGGAGAAAACGTCGACCTGAAGGTAGGGCGCATCGAGTGCTTCCATACCGCCGAGTTTCTGAATGTCCTCCGTCGCTTCCTGCTCGGCGACGTCGAGCACGTCATCGACGGTGATGATGCCGAGCATGTGCCCTTGCGCATCCGTCACCGGCAGAGCCAGCCGGTCGTACTTCTCGAACGCTTTGAGAACTTCCTCCCTGTCGTCTGTGGCATTCATCTTCACCAGCGGCGGGTCATCGATGTCCGTGACCTTCGTCGACGGTTCGGCCAGCACGAGAGAACTGAGGCGGATGTCTTCGACCAGGCGGCCTTCCCTGTCGACGATGTAGACGACGTTGACGGTCTCTTTCCCCGGACCGGTGGCGCGGATGTGATCGAGGGCCTGACCCGCCGTCATCGATGGCTCGATCGTCACGTACGCCGGGGTCATGTAGCGGCCGGCGGTATCCTCCGGATAGCCGAGGAGCCATCGCGCGCTCTTCAGATCGTCAGGCGAAAGTGCCGTGAGCAGCCGGCGCGTGACCACTGCCGGCATCTCCTCCAGTAGCCGGATGCGGTCGTCCGGGTTCATCTCGGCGAGCACGTTGCGCACCTGCTCGTTGCTGAGAGACTCGATCAAACCCTCCTGGTGATCGGGGGGCAGGTGCGAAAACACCTCGCCCGCTTCGTCGCGCGGAAGGACGCGGAAGACAAAGCCCTCCTCTTCCCGAGGGAGGGCGATGATCAGATCGGCGACGTCGGACGGATGAAGGTCGGTCAGGCGGTCGCGCAACTGGTTCCAGCTCTGCAACCGGATCAGCTCCCGCATCTCATCCCCAACCGAAGGCATTTCAGACATCCCGCGACCTCCCTTTTCGGAGAGTATGGGAAGCGGCGATGAAAGTCGAAACACTTTTCCCCAACTTACTGAGATAATTGCCACTCACAACATGACTTCTCTCCGATTGGAGCTGCTGGGTGATTTTTTGATCCGCTCCGCCGATGGCTCGCTCGCCACGATTGGGGCGAAGAAATCGCAGGCGCTGCTGGCGTATCTGGCCGTGAAGCCGGGCCAGCATGTGTCCCGCGAGAAACTGGCCGGCCTGCTCTGGTCGAGCACCGGTCCGGACCAGGCGCGGCAGAGTCTTCGACAGACGCTCTCGACCGTTCGCAAGGAGCTGTCGCTGATCGCGCCCAAACAGAGAACGCTCATCGAGGATGGCGATCTCCTCAGCCTCGACTCATCGGTTACTTGTGATGCCGCCGAGATGGAGGCGCTGATCGCCGGTGGCACCGAAGCGGGAATCGCTCAGGCCCTCGATCTCTATCGCGGCGACTTCCTCGACGGCTTCTACATCAATGAAGAGCGGTTCGATCAGTTCGTCATCGGAGAGCGCGACCGTCTCCACCGGCTTGCGCTCCGCGCCCATGCGCAGATGGTCGAACTGCAGTCGCGAAGCGGACGATTGGACGAGGCCATTGCCACCGCGCAGCGATCACTGCGGCTCGATATTCTTCAGGAGCCGATGCATCGCACGTTGATGCGCCTCTATCTTCAGAGCGGAGACCTCGTGGAGGCGTTGCAGCAGTACGAGCATTGCGCGAAGGTGCTGAAACGAGAGCTGAGCATCGAGCCTGACGCGGAGACGAAGGCGTTGCATCGCGAGATCGTGCAACTGCGCGCAAAGCGCGGTGCCGCCGCGAGTGCCGACGTCGACAAGACAAAGACCGTCCTGGTCGTCGAGGACAACGCGCTGAGCCGCGAGCTCACGAAGGCGGTCTTGAAAAGCGCCGGCTACTCGGTCGTCCTGGCGAAGGATGGCGCCGAGGCGATGATGCTGGTGGGACGGGACAAGGTCGATCTTCTCCTGATCGACGTCGACCTACCCTACATCGATGGCCACTCGCTCCTGCAGGCGATGCACGAGAACGGCATCAATGTACCGGCCGTCTTCATCTCCGGGCTTCCCGGCGAGGATGTCGAGATCCGCGCGTTCGAGGTCGGAGCTGCTGATTTCATCCGAAAGCCGGTGACGAACAGCGTGCTCCTTGCGCGCGTGGCGAAAGTGATGAAGGAATCGTGATTCCCTATGGGCATCGCGCAGGTGGCGTGACGGCGTAACGAACGCGCCGGCAGCTCAAATGCAGCGCAGCACTGCCGCCGCCGACTTCTCCACATCCTCTGCCGTCGTAGACCAGTTCGAGACCGAGATCCGCATCGCTGCCTTCCCTTGCCACGTAGTACCCGCCAGCCAGCAGGTTCCTTCCTTCTGCACACGGCTGATGACATCACGCGTGAGCTCGTCGCTGTCGCCGAACCGAACGAGCACCTGGTTGAGAACGACGTCATTGAGGATGGCCACGCGCGGATCGCGGGCCAGCAACTCCGCAAACTGCAGCGCGCGCTCGCAACAGCCGTCGATCATCGCGGCGATTCCGCGCCGCCCGAGTGTGCGGATCGCAGCGTAAACAGCGAAGCCGCGGGCGCGGCGGGAGAACTCGGGGACCCAGTCGAAGTTGTCGCGTTCCGCGCCGCCGGTCTGCTCCAGATACTCCGCCGAGACCGTCATCGCCGCGCGATGCGATGCCGAATCGCGAACGATGACGATGCCGCTGTCATAGGGGACGTTGAGCCATTTGTGCGCATCGTTCGCCCACGAATCGGCCATCTCGCAGCCATCGAGCAGCATCCGCTTCGATGGTGTGGCCCGTCCCCACAAGCCGAACGCGCCGTCGACGTGAAGCCAGGCGTTCCGCTCATGCGCGATCGCCGCGAGCGCACGCAGCGGATCGACGGCACCGCTGTTCACGTTGCCCGCCTGCGCACAAACGATCACCGGGCCATCGAGCGTCGCCAGAACCTCGCGAAGTGAATCGGCGCGCATCCTGCCTTGATCGTCAGCATCAACCTTGAGAAGCGATCGTGTTCCGAATCCGAGCATCCGCATCGATGAATGAATCGTGATGTGCGAGGCGGCGCTGACGACGAGATGGACAGGCGGCGCACCGGCCAGACCATCCTCTTCAACGTTCCAACCGACGCGGCGAAGCACGCCGTGACGTGCCGCAGCCAATGCCGTGAAGTTCGCCATCTGTCCGCCGGTGACGAAGCCGACGCTCGCCGCGCGCGGAAGATCGAAGAGCTCGAGTAGCCATTCGCGCGCGATATCTTCGATGACCGACGCCGCGGGCGACGTCGCGTAGATGCCGGCGTTCTGATCCCAAGTAGAGGTCAGCCAGTCGGCGGCAAGCGCGACCGGCAGACTCCCGCCGATCACGAAACCGAAATAGCGCGGGCCGGCGCAGGCGATGAGACCGCGGTCGGCCCCGCGCACGAGCGCGTCGAGCACACCGGCAGGATCCTCGCCCTCATCCGTCAAAGGCACCTTGAGCGCAGCAACGAGCTCATCGCGCGTGGCGCGTGGGCCGACGTGGCGATCGGGAAGTTGACCGAGAAAGTCTCCCGCATGGTTGCGGGCAAGATCGAGAAGAGTTTTAGTCACGCTGCGAATCGTAATACGAGGTGCGGCTGCGAAACCGCCAACCGCACCTCGGAAACGCTAATTCACGGTGACGGTAACGTTATGACTCTTTACGTGCGTGGTGTTGCAGCTGTTCCACACTTCTACGTAGAACTGGTAGTTCCCTTTCGCCGGGAACGAGGTGGTGTAGGAGCTGGACGTGGCGCCGGTGACGATCGTTCCGTTGCTTTGGAACCACTGATAGAAGATGGGCGACGAGCCCGCAGCCACAACCGTGATCGTGACGTTCGTGTTGACGGTCGTCGACTTGTTGGCCGGCTGCGTGGTGATGGAGGCGGCGACGTTGCGGGTAATCGTTGCGCTGCCGCTGCCGGCGACGGCCGGGCATCCCGATGCGTCGGTGACCGAGGTGACGGTGTAGGTCGTCGTTACGGATGGGTTCACGGTGCGAGTGGCCGTCGTGCCAGTGTTGATCGTCTGCGTCGTGTTATCCGACCACTTCACGCTCCATGGCGCGGTGCCGGTAAGCGCGGCGGTGATGGTGGCAGAAGCGCCGGGACAGAGCGTGGCATTGCCGCTTACCGTTGCGGTTGGGGTCTTGACCGTGACGGCCGCGCTGCCGCTGCCGGCGATCGAGCATCCCGAGGCATCGCTCACCGATGTCACCGTGTAGGTCGTCGAGGATGACGGGCTGACACTGCGTGTGGCCGTCGTGCCGCTCGAGACCGGCTGGGTCACGTTATCGGACCAAGTCACGTTCCACGGAGCGGTACCAGTCAGTGTTGCGGTAATCGTGGCCGAGCTGCCCGCGCAGATCGCGCCGCCACCGCTGACAGTGGCGCTCGGATTCGGACGCACTGTGACGGAGGCAGGCGCCGAGGTGGCACTGCAGCCATTGGCGTTCGTGACGTTCACGGTGTAGTTGCCACCGGCACTGACCGTGATGGAGGAAGTCGTTGCTCCGGTCGACCAGAGATACGACGATCCGCTCGATGCCGTCAGCGTCACGCTGCCGCCCGTGCAGAACGTTGTCGGTCCGCCGGCGGTAATGGTGGCTGTCGGATTGGCATTGACAGTGACTGCCGTTGATGCAGAAGTCGCGCTGCAACCGTTTGCGTTGGTGACCGTCACGCTGTAGTTGCCGCTCGCGCTCGCGGTGATCGACTGTGTCGTCGCGCCGGTCGACCAGAGATACGACGCGCCGCTCGATGCTGTCAGCGTCACGCTGCCGCCCGCGCAGAAGGTCGTTGGCCCTCCGGCGGTGATGGTGGCAATCGGGTTGGCGTTGACGGTGACCGTAGTCGGTGCCGATGTGGCGCTGCAGCCGTTTGAATCGGTAACGGTCACGCTGTAGTTGCCGCTGGCATTTGCGGTGATGGCTTGGGTAGTTGCGCCGGTCGACCAGAGGTACGACGCGCCGCTGGATACCGTCAGCGTAACGCTGCCGCCCGCGCAGAAGGTCGTCGGACCGCCTGCGGTGATGCTCGCGGTCGGATTTGCATTGGCAGTGACAACGGTTGGCGACGACGTCGCGCTGCATCCGTTTGCGTTCGTCACGGTCACGCTGTAGCTGCCGCTGGTGCTCGAAGTGATGGACTGCGTCGTGGCGCCGGTCGACCAGAGATACGACGCGCCACTTGATGCCGTCAGCGTCACGCTGGCGCCTGCGCAGAACGTCGTCGGGCCGCCGGCCGTGATGCTGGCTGTTGGATTGGCATTCGCGGTGACGACGGTCGGCGACGATGTTGCGCTGCAGCCGTTCGCGTTCGTCACGGTCACGCTGTAGCTTCCACTCGCGCTCGCGGCGATCGCTTGCGTTGTCGCGCCCGTCGACCAGAGATAAGACGATCCGCTCGATGCAGTAAGCGTCACGCTGCCGCTTGCGCAGAACGTTGTTGGACCGCCAGCGGTGATGCTCGCGGTCGGATTCGCGTTCGCAGTGACGACAGTCGGCGACGACATCGCGCTGCATCCATTCGCGTTCGTTACGGTCACGCTGTAGCTACCGCTCGCGCTCGCGGCGATTGCTTGCGTTGTCGCGCCATTTGACCAGAGATACGACGCGCCGCTCGATGCCGTCAGCGTCACGCTACCGCCTGCGCAGAACGTTGTTGGACCGCCGGCCGTGATGCTCGCGGTCGGATTTGCATTCGCGGTGACGACGGTCGGCGACGATGTCGCGCTGCAGCCATTGGCATTGGTCACAGTCACGCTGTAGTTGCCACCTGTGCTCGCGGTGATGGCTTGCGTTGTCGCGCCCGTCGACCAGAGATACGACGCTCCGCTCGATGCCGTCAGCATAACGCTGCCGCCCGCGCAGAACGTCGTTGGACCGCCAGCGGTGATGCTGGCTGTCGGATTCGCATTCGCGGTGACGACGGTCGGCGACGACGTCGCGCTGCAGCCATTCACATCAGTTACCGTCACGCTGTAGCTGCCGCTGGCGTTCGCAGTGATCGCCTGCGTTGTCGCGCCCGTCGACCAGAGATACGACGCGCCGCTCGATGCGGTCAGGGTGACACTGCCGCCCGCGCAGAACGTCGTCGGTCCGCCGGCGGTGATGCTCGCAGTCGGATTTGCATTCGCGGTGACAACCGTCGGCGACGATGTCGTCCTGCATCCATTCGCGTTCGTAACCGTCACGCTGTAGCTGCCGCTGGTGCTCGCAGTGATGGACTGCGTCGTTGCGCCGTTCGACCAGAGATACGAGGCGCCGCTCGATGCTGTCAGCGTCACGGTGCCGCCCGCGCAGAACGTCGTCGGCCCTCCGGCCGTGATACTCGCTGCCGGGCTGGCGTTGACGGTTACAACGGTCGGAGACGACGTTGCGCTGCAACCGTTCGCATTCGTCACCGTCACGCTGTAGCTGCCGGTGGTGTTGGCGACGATCGACGATGTCGTCGCACCTGTCGACCAGAGGTAGGACGAGCCGCCCGATGCCGTCAGCGTCACGCTCCCGCCGGCGCAGAACGTCGTCGGACCGGAGGGGGTGACCGTTGGAACGGGCCGGGCGTTCACCACGACATCAAGATGTGCGCTGTAGGTGGAGCAGTTGTTCGAATCGGCGACTTGTGCCTGATACCAACTGCTCATCGTCGGCGTCACTGTGATGGTCTGGCTCGTGACCGCGCTGAGATTTACGCCGCTGTCGTTCGTGGACCAGCGGTAAACGTAGGGTCCAACGCCTCCACTGAATTGGGCAGTCAGAGTGACCGAGGAGCCCGCACAGATCGTGGCAGGCGTTTGCGCGACCGCCGTGACCACGAGTGGCGCGTTGAAGACAACCGGGACGTCGTTGGAAACGTTCGAGCAGCCCTGCGCCGTGGTGACCGTGACATGGTACGTCCCCGGCGTGTTGACCACCATCGACTTCGTGGTAACGCCATTCGACCAGAGATATGTATCGCCTACCGTTGATCGCTGGAAGTCCTGATCGAACTCAGTGAGTGTCGCCGAAGTCGTCCCGCAGATGCTGTCGAGGGTCGCGTAGGCAATCGGGACGGGACGCTGATGGATGGTGACCGTGACCGGATCGGAGGTGGCCGCACAGCCGTTGGCGTCCACCGCGGTGACGCTGTACGGCGTCGATCCCACTTCGTTGCCTGGGGCGGTGATGGTGATGGCCTGTGTCGTCGCCCCATTCGACCAGTAGTACGACACCGCCGGCGTGGACGTCAGGGTGACGCTTTCGCTCTGGCAGAGCGTCGTCGGTCCGCTGGGTGTGATCACCGGCTTCTGCGCAGGCGGCAGAAATTCGACGTCCCTCGATCCGGTGTAGACGCAGCCCCCCGCCGTCGTGGCGGTGACGGTGTAGTGCCCGGGTGTGTGGACCGTGATCGAGCTTGTGGTTGCTCCCGTCGACCAGAGGAATGAGGCGTAGTCGCCCGGGAAATTCACCATGACCGTCGCCCCCGCGTCGGGGCAGGTCGGATAGCGCAGATAGGTGCTGATGTCGACGCCGAACGAATGCGCCGGAGGAGTGGCCGCGGTGACGCTGACGGTGTTGCTGAAGCTGCTGCTACAGCCGTTCGCGTCGTACGCGACGATGCGATATTGGTCGTTCCCGTTGACCGGTACGGTGAAGACCGGGCTCGTGGTCGAGGTGGCCATGACGCCAACGTAGTAGTTGTCGAACAGCTCGTATCTCGTGTACACGCCGCTGCCGCCGGTGACCGTGCCGGTGATCGTCACCTCCTGTCCGCCGCAGACGCTCGCATTGCTGATGGTGGCAGTGACGTGCGGCGCGGGCAGTACCGTCACCGGAACGCCGGCACTCGTGGCGCTGCAACCGTTCGCATTGGTGGCCGTGACGGTGTACACGCCGGCGGTGTGCACGAGAATCTGTTGCGTCGTCTCGCCCGTCGACCAGAGCCAGGAGGCCGCGGGGCTGGCGGTCAGAAAGTAACCGCCGCTGGTGTCGCACATCTGCACGCTGAGCGGCGAGACGGTGGCGGTGAACGTATCGGCCGAGACGGCCTGGGATGCGATCGCGCTGCAGCCGGCGCCGTCCGTCACCGTGACGGAGTACGTCCCCGCGGCCGAAACAGTGATGGCTTGCGTCGTCGCGCCGTTCGACCAGAGCCAGGAGGCGCCGCTGCTGGCCGTGAGCGTGACGCTGCCGCCGGCGCAGAGAGTCGTCGAGCCGCTCGCCGTAATCGCCGCCGACGGGGTGTCGACGCTGACGGTTACCGGTGACGAGGTAGCGAGACACCCGTTCGCATTGACAACGCTTACTGTGTATGTCCCGGCAGCAGCGACAGTGATCGATCGCGTGATGGCGCCGTTGGACCACGAATAGGTGCTGCCGCTGTTTGCGGTGAGCGTGACGCTGCCGCCGGCGCAGAGGCTGGTCGGTCCGCCCGCGGTGATGCTGGCGGTTGGCGTCGAGCTGGTGATGGTGACGGGAGCGAGCGTCCGGCTGCAGTTGCCGGCGTTCGTAATGGTCACGCTGTAGGTCCCTGCAGTCGAGACGGTGATCGTCCTGGTCGTGGCACCTGTCGACCAGAGATAGGTGTACCCGCTCGGGGCGATCAGTGTGGAGGACGCGCCGGGGCAGATCGTCGTCGACGTCGGTGTGACGACATCGAGCGGAGGTGGATCGGTCACGGTCACAGGGACCACGATGCTCGTCGCGCTGCAGCCGTTGGCGTCGAAGACCGTTACCGCGTAGTTGCCGCTGTCCGTTACTACGATCGACTGCGTCGTCGCTCCCGTCGACCAGGAGTAGCTGTAGCCGCCAGGCGCCGTAAGCGTGACGCTGCCACCGCCGCAGAAGAACGTCGGACCGGAGGCCGAGATCGGGGGCACAGGAACGACCGGGAGGGGCACGTTGATCGAGGCGAAGAGGTTGCAGCCGCCGGCCGTCGTGACCTGCACGCTGTACCCGTTTGCCTGCGTGACGGTAATCGACTGGGTGGTCTGTCCTCCCGGTGACCAGAGGTAACTGGCGCCGGGCGTTGCGGTGAGAATGACGCCATTCGGTCCGCAGAGCGAGCCGGAAGTCGAGATCGAGGCGCTCTCCGTGGAGATCGGCACATCGACGCTGCTCGTCGAGGGGCAACTGCCGTCGGCCGGATAAGCGGTGAGCGTGAGATGGACCGGCGTGCTGCTGTTTCCGACGAAACCTACCGAGAGGCCGGTGGGGTCGACGTTCTGGCCGGAGAAGTGGCCGTTGGAGATGGTCCAGCTCCAGTGGCTGAACTGCGACGCGTTGCCGACGGTGGCCAGATCGAGCGAGCCGGGGCAGATGGCCGGATTGGCGAGAGTGATGGTGGGATGCACGCTGTCGACCGGATTTACGGTGGCGGAACCGGTAATCACGCAGCCGTCGGCCGTGTAGAAGTGGCCGGTGACGACGATGGGTCCGGTGTAGCTGGGTGACGTATCGAAGCGGGATTCGAAATTACCGTAGACCCAGTCGGTGAGTGCGTTCGTCGCGTCGAAGCCGCCGCCCTGAATGAAGTCCTGCGTGTTCCGCAAGCGGACAATCAACTGGCTACCGGGGCAGTATGTTGCCGGAATGTCGAGGTCGAGAACCGGCTGATGGAAGCGGACCACCCTGGTCGCCGTCCTCGGCGTTCCATCCGCCATCGTGGCGGTCGCAGTGAGCGTGACGTCGGCGCCTCCCGCAGGCTGGAAGGTGATGTTCGGAAGCGTTGCCCCCGAGGTGATCGTGCCGTTGGTGATCGACCATTGAATATTCGTCGCACCGGCGGAGGGATAGATGTCCGCGTTGTGATCGGTCGTGGTGCAATACTCCACAGGCCCTTCGATCATGAGCACGGCGTTATCCAGAGTGACTGTCTGGCTCGTACCCTGCCAGCATCCGGCCGCGGTCGTTGCCGAAACCGACAAGGTGACGGCGCCCGTACCGTCAGGCGTGAAGCTGATCGACGGCTGGCTCGGATCGCTGTCGATCGTCGCGTGATCCACGGACCACGACTGCGAAGCGAAGGTACTGGGGATGGTTGCAGTCGCCGGTACGCCACGCGAAAGCGTGGAGTTGCCGAGTTGGATCGCCAGCACATCGCCGACCACCGGAATAGTTACTTCCGCCGACGCCACGCAGGTATACGAATCCCTCACTTCAGCGTGAAGAACAACCGCCACGCCTGTCCCGTCAGGCTGGAAGAAGATGTACGAGCCGCCCTGGCCGTACTGGATCGAACCGTTCTGAATGCTCCAGGTGACGCTCTGCCAGTAATCGCCTGCCGGAGGATCGATGGATGCGTATCCATAGCTGCCTGGACAGAGTGGTGACGGGTAGGTGTGGATCTGCGGCGGCGGAATGGTCCGGATCGCCATGGTTGTCGTGGCGTCGGCCTCGCAGGCGTAGTTGTCCCTCACGTGAACGTGGATCACAACTGTTTGTCCGCTGCCGTCGGCCGCAAAGCTGATCGACGAGCCTCCTTGGCCGTACGTGATCGTGGCGTGATCGACGCTCCACGTCACTCCCTGCCAACTGTTGGATTGATCCGAGGGATTGTCGACGGTGGCGAACGTGGAGCCGTTCGCGCACATCGACGGTTCATACAGGCGGATGGTCGGAGGGGTGATCGTCCGGATGGCCATCGTGGTCGTGGCGTCGGCTTCGCAGGCGTAGTTGTCCCTCACGTGAACGTGGATCACAACCGCTTGCCCGCTGCCGTCGGCCGTAAAGCTGATCGACGGGCCTCCCTGGCCGTACGTGATCGTGGCATGATCGACGCTCCACGTCACCCCCTGCCAGCTGTTGGATTGATCCGAGGGATTGTCGACGGAGGCGAACGTGGAGCCGTTCGCGCACATCGACGGTTCATACAGGCGGATGGTCGGAGCGGTGATCGTCCGGATGGCCATGGTGGTCGTGGCGTCGGCTTCGCAGGCGTAGTTGTCCCTCACGTGAACGTGGATCACGACCGGTTGTCCGCTGCCGTCGGCCGTAAAGCTGATCGACGAGCCTCCCTGGCCGTACGTGATCGTGGCGTGGTCGATGCTCCACGTCACTCCCTGCCAACTGTTGTATTGCTCCGTGGGAGCGTCGACGGAGGCAAACGTGGAGCCGTTCGCGCACATCGACGGTTCATACAGGCGGATGGTCGGAGGAGTAATCGTCCGGATTCCCACGGTTCCCGTGACGTCGGCTTCGCAGCCGTAGTTGTCCTTCACATGAACGCGAATCACAACCGCTTGTCCGCTGCCGTCGGCCGTAAAGCTGATCGACGGGCCTCCCTGGCCGTACGTGATCGTGGCGTGATCGACGCTCCACGTCACCTGTTGCCAACTGTTGTATTGCTCCGAGGGACTGTCGACAGAGGCAAACGAGGAGCCGTTCGCGCAAATCGCCGGATCATAGAGGTGCAGGGCCGGAGGCGTGATGGTGCGAATCGGAACCGTCGCCGAGGCGTCGGCCGAACAGGAGCTCGCGTCCTGTACCGTCACATGCAGCGTAACCGGCTGGCCACTCCCGTCCGCAACGTAGCTCACGTTGCTACTGGTCAGGTTTGACGACGTCGCATGCTCCAACGTCCATTGGATCGAGCTCCATGAACCGTTTCCGGATGGACCATCGACAGACGCCGAGCTTGCTCCTGTCGCACAAATCGCAGTGTCGGAGAGGTGGATCGATGGCGCTCCCGGAGCAGAATTAACAACCACCGTCAACGGCTGCGAAGTCACCGTGCAGCCGTTCGCGTCGGTCGTCGTCACCGTGTAGGACATCGTGGCGCTCGGAGTGTCGGAGATCATCCGCGTGGCCGCGCCGCCGGGACTCCATTGGTAGGTCGACCATCCCGATCCAGCATCGAGCATGACGGGCTGGCCCGCGCACACGGGATTGGTGCCGCCGACCTGGATGATCACTGGTGGCGTGCAGGTCTGCGCTTGCACGACACCTGGCATCGCCAGCGTCAGGATCAGAATCACTGCGTTGGTGAAGCGGGACATGAGACCTCCGGAAGCGTCACAAGGAGCAACGCGAAAGACTATTTATTTGCGTAATGGAAGATAGGTGGGGCCACCGGAACTTATCCGATGCCGAGCGCGGCTGCAATAGGTTTATGCCGAACGAATGTTCGGTCTTGGACTCCCACGCGGAAGGGTTTGAGCCCTCCCCGCGTTCACGACACCCGATGAAAGCACGAGTTACTCGTAAGGTCGTTATCGGCAACATCACCATTGGTGGTGACAGCCCCATCGCTGTGCAGTCGATGACGGCCACGAAGACGCAGGACGTCGCCGCCACGATCCGGCAGGTGGAACTGCTCGAGGCGGCCGGCGCTGACGTGATCCGCATCGCCATCGACACCGCCAAGGACGTCGACGCGCTTGCCGAAGTGCGCGCCGCCCGACCAAACGCCAACCTCGTCATCGACCTTCAGGAGAACTACCGCCTGGCTGAGCGCGTCGCGCCGTTCGTGCAGAAGCTCCGCTACAACCCCGGCCACCTCTACCACATCGAGCGCGACAAACCGATCCGCGACAAGGTCGCCTACCTCGTCGACGTCGCACGCGCGCACGGCTGCGCGATCCGTATCGGCGTCAATGCCGGCTCGGTCGATCCCGAGCAGCTCGACAGATATCCGAAAGAGGACTCGATCTCGCCGATGATCGATTCCGCGCTCGAGCACTGCCTGATGCTCGACGACCTCGGCTTCGATCAATACGTCGTCTCGCTCAAGGACTCCGATCCAAACAAGGTCATCGACGCAAACATCCGTTTCGCCGCGGCCCGTCCCGACGTCCCGCTCCACCTCGGCGTCACCGAAGCGGGCATGCCGCCTGACGGCGTGATCAAGACGCGCGTCGCCTTCGAACAGCTCATCACCCGCGGCATCGGCGACACGCTTCGCGTCTCGCTGACGTTGCCCTTCGAAGACAAAGGTGAAGAGATCACCGTCGGCCGCAAGATCCTCGAAGACATCGCAAACGGCCGCCTCCGCTCCGTAGCGCGTTTCGAGCAGAAGGGGATGAACATCATCAGTTGTCCCTCCTGCTCGCGCGTCGAGAACGAAGCGTTCATCGATCTCGCGCAGAACGTCAAAGAGATGACGAAGTACGCGAACGAGCACGACATCACGATCGCCGTCATGGGCTGCCGCGTGAACGGACCCGGCGAGACCGACGACGCCGACCTCGGCATGTGGTGCGCTCCAACGTACGTCAATCTCAAGCGCGGCCCCGAGACGCTCGGCCACTACACGTATGATGAGATTCTCGGCCGTCTGCGTGTGGAGCTCGACAAATTGATCGAAGAGAAGCGAGGCGTCGCGGTTTGAAACGAATCCCCTATCTCGTTCTCTCCGTCATCGTGATCCTTGCCGACGCCTGGACAAAGTTTCTGGTCTCGTCGCGCATCGATCTGCACGAGTCGATTCCGCTGATCCCCAACTTCCTGCAACTCGTTCACGTGCGCAACACCGGCGCAGCATTCGGAATCGGCGCGAATGCCGACTCCCGTTTCGTTCCCCTGCTGCTGAACCTCGGCGCCATCGGCGTCTTCTTCGTCGTCGTCGCCTACGCCTTTCGCGCTGCGGTGACCGACCGCGTGCTCCAGACCGGACTGCACCTGATTCTCGGCGGCGCCATCGGCAATCTCATCGACCGCTTCCGCCTCGGCTACGTAGTCGATTTCGTCGACGTCTTCGTAAAGTCGCACCACTGGCCCGCCTTCAACGTAGCCGACTCCGCCATCTGCATCGGCATCGGCCTCCTCTTCCTCGACATGAGAAAGAAGCCCGACGACGTCACGGCGGCGGAACCTGCGGCGTAACCTGGTGTAGCGCCGTAGACAAGCGTAGCGCCGTCGGCTCGACGGCTGTTCCGCCGCCGGCCCGGCGGCGACCTTTCCGAGGTACACTTCCCACTCCCACACCGCATCGCGCGTGCTCCGCGCGAAATGCCACGTCAACTAATCCCACACAACGAATACCAAAAACTAAAGATCCGCTCCCGCGGTTATCTCCCGCATTGGGAGATCGAGGGTGCAACCTACTCGATCACCCACCGGCTCATCGATTCGCTTCCCATCGAAGTCACACGCCAGCTCTCGTTAGAAAAACAAGCGATGGAGCGCCAGATCACCGGCGGAATCCGCGCACTTACTGTCATCGAGCGAAGCCGGATCGGGGATGCCTTCGCTATTCGTCTCGACGACGAACTGCACGCAGAGCGAGGAGCGTGTCATCTGCGAAATCCGAAGCTGGCGGACCTCGTAGCCGGCAACCTGCAGCACTTCAATGGGCGTCGCTACGAGCTTTACTCATGGTGCGTGATGCCGAATCACGTCCACACCGTGGTCAAGCCATTCGCAGGCGAGTGCCTCGAGGAGATTCTCCATTCGTGGAAGTCGTACACGGCGCACAAGGCGACTGCGATCGTCGGAACGAGGAAGCTTTGGGCGCGTGAGTATTTCGATCGCATGATTCGCGATGAGCGGCATCTGGCGGATGCGATCCGCTATGTACGGAACAATCCTGCGAAGGCGGGGTTGGTGAATTGGAAGTGGGTTGGGTGAAAGTCGCCGGCGAGCCGCCGGCGATACAGCCGGCGGGCCGCCGGCGCTACGCTACGCACACTTGCGGCCCGCCGGTCTTTCTTACGCTGCCGGTTCCGCTGGCGCGGATTCGGTCAACTGACGTTGCGCCATGGCGGCCATGCCCATCAGGCCGCCCATGCCCATCGACTCCACCGCGGTCGACGGCACGATCATCATCGCGCCCTTTTCTTTCAGTCCTTCGTAGAGCATGTTCATGGCGCGGAGGTGCAGGGCGGTCGGGTTGTCGTGATACGAGGCCGAGGCGACCTGGAAGAGCTTGGCGATCTCCACTTCTGCTTCGCCGAGGATGATGCGGGCGGCTTTCTCGCGCGCGGCTTGCGCTTCGCGCGACATCGCGTCCTGCAGCGCGTCGGGAATGATCACGTCGCGCATCTCCACCGACTGCACGGTCACGCCCCACGGATTGCAGCGGCCGTCGATGAGCTCCTGAAGCAGCTCTTCGATCTTCTCGCGTCCGCGCAGCAGATCGCCGAGAGACGTGCGTCCGATGATGTCGCGCAGTGCGGTCTGCGCGGCCCAGCTCACGGCATCCTGATACTGCTGCACTTCGAGCGCTGCCTTCTCCGCGTCGTACACCATCCAGAACAGAACGGCGTCGACGTTGACCGGCACGGTGTCCGAGGTCAGCGTCTGTTCGGCGGCGAAACTCGTCGTGATCACGCGCTGATCGATCCACGACGAAACGTTATCGATGAACGGCACGATCCAGAAGAGTCCCGGCCCGCGCAGTCCGATGAACTTGCCGAGGCGAAGGACGACCGCCTTCTCCCACTGCTTGGCCACCTTCGGCGACTGCATCAGCACGAGGCCGAGCAAAAGACCGCCGATGACTCCGAAGGGATTCTCCGTGGCGATCGTGACGGCCAGACCGGTCACGAGCGGCAGGACCAGAACGGCCACAGCGACGATGTTGATGCGCGGCCCCTGAGGACGAACACGTGGTTGGCTGGCGATTGCTGCGACTGGAAACATTAGCTTTCTCCTTCCTTCAGTCGCCGCGCGATCTGCTGCATCGCTTCGCGCGGCGAATACCCGAGGGCTGCGGAATCAGTGAGGAAGCGGTCGATGTGCGCGGCCAGACGTCGCTCGCGATGTCCTGCATGCGACGCCTTCGGCACGCTGTCGGCGATGAACGTCCCCACGCCCCGCCGCGTGACCAGTACTCCCTCACGCTCGAGTGTGACGTAGACCCTGGCCACAGTGTTGGCGTTGACGCGAAGATCAACCGCAAGCTGCCGTACCGTCGGCAATTGGTCACCGGAACGAAGGCGGCCGGTGGCGATGGCCACGCGGATCCCGCGCTCGAGTTGCGCGTAGATCGGCGTGCGGTCGTTGGCGTCGATAGAGATAGGGGCGGTCACTGCTGTCCTCTTGTACTACTAATTTAGTACATGTTTCACGGGAAGTCAAGAGTCATTGACAGCAATATTGGAAATCGCATTCAATGCCTGCGGTCCAACTGCAGCAAATAACCAGTCGCCACCAACGGCGGAACCACGTGCCGAAGGAGTTTCCTATGCGGAACGTGTTTACCGACTTCGGGCTGTCGCTGCTGCTCGCCGCAAGCGTTTCTGCGGCGACATTCACGGTCACGAATACCAACGACAGCGGCCCCGGCTCGCTCCGGCAGGCCCTCGCCGACGCGAATGGTTCCGCGAGGTCCACCGGCGTGGCTGCCACGGTCGCGTTCAGCATCGGATCGGGCCCTCGGACGATTGCGCCACTCGCTTCCCTGAGCGTGGAGGCCAATGTAACGATCGATGGGACGACGCAACCGGGTTACTTCGATAAACCGCTGATCGAATTGAACGACTCGTTGATCGCCACGGGCGCCACCGGCTCCTGTCTCGATTCTGCCGGGACGATTCGGGGACTGGTCATCAATCGTTGCAGTGGCCGCGCGATCTTGATGAATGGAGGGCGTGTCACGGCGTGCTTCATCGGCACGGATGCCACCGGTCAAACCACTCTGCCGAACAGCGTCGGGATCATGTTGTCTGGTCTACCCGCGCTGGTCGGCGGATTCTCGGACGCCGAGGGCAACCTCATCTCCGGCAATCAGCGAAACATCACCGCGGCGGCAACCGGAAGCGAGATCGCGCACAACCGGATCGGCACCGACAGTACCGGTGAGGCGACTCTGGCCTTCAACGGCGGGGTGGCCATCTCTGTCGAGAATGCACGCGACATCTCCATCCTGGACAACGTCATTGCGGGACACGGCGTTGGAATCGATTGTAACGTGGCGCAGGGTGTGCTGATCAACCGGAACCGGATCGGGGTCAGCGCCTTGAACAAACCGCTGCCGAACACGATTGGTGTTCACGTGCATCAGACCGACTTGGCACAGATCGGAACAAACGGCGAAAACATCATTGCGTACAACACCCTTGCCGGTATTGAGATCGACGGCAACTCCACCCGTGATGCGATTCGCGGCAATTCGATCCACCACAACAGCATGATCGGCATCGACCTCTCGGTTTTGTCCTTCGTCGATGGTGTCACGCTCAATGATTCCGGAGACTCCGATGGCGGCCCGAACCTGCTGCAGAATTATCCCGTTCTCACCAACGCCACGTCGGCCGGCGGGCAAATCACGATCACGGGCACAATCAACACGAACGCCAATCAACTCATCGCTCTCGATTTCTACGCCAGCGGGCAATGCGCGACCTCTGGCAATGGGGAAGGCGAAACCCCCCTCGGCTCTTCGTCAGTCCAGACCGACAACAACGGTAACGGCACGTTCACTGCCATATTGCCAGGGATCATTGCACCCGGTTCGGTCGTGACGGCAACTGCGACGGACCCTTTCGGCAACACATCCGAGTTTTCCGCTTGCCGCGCTCTGCAGGGCTCTGGAACCTTCATCGTTAACAACTCCGCGTCGGTAAGCGAAGGGGCCGGGAGCGTTACGATCTCCGTTCTGCGAACGAACGGCACTGACGGCGCTGCGACCGTCAACTACGCAACCGCGAACGGTACGGCCACGGCGGGGAGCGACTACACATCAACATCGGGAACGCTTTCCTTTGCCGACGGCGAGGGTTCAAAGTCATTCGCGGTTCCGATTACGAATGACGCCACGTACGAAGGCAATGAGGCGTTCACGGTCACGCTCACCGGCGCTACGAATGGAACATCGATCGGAAGCCCATCCACGGAAACGATCACGATCGTCGACGATGAACAGCCGCCCGGCCTCAGCATCGCCGACGCTTCTCTTTACGAGGGAAACAGCGGCACGACGAATATGACATTTACGGTCACGCTCACCGGCGCCGCTGCCCATCCGGCGACCGTGCGGTACGGAACGACCGGGAACTCTGCTACCGCCGGCATCGACTTTCAGCCAGCCGGCGGAACCTTGACATTCAATCCGGGAGAAACGCAGAAGACGATCAGCGTCCCGATTTTCGGCGATACCCTGATCGAGGGAAATGAGGTGTTTTTCGTGTCGCTGTTCTCGGCCGCCAATGCGACGATCACGCGCACCTCCGCCGCCGGATTGATCATCGACGATGACGGCACCACAAACATCATCAGCGCGAGCGACGTCGAGATCGCCGAAGGAAACAGCGGCACGACGAACGCTGTCATCACTCTGATCGCCCGCCAGCCGTTCAATGGCGAGCTGGACTTTTTCACAGTCGATGGCTCGGCAAAGGCCGGCAGCGATTACACCTCTCGCACGATGGCCATCACCTTCAATAACGAGACGATCAAGACGATTACGGTTCCCATCATCGGCGACACCCTCGCAGAGCTCGACGAGACCTTCACCGTTCACCTCTCGCTCATCCCCCGCTTTCCGGGCCAGGGCTTTAGGCTTGACCGTTCCGTCATCACAGTCACGATCGTCAACGATGACATGGGAGTCGGTCCTGCGCAGTTGATCATTCCCACGGGGAAGAGCTCGCCGCTCAGGGTCGCGCTCGGCGTTCCGTCGCAGCTGGCAGTCACCTTCACATCTTCCAATCCGAGCATCGCCTCCGTGCCGGCAAGTGTCCAGGTCAGCGGAGCCTCGCTCGTCGACGTCACCGGAGTGCAGGCGGGAAACGCAACGATCACGGCAGCGTTGCCCCTCGGCAATGGCCCTCCCGTCACGATCGACGTGTCGGTCTATGACGCGGCCAACCTCGTGCTCGCGCCTGCGACTCAGCATCTGCCAATCGGCGGCACGGCAATCATCAGCGCGTCATTCGATCCGCCCCTCAAAGTAGCCGAGGAAGCAACGCTGAGCACATCGGGGCTGACCGCGATCACGTTCCCCGACCGGGTCTCCGTCGGTCCCGGTCAGACCGTGCCCTTCATCATCAAAGGCGTGGGGATCGGACACCCTCTTTTGAGCGCAACGCTCGGAGCTGCCCGCGGAAATGCCGTTACCTCGATCAATATCGATGTCTTCGATCCTGCGACGACGCCGGTCATCACAAAGGTCTCTCCTTCCAATGGGCTCGTCGCCGGCGGCACACCGGTAACAATCGCTGGATCCAACTTTCGCCTCGATTGCATCGTTCGTTTCGGCGACGTCCCTGTTGCGAATGTCATCTCCTTCACAACCAACTCGATGACAGTCATCACGCCTGCGCATGCCTCCGGCGCCGTCGACGTGTCGCTTGCATGCAGCGTCGATGGATCCACGTTCCCGAGTGGGTTCACCTACCTCGCGGCGACTCCGACGCTGTCGAGTGTGACGCCTGGCTTCGGCATGACCACGGGCAATTCGCTCGTGACGATTGCCGGAACGAATCTCGCCAGCGGTTGCTGGCCGTTCTTCGACGGGATCGCCGCGCGTGCGGCCATCGTAAACGCGCCGTCGCAGATCATCGCATCGACTCCCGCGCACCCGGTCACGGCGACCATTCCTGTTGTCCTCCGCTGCAGCGGGGCCGCCGACGTATCGCTCGCCGCCGCCTTCACCTACTCCAACGCCGCGGAATCGCCGGTGATCACCGGTGTCGATCCGCTGGTTGGTTCGCCCGGAGAGTCGGTAGCGATCAGCGGCGCGCGATTCCGCCTCGATGATGCCGTCACGTTCGACGCCGTCGCCGCGAAGGTCCTCTCCACCGCACCCGATACGCACATCGTCCGCATCCCCGATTTGCCCTCGGGCAAAACCAGCATCACGGTGACCGATGCCGGCGGCCACGCGTCAACGACCGGTCCGATCTTCGCCGTGCTCGATCCGCAGCCGCCACAGATTACCGGTGTGACGCCCGCGACGACCCGTCCGGCCAACGAGGTCACGCTCGATGGCAGCGGCTTCCGGTCGGGATACACATTCACGATCGGCAATCAACCCGCTCCACTGTTGACCATGACCTATAGCCGGGTCGTGTTGCGCGTTCCGGAGCTCAACGCCGGCTCGTACGAAATCGACGTCCTCAACGCCGCGTCGCAGACTGCCGCGATTGGACCGCAGTTGACGATTCTCGCCGCCGGTCTGAGCGTAACGCGCGTCTCACTAGCCTGTGCGAACACAGACGGCGGCGTGCCGATGACGATCACGGGTTCCGGTTTCGCTCCGGGTGTGGTGGTTACATTCGATGGAGTGATTGCGCCGGGACCTGCAGTCATCGACGCGCAGACGATCACGATCAGGCTGCCGTCCCTGCCGGCCGGGACGCCGCGCGTTGCCGTCACGAATGCGAACGGCGACTCCGCGTCGCTCACGAATGCATGCAGTATCACCTCGCCATTCGATCCTGCTGGATGCTCGCCTCGAGGACGTCCAGCGCGCCACTGACACACAACCGGCAGAGCAAGTGCAAGGCTGGGCGTAGAAAACGTTAGTCGACGTTGTTTTCCGCGCTCTCTTTTCACCGCAAGAGAGTCAATAGCCGCTCAGCGCGCCGGCGCCTTCACGAAGCGATCGAGAAACTCGAGCGTCCGCTAAAACAAGTGGCGGCCCCAAACGAGGCCGCCACTCACACAACATTACTACTCGGTCACAGGCTTCGACGGCGGCGTCGTCTTCGGAGGAGTCTTCGCTTTTCGCGACCTTCGAGGAAGCGTTGACGCCATGATGTCGATGTGGGGCTGGAGAACCAGACCTTCATCGCCGCCGAGCTGCTTGCCGACCTTGTACACCCTGCGCGCTTTCGCGGTGGCCTGCCAATGGTGATAATCCAGACCGTACGTGAGGATGTCGGTGTACGCCTTCAGCTCGTCGAGTACAGGACGCTGCTCTTCGAAGTCACGATGCGCTTTCAGCTCGTCGGACGTCGTCGCTGCCGATTGTGCCCACACTTGGGATGCCGTGAGACCGTTGATGGCCGCTTCGACAAACGGCCGTGGGACTGCTTTCGCCACGCGCATCCGCCCCTCCTGAAGCGGATCCGGTGGCACGATGGCCGGCATCGTTTCCCGCAACGCCCTCAGGATCTCCACGCGGTCTGCGGGAGCCAGAGTCGTCGCGCGGATTGCCGCTACGATGTCTGCCGGGGTTAACGTTACTGCGGTTGTTTGAGTCGAACTACCGGGGGTTGAGGACAATGGGTCTCCTTTACTTTGTTATGGACTAAACATGCGAGCTGTCGCCTATTCGCCAGTTCCTCGCTATTACTTAGATTCATTAGAAAAAGGAAAGTTTCAGATCGACAGCGTTCCCTGTTGGGACGCCGTGCGTTTTCCGCGGTGATAGTGCGTAAACAAGCCACAGTCAGCGTGCTTCGTTTGACCGTTCCGGCGAATACTTTGAGGGATGGCGCTGACTCAATGAGTGGTGGCGTTCACCAGTTGCTTCGTGACACTCACCGTCTGAGCGTTGGCGTCCACCCGTCGACCTGTGACGCTCACTACTCGAGCGGTGACTGTCCGCCCGTTGACTGGCGACGGTCACGCATTGACTGGTGACGCCCACCAGTTGACTGGTCGCGCTCACCAGTTGACTGGTCGCACCCACCAGTTGACTGGTGACAGTCCACTAGTTAACTGGTGACGGCCACCAGTTGACTGGTGGCGCCCACTAGTTGAGTGGTGACGGTGACGAGTTAACTGGTGACGCCCACCACTCGTAGCGTGGCGCTCACCACTCGCAGCGTGACGGCCACCACTCGCAGCGTGACGGCCACCACTCACAGCGTGGCGTCCACCACTCGTAGCGTGGCGCGCACGCTATCGAGCGTCCGCGTGACGCTATCAGCCAAGCGTCGAACCAGTGCGGCATTCACGGCCACGCACGTGAACGTCACGCGCACGGGGATTCGATCCAACGGCTCATCCGCAGATATCGCAGATGTTCACAGATACGATCTGCGTTTATCTGCGTCATCTGCGGATGGCTTCTGAGAGTGATCTACTTCGCCGAGTGCCGCCGCGAAAGATCGGTCACCTGGATCGTGACGACTTGCGTCGCGGTGAGCGTGCCGCTCGTCAGGTTGACCTGGAATTGGTAGCTGCCGGGCGTCGTGAGCGACGTCGTATTGACGGTGACGCGGATCGATCCACCGGCGGCCACCGACGCGGCGTTCGCGCTGACCGTCCCATTGAAGCCGCTCGGCGGTTGGACCGCGACGGCCGCCGTGCCGGTGAATCCATTCACGGCGACGAGCTGATAATCCGCCGCAGTCGACGATCCTCGGCTCACCGTGAGCGATCCCGGACCCGAAATGGCGATCGCGGCGGCTGGCGCGGGCGGTGGTGCGGCACCCGAGGAGCTCGATCCGCGCATGACGTTCCAGATGGCCGGATCTTCCACGCCCGCGCTCCAGGCCGCGAAGCCGGCGATCGACGCGTGCCGATCCTTCAGCAGTTGCACCTTCTTCGCGTAGCTCGAAGCATCCTGGAAAAACACGGTGTGCCCGCCGTACGTGAACGTCGCCTCGCCGTTCGCGTCATGCGAGACCGTCGCGCCATTGCTCTGCGCGAGTTGCATGGCCGAGGCGTAGGTCACGTCGGTGGCGGCGCCGGAGCTCCAGTCGTATCCGTACCACGGCAGCGCGATCATGATCCGGTCGTTCGGAATCACGCTTTGCGCATACGTGGCCACGCCGTCGATCCAGTTCAGCGGCGCGATCGGACCCGGCGCGCTGCCCGGATAGCTGTAGTCGTACGCCATGATCTTCACGGAATCCGCAATCCCGCCGATCGCACGCCAATCCTCACCGCCCGGACCATTCCAGTTGGCGCTGTCGCTGGTCTTCGCGTACACGGTGACGGAGAGCTTCTTGTTCGCCGCGTGCAGTTTCGATCCGAGAGTCGTCAGAAACGCCGTGAAGTTGTCGCGCGACGCAGCCGGCAGGCGCTCGTAATCGATATCGATTCCGTCGAAGGCCTGCATGACGACGAGCTGCGAGATTGCCGCGGCCGTCGATTCACGTGAGACCGGCGACGCCAGCACGGCCGCCGCGGTGTTCCCGTCGAAACTGCCATTGACGACGTTCTGCACGGTCGGAACAAGCGTGCCGCTCATCGATGAGCGCCAGGTTGCGTTTTCCGCGTTCCAGTTTTTCAACGGTGTTCCGTCGGCGTTCCAGCTATACCAGACGGGGTTCGTCTCGTTCAGCGTGCCGAGGTTCGATTGGAGGGACTTGAGGGCATCGGCGTTCCAGGGTGGAATCCACGCCGACTCCTGATAGGCGAAGGTCGAAGCGGCAAATGTGAACAGCAACGCGGCGATCGCGGCAATGCGCATCAGGCTCCTTCGCCCTGCGATCCGCTATGCCGTTCTCCAATGCGGAGATGAACGTTCCAGAATCACGTTCGGCAGTCCAGCCGTCTGCTATCAGACCTGAGACTTTGCGCCCTCCCGTCGCCGGGAGTATGCCTTTGTCGCGCGATCGCGGCTTTTCTTAAGACTCACAATAATAGATCGCGCGCGCGTGCCATTCCACCTCGACCATAAACAAAAGAGCGGCCTGAGCCGCTCTTCTGATGTGTCAGCTAATGATTCGATTCAAGTCAGGCGTTGTGCAGTTCGTATCCATGCTCCGTGTCGCGCAGGCGTGTGCCGAGCTTCTCGTTCAGCCGGCTCTCGAACCCTTTCACACCGTTCTGGTCGGTTCCGGTGAGGATGGCCACGAACTCGCCGTCGCGATTGTGGCAGACGATGTCTTCCTGCCGGCAAAGCTTGGCCAGATCGCGATTGAGATCGGCGTCCTTTTCGGCCGCTTTGATCCAATAGAGCGCGAAGGGCTGGTCGAGCTTACGGACGGTGTCGACGTTCCGCTGCAGACGCTCGTTGAAATCCGGATCGAAGTCGACGCTGCCGCTCTTGGCTTTCAGCACCGGCCCGCGCTTCGAATCACTCGGGGTGTCCGCCGCGCTCATCAGTGACGACATCTCGTCCGGCGTGATCGAGTGCAGCTTCGACCCGCGGAGGTTGAGCCGCCTGCCGCTGCGCCGGATCAGCGCATCGACCCGTGCGCGCAACTCGGATGAAGAGAATGGCTCCGTGATGAAATCGTCCGCGCCCGCGCGCAGATAAAGGACGCGTTCCGACTCACGGTGCGCATTCGGCGACAGGAACGCGATCGATGACGTGGAGCTATGCGCGAGCTCGAGAATCGCAGCAATCGCGGTCACGGAGCGCGAAGGCGTCACCAGCACGAGACCGGGCCGTTCACGCTTGACGCGCTCGACACCGGCTTTGAGATCCGGCTCCGACTGCACTTCGTACTCATTACCGAGTGACTCCTGAACGCGGCGCAGCGTTTCCTGACTCGCGCCAAGAACCAGGATCTTGCGCGATGTCTCGCGCGACGTCTCCCACGGCTTGGTCACGTCAACCGTCCGTTCGTCTTCGCCGCGATAATTGATCAGTCCGCGGCCATTGAGAATCCGGTAGTGCGATGTCAGATCGTCATTGCTGGCGTAGCGCAGATTGGAGGCGCGCATGAGCCGTCCGCCGGTGGCGGCGTCATGAGTCAGCGACACCACGCCGGCCGCGTTATGCTCGAGCTGTCTCGTGATCGCGTTCAGCTCCGGATCGTCCTCTTCGCCGACGAGCAGCGTCGTCACCGGCAGATCTTCCAACGCATTGATGAGCGACTGTGTAATCGATGTCGCGAAATGACTGGAGAACGACGTGTTGATCAGCGTATAGACCGGATCGATGACGAGTCGCCGCGCCCCCATCTTCCGGATCAGGTCGCCGAGCTCGCCGACAATGGCCATGACGTCGGCAGGACTCTCCACCAGCTCGAAGTAGCGATTGCTGGGGTTGAGTATTGCCAATTGGCCGCGTTTCACCGCTTCGTCGATGCCGAATCCGATTCCGCGCGCCTGCGCCAGAACGTTCTCCGGCTTCTGATCGGTAATCAGTATCCCCGGTTCCTGATGCTCGAGTCCTCGGGTAAGGAACTGCAACCCGAACAGCGTCTTGCCGACGCCGCCCGCGCCTTTTACGAGATAAACCTTGTTCGGCATCAGGCCACCGGCGCCGTAGTCGAGAAGGTCGATGCCGCTGATGCAGCGCTCGCAGTCGGCGTTCTTTGCCTCGGACGCGGTAGCCGGATCGGCGGTCGGTTCGACGATCGGATCGCCGAGGGGAAGCTCTTTATCGGTTTTGAGAATGGTGGGAGGGGCGGGTTCATAACCCTGGGATGATTTGCTCGATCGCACGTCCGTGGATCCGTTCATAAGAAGCCTCTTCTCTCAATGAGTGGGTTGTACAGCTCGTGGTTTCTTACGGCAGAGCAGCGAGAAAGCAATGACTGCGCCACCGTCAATCCGTCGCCTGCCTCGGCGCCCGCGCACGCTGCACAGGCGGAGGCGGTGTTGCTGCAAACTGAATCTGATCGCTGGTCGATACCTGTTGTTCGCTGGCAAAGATCGAGGCCTCCAGCTTCTGAAGATCCTGGAAGCTGCCAGTGTGGGTGCGTACCGCTTCGCCCGGCTCGCTCAACCGCGTCACCTCGAACGGCTCTGTCGCCGGCTTGAGCGAGACATGCCGGATCTCCTCCGGCTTGATGTCATGAAACGTTCTGTACAGCGAGATCATCTGCGGCGTCGTCAGGTTCGTATCGGCCGCGCTCGACAACGTCGTCAGCGCCTCCACTACGCCAAGCGCCTGCTGCGGCTGCATTCTCTGAAGCTTTTCCCGGAGCGCGCTGATGACCTGTTGCTGCCGCAGCTCCCGCGCGTAATTGTCGCCCTCCGGTCCGATGACATAACGGTAGCGCGCATATGCCAGCGCCCGCTTGCCGTTCAGGTGATGCCAGCCCTGCGCGAATCCATCGTGAAAAAGGTAGTCATAGAAGCCGTGCTGGCAGTAGATGTCGACGCCGCCGAGGTTGTCGATCAGTTTCTCGAACGCGGCGAAGTCGACGCGCACATAGGCGTGGACCGGCTGTTTGAAGACTTCCGACACCGTGTCGCACAACAGGCCCGGGCCTGCACCGGGATAACCGCCCTGATCTCCCATCTCGTTCGCGTAATTGATGCGATGCGATCCATGCCCATCGATATGAACCCACAGATCTCTGGGAATGGAAACAATTGCCGCCTGCTTCGTCGAGGGCTTGAGACTCAGGAGCATGATGGAGTCGGCAAGATTGTCGTGCGTGGGATGATTCGCGCCGCCCACGCCGTAGAGCACGATGTTCACCCGATCCTGCGCCCACCCCTCGGCCACTCGATTCGGCACAGCCCTGTGCGACGGCGAGAAGCTGGTGTAGACCGCGATAAGAGCGAGAGTAATCAGCACCCCCGCCACCACGAACATCGTCAGCTCTACGACGGTCTGCGCTCTTGTGGGTTTTGCCGGCCCGGCATTCTCGCTCACGAAGCGGCCGCTACCGTCGGGGTTTTGCCAGCGCGTATGACGCAAGCGAAGGGAATCGAGATCGTTGTCGGGTGCCATTGCTGAAGTGTGGCGACGCAGGAGTTTGCATTCGCGGTGCCACGCGTTGGCAGACCGCTTGAACCTGCGCCGCGCATGAAAGCCAAACTCCTCGTATTCGTACTTCTCCTTTGTGCAAGCGCGGCGCTTGCCGGCGACTGGACTTCGATCGTCCCGGGCCTCGACTATCAGGAATTCGCCGAAGGCAATATCGATGTCTACGTCGCGCGCGTCGACCTCAGCAATGACGACCTCATGGTCATCTCGACACGCCAGACCGACAAGGGAATGAAGGTCAGCGACTTCGCGAAGAAGAATGATGCTCTGGTCGCAGTCAACGGCGACTATTTCGACGACCATTTCAATCCAATCGGCCTGGCGATCGGTCCCTGCGGTCAATGGGTGGGATCGAAAGACACCAGCCGCGAGGGCGTCGTCGCCATCGGTGAGCACCGCGCAGAGATCAGGACGCAATCGGAAGTGATGGACCCTCCCGAGGATTGGATCGAGACCGCGTTGTCCGGCTGGCCCCTTCTTGTGAAGAATTGCACTCCCCTCTCGGCGAGCTTGCCGGGAAGCGCCGGCTTTACACGCTCACCGCATCCGCGCACCGCAGCCGGCGTGTCGAAGGATGGCAAGACTCTCTATCTCGTCGTCGTCGACGGGCGGCGCGCCAGTGTGCCGGGCATGACGCTGGCCGAGCTCGCCGCGTTCATGAATCACCGTCTCGACGCCTGCTGGGCGATCAATCTCGACGGAGGCGGATCGAGCGCGATGTGGGTCGAAGATCACATCGTCAATCATCCGAGCGATGGCGTCGAGCGGCCGGTCGGAGATCATCTTGCCGTGGTGCTCAAGAGCGACTATGCGGGATGCGATGTTCCTGCCGCGACAACGACTGCTACGCCATCGCAACACTAAATTGGAATATCCATTGCAATGCGGCCAACCCGAGAGGCTGCAACATTCTTCAGTATCACCCTCCATTTGACAACTGAGATCAGGATCAGGGAAGGACGCCCAATGAGGCTCGCTAGAAGCTTCCTCGCCGTCGCAATGACAATCGTGTCCGCAACGGTTTTACACGCCCAGCAGCAAGACACTTCCTACACAAGAATCACTACTCTGGAGTCCGCAGTCACTCGAGGCCAGGCCACTCGGGCAGAGAAGCTCGAGCTTGCCGGCCTCTACAATCAGGCAGGCCGCTATTACGAGGCGTCGAAGCTCACCGACGCTCTCCTCGCTTCCGATCCGAATGACGCGGAAGCCAAAGCGGCAGCCGACGTCGCCGCGAATGGAAGACGCGACACCGCGGCACGCAACGTTGCGGCAGCCGAGGCAAAGGCACACGCCAGCAGCGCAACCGATCAGGATCGCCTTGCGCTCGCCGACGCGTACTTCGACGCCGGCAGCTACGGCATCGCGGCTTCGATCTACGAGCACCTGCCGCAGGCGATGCGCACGCGCGATGTGCGCTTGCGTGAAGCGCGTGCGTTGGCGTGGTCGAACCAGACCGATCGTGCCGAGCGTGCCTACTCCGCGCTCCTGAGCGAGCAGTCGACGCCCGATCTCCGGCTCGAATACGGCCGCGTGCTCACCTGGATGGGGAACTCGCACGCCGCAATCACGACGCTCAACGACGTCTACACCACCGCGCCGAGTGAGGATGCGGTGATCGCACTCGCCAATGCGCGGGCGTGGAGCGGCGACCGGGAAGGCGCGATCGCCCTTCTCAATGAGTACTATGCTGCGCATCCGGATGCGGCGCAGGCGCATGATCTCTCCGCGCAGTTCTCCTCCTCCCCTGACCTGCGTCTGGAGAGAGTCGGCAAACTGATCGCCGCGCAGCCCTACAACCTCGCCCTTCACGTCGAGCGGGCCAGAATGTTGTACGACGCGGGAAGGTATGCCGAGGCGCGTAATGAGGTGACCTTCGTAAGGGAGCACTCACGCGCGAAGATCGCCGGGCTCGATGATCTCGCCGCCCAGATCGAACAGCGCCGCCACGAGGAGCTCGCCAAACTCGACCAACGGCGCGCCGCACTCGACGCGCAGGCAGCGACCGCGATGGCCTCATCGTCCGTCAACAACGCCGACGAGCTCCTCTCACTTGCTAAAGCCTACACAGGCCTCGGCGCCTACGATCAATCGATCAGCCTTTATAACCGGTACCTGCAACTGAAAGCGGACGATACCGATGCGCGCATTCAGTATGCCCGCGTCCTTTCGTGGGACAGGCGCTGGAATGCGTCGGAACGGCAATACGAGATTCTGGTGAAGCAGGAGCCGGATCGGGCCGACCTCCGTTATGAATACGGCCAGGTGCTCTCCTACGAGCCCGATTATCCGAACGCGGTCACAGTCTTCACGCAGTTGTCGGATCTTCATGACAATCCGCGCGCGAATCTCTACACCGACGTTCCCGAGCACGCCCACTACAGCCTCGGACAGATCTATCGCTGGTTCGGCTGGAACGAGCACGCCGTCGCGGAGCAGAATGCAGCCATCGGCCTCGATTCCTCGTACGCGGCTGCGCACGAAGAGCTCGACCTGGCCCGTCACTCCCGTCCCGCCGCTGCGGTCGACGCCCGCGTGACGTACGCGACCGACTCGAACGATTTCACGATGAAGCGCCTGGATCTCGAAGGCAATCGCTGGGTGTCGCAACGATGGGATGCCGATCTGTCGCTGGGCCGTCATGAGTTCGAGCACGCCGGCGACAGCGTCTACGCGAGTACGATCAGCGTGGGTGCGTCGTATCGCTACACGGACCGCACCACCGCCCGCGGTCGCGTCGGACTCGACTTCTACGACAGCGGACTCGGTACCCGCCCCTATTTTGCGCTCGGCGCGGAGTTCATGCCGAGCCTCCAGAGCCGCGCATCGGTCGACTTCAATCACTACGATCTCGTCTACGACGTCTTCACGCTGACCTCCCTCGGCACTCCCGGTCCCACCTCGCAGCTCAATCTGCGCGATCCGCTCTCCATCAATGACTTCCGCGGTCATTACGACTGGAACGGCGGCGGTTTCTTCTCCTGGCTGGCGGACGGCTCGTACGGCTTCGTCTCGGACAACAACAAGCGCGCCGGCGCTCACGGTCTGGTGACGTTCCGCGTCCTGAAGTCGCCGTTCCTCGCCTTCAAAGTGGACGGCCGCTACCTTGCGTACGACTTCCGTACGAATCGTTACTGGTCTCCGAACGACTACCGGTCGATCGCCGGCGTGGTGCAGGTCGGCCAAACCGTGCGCCAGAAGTTCCGGTGGGACTTCGAAGTGAAAGCGGGGAAGGCGTACGAATCGGGCTTCAGCTCCGACCTGCGCGCCTACGAAGGAAACATCACCGTGCCCCTCAGCGACTCGTTCGATCTGATCGGCAATTACGGTTACGGCAAGAGCGGCAGGCTCGACTCGGTGTTCGCAGGGAGCACGAGCGCGAGCGATTTCGTGAACTACTGGCAGCGCCACTGGTTCGTTGGTGTGCGGGCGAAGCAGCTCTTCGCCAGGGCCAGCGAGCGCCATCCTCACGACCAGTATTACTACGACGCGCGGCCGCTCAGTGAGTCGCCCGTCGTTCCGCCGCTGGGAGGAACCAACTAATGGCAACCGTCAAGAAGCCGCTTCGCCCGGCAACGCAGTTAATCATCTCGATTGCGATCATCGCCCTCGTGGTGATCGCCACTCTTTTCCTGTTCCGCTATCCGCAGTCACTGGGGCCGATCTTCATTACGGCACTCGTCGTGACGCTCGCCTCGTTCCTGCTGCTGCTCGTGCTGCGGCACTTCGTGTTGATCTGGTTCAGCTATCTCCACCAGCGCGAGCTTGCGGATCAGCCGCCCGCGGAGTCGTATCCCTTCGTGTCGATCGTCGTTCCGGCGTACAACGAATCCGAGGTCATTCAAGCGTCGCTCTCGTCGCTGCTGGAGCTCCGCTATCCGTACTACGAGATCATCGCGGTCGATGACGGCTCGACGGACGGCACGTTCGACAAGATGAAGGAGTTCGAAGGAAATCACTACGGCGTGAAGGTCTCCGTCTATCGGAAGGAAAACAGCGGCAAGGCGGACACGCTCAACTACGGGATCCGGCGCTCGCGCGCTCCTGTCGTCGTCTGCATGGACAGTGATTCGCGGCTCACGCCCGATGCCTTGCGTTATGCGATCCGTCCCTTCTCGGACCCGAATGTGGGTGCAGTGGCCGGGAACGTGAAGGTCATCAACCGTCACAACATCTGGACGAAGCTGCAGGCGCTCGAGTACATCGAGGGTCTCAATATCGTCCGCAAGGCGCAGGCGTACTTCCGAACGGTCAACGTGATTCCCGGGCCAATCGGCATCTTCCGCCGCTCCGCATTTGACGCGACGGGAGGCTACGACAGCGACACGTTCGCGGAAGACTTCGACATGACGGTCAAGATCCTCGCGGACGGCTGGAAGATCTATTACGAGCCGAAGGCGGTTGCGTATACCGAGGCGCCGGAGGAGCTGCTCGACGTCATCAAGCAACGCTATCGCTGGAGCCGCGGCATTCTGCAGGCGCTGCGCAAACAGAAGCGGCTGCTCGTCTCGCGCGGGAGCAGCGTCACCACTCCCCTCTCGCTCTGGTACATGGTGTTTGAAGGCCTCGTATGGCCGGCCATGAATATCTTCGCCAGCGTCTTTTTCGTGTGGATCGCACTCATCTACGGCATGACGAAGCTGCTCGTGTTGTGGTGGATGCTGCTGACTGCTCTCGATCTGCTCATCGCCATTCACGCCATCGTGATGGAGGGCGAGCAGATGAGTCTTGCGCCGTACGCGATTTTCTACCGTTTCTTCTACATCACCATCATCGACGTCACAAAGGTTTTCGCCACGCTCGAGGAGCTCGTCGGGCTCGACATGTCGTGGGGAAAGCTCGCTCGGAAAGGACGCATCTAAATCATGAGATTCGATTGGGTCAATATTCTTGCAACCGTCATCTTCGTTTCGATCGTCGTCACGCTGATTCTCGCTGTCGCGTCCTACTTCGCGTATAAGGTGCGCGAGGCGCGCCGTCCCAAGACCGCGGCCGAACTGCGGCAGGACGGCGAGACGAAGGTGTTCTTCACCCAGTACGTGCCGAAATGACGTGCTGGATGCCTGTGCTGACCATGATGTGCGGTCAGCACAGGACTCGTTCGCAGCACTCCTGAATGCCCCGTCATCATGACGCACACGTTCATTGGAAACACCTCGCCAGCTACGGCGCGGTGATGGTCCTGGTGGCGGCGATCGGCGCGTTCGCCCTCTGGTCCTTCTTCGAAAAGCAATCGCTCGTGGTCGTGCCGGATCCGCTGCCGAAGATCACGGTGGTTACGGTCGCCGCCAATTCACGCCTGGCGGCGGCGTGGGTGAATCTGCTGACGCGAGCGGGACTTCAAGCCACGCTCGTGCCGATGGAGAAGTTCGAGCCGGTCGAAGGCGTGGTCGTCATCTGTGACGTGCCCACCATTCCTCCGAAGCTTGCCTCGATGCTGGAGTCATTTGTTCGTCACGGTGGCTCGCTCGCGTTCGCCGGTACCCCGCCGTCGACGCCAATCGGCAGACTGCTTCTGAACGCCGAAGTGGGACCGTCGGACACGGCCATCATATTGTCGGAGAGCGCCTCCCCGATCCTGGCGCGGCTCAATCCCGGCTCCGAAGTGCAGATGCGGCGTTCCTCGGTCGCACTATTAAAGGAGTCGCCGCAGATGATCGTCGACGCGCGCTGGCAGGAGAAGGCGCGCGCGGCGGTGATGCACATGGAGCAGCAAGGCGCACGCTATCTGTGGATGGGCTTCGATCCCGACGCGATGGTGGAGAAGGACGATCGCCAGATGTTGTTGCTGATCCGGACCGCGTTTCGCTGGGCTGCAGGACAACCGGTCTCCCAGGGGGCGGTGGGAGAGGCAGCGACGGCGAAGACGCTCACGCCCGAATCACGGCGCGACGCACGCGCGGCAAGCTTCGCATTCGGCGTTGATCGTCTGGCGAACCGTCGCCTCTTTCTGCTTCACATGGCGAACCGCGGGCCAAAGCCGATCGACAATCCGAGCGTGATGATCTGGCTGCCGCCGAATACGACGGAGGCCTCCATCGGCGGAGACTTCTTCATGAGGCGCAATGTCTCGCTGACCGCGATGCCGGACGAACGCGCCTGGGTGGTGTCGGTGCCGCGGCTCGGGCCGAATGAAGAGCGCGTCGTTAAGCTGAAGATCGAAACGGGACGATGAAGGGAGTGGGGGGTGGGGTGTGGGGGGGTGGCTCGTGGGGGTCGGGAGTCGGGGGTCGGGAGTCGGAGAAAGTCATGCAGCAAGGAGTGGACCGGTTTCCGTCTGTCTGTTCCGTGAATGGAGCATAGGTGACTCCGACTGCCGACTCCCGAACACCGACCCCCGCGATCCACACCCCACTCCCCACCCCCCACTCCCTCCCACCAAATAACCACATTGTCGCCTCACGCCTTACAATCTCGCGCGTGAATCCCGAGGTAAAGGATCTTCAGCCGAAACTGAAGGAAGTTCTTTACGACTGCGCGGTGGAGATCCGCGCTACGAAGGCCGCGCTCTTTCTCTACGACAGCGTCGGACGCTACGAGATCGTCGCCGAGTACGGATTCAAGGGCGCGATCCGCCAGTCGGTCGACCAGAAGGATCCGGTCGTCGATCGCTGCGGCCGCGGACGCTCGGCCTTCTTCGTCAACGGCCTCAGCGCCGAGCCGCGCTTCTCCGAGATCATGTACGAGTCGGCGAGCGACCGTCTCCTCGCCGCACCCATCTACAACCGCGGACAACTCGTCGGATTGATCGACATGCGCGACAAAGCGCAGAAGCAACTGTTCGATAACGCCGATCTCCCGAAAGCACAAAAGATCGCCGAGCGTATCGTCGCGCTCTTCGCAGGCAAGAACGTCTTCGGTCAGCGCTTCATCGCCCTCTCGCATCCCGACGACCCACAGAATGTCGTCCCGCGCTCGACCATTCAGGCGGCGCCGTTGCCGGCGGCGGCCGCGGATGTGGCGCGCGTTCCTGTTTCATCGGCCAAGACTCCCTCGCCGGCTCCGGCCGCGCCGGTGAAAGCATCCACCGAACAGGGCGCCCGTGTTCCTCGTCTGTCCGCATTGATCATCGACGGCCGCGCCGCGGCGAACCGCATCGTTCTGCCGCCGTCGCCGGAGTCGCTGACGGAGAACGAGCTCGCCGCAGTCCGCGACGTGCTCCGATCGATTCTTCTCATTCCGAGCGTGGCCGTCGTCTCGTTCACCGCGTTCGGACACACGGGCGGCATCCAGGAGATGGCCGCGAAGGCCGTGATCTCGGAGGAGGCGTTGGCGTTTCTGCAGTCGAAGCTCAACGTCTGGCTCGCCAAACGCGGCGAGTCCGGGGGGCACACCCGCAGGAATGTGCAATTGCCACTCGGACCGGGCACGGCATCGATCCAATCCACACAGATGGTGAAGGTGTTCACGGCACCGGTGACGGCCGGCGCATTCCGGTCGCTTTATCTGACCGTGGCCTTCAACGCCAACCCCGACCGCGGCACGCACGAACTGCTCGCGGCAATGCTGACGCAACTGCAGGTGGCCATCGAACGATCGACGGACCGGATGTCACTCCAATCGTTACGCGAGCGCGCGGCCATCGCGCTGCTCGAGCCCGACTTCACGAAATACCCCGAGTTGCGCACTCACTGCGATCGGGTGTCGTCGCGCGCCGAATCGCTGGCGCGGTATCTGGAGATGTCTCCGAGTGAGATCGAGAACGTGAAGCTTGCGGCGCTCGTTCACGATGTGGGGATGCGCCTGCTCGACTACGACCGCCTCTATCGCAAGCCCGACATCTCACTCGACGAGATCCACCTGCTCCGCGAGCACACCACCGTCGGCGCCGCCCTCGTCGAGCCGATCCTCGGGCACGAGGTCGCTCGCGCCGTGCTCTGTCATCACGAACGCTGGGACGGCACCGGCTACCCGAACGAGTTGGCCGGCGGCGAGATCCCGCGCATCGCGCGGATCATTCACGTCTGCGATGTCTACGAGTCGATGATCTCGACCGAGAGCTATAAGCCCGCGCAACCTCGCGCCGCCGCCCTGACGATGATCGCCGAAAACGGCGGGACACAGTTCGATGCTGCGATCGCGAACCGGTTCATCGAGATGGTGCGGTAAGGGGGCGACGGGGCAGTGGGTATGGGGAGTGGGGTGTGGGAGACGGCGGTGTCGCTAGTGCTGCGAATAACTGGGCTCGCGCGCAATTACCAAATTCAATCGATCTTAAGTTAAGTTGTGTCAGTATCTTGCCTCGTTCCAACGACCGAAGGTCTGGCCCCCCATGCGCGGAGATGCGGCGGTTCTCTTCGCGTCCTTCGCGTCTTCAACGTGAAATGCTTCTTGTCCTTTCCCTTAGAATGCCGCGTCCGCTCATCCGTCCCACGCCTCTATGAAAGGGTTGAATCGTCATGGCTGATTGCCCGGAGTTCGTAATCTGGAATCCGTTGAAACCCGGCTGGAAGTTCTTTGCGCAAGCGAGTGCCGCCACGAGCACCGGGACGGCGAGCGATGATTTCGACGCCAGCGTCCGTATCGTGCCGCCAACCGGCAGCCCGGCCGACTGGGTCAAAGCGGATCTCAATCCAGGACCGGAGTCCATCGAATCGCTGGAAGCCGGCGGCTACGGCGCGAGCGCGAGACTCGTCAGCGGTCCCAGCGGCCCGACGGTCACGCTGCGCGCCTGGATCGTCGATTCCGCAGGCGCAAAGCCCTTCGACTGCACGTGGACGAATTCGGACGCGGGAACCGAGTTTCACGTCTCGATCATGCTGGTGGTGAAAGCGTGATGAACAAGGCTCTCAAATCGCTCGGTGCGGCACTGGTGATGATGGCCATCGCAGCCAGCGCGATCGCCCAGCAATGCACCCCCGACGACACGCTCCTCGTCTGCTGGCGGAAGTACAACAGCGTGGCCGCAAAGACCGCGCAGAGTGTGGCGACGACGAATACAGGAACGCCGTCTGCGACCACGCAGGCGGCGGCGACTGCCCTGCGCGACTTCCAGAGCTTGTTCTCCGCGGGGCTCGACGCCGGCACCGTCGTCGAGAACGCCACCTCGGTCACACTCGACTGGAACATCCCCTTCCCCTTCGTCGAGGACAACGATCGCATCAAGGTGCAGAGCTTTTTTACAGATCCCTGGCTCGCCGCGGATGTTTCTACCCGCCTCGGAACGTTCGCCACCACCGCAAAGTCCCAACTGACGAACTTCGACGATGTAGCCACGCTGATCTCGTACTCGCCGGTCAACCAACGCTTCGGACGCTCGATCGCGCCGCACATCGATTTCCTCCGTTACCTGGAGACGGCGAATTCCGATCCCGCCGCGCAACTGCAGAAGATCGCGCAACTCCTGGCCGACGTGCCGCCGACGATCCTGGAGGGCTCGAAGTTCTCAGAGATCACCGACCCCGCGCAGCAAGCGGCGGTGATCGCTCAGGTTGAGGCAGCCGCAGCAGCGGAGCAGAAGTCTTCGACGCGCGCAACAGCGATCGTGAAGGCGCTGACGCAAGTGATCAACAATCAGCCGCAGGTCTACGCCGGCGGTACCTATCACTACCGCAACGCGCTGGTCGGCCCCGACGAGATCTCGGTGAAAGGAACGTTTGAGCTCTCGCCGAAAAGCCTCAACCGATTCCTGAAGAGCAACGACAGCGTCTGCGATCCCGCGAAGAACACGACGTCGGGCAAAGTGAACGCCGCGAATGCGTCGAGCTGCTCGAGCCGCCTCATTTCCTTCGCCGGCGCCGCATCACAAGCCAATGCCAGCGATCGCCTCGCCTTCGCCATCGAATACAAGCGGGCAAAGGGTGAGAGCGTCGATCTGACGAAGTTCATGGTGGTGCCGCCCAACACCCCGGTCGTGCGCCCCGAAACAACAAGCCTCATCTATTCGCTAACGTACGGGCGTCCAATCCCGAATGCAAAGATTAAGGATGCGCGCGTCGACGTGGCCGTCAACTACACGAACATTTCGAACGATCCCACGATGAAGAACCGCTTCGTCGCATCCCTGACGTTTTCGCAGAAAGTCAGCGACACGATGACCTTGCCACTCTCCATCACCTACGCCAACCACACCCAATACCTGCCCCAAACCGATCGCCGCGTCGGCGTTCATTTTGGCGTGTCGTACAAGATCCCGAATAGCGGCGCGGGGCAGTACTAGGTCTTACGATCACGCCGAGCCCAAACCATCGGGGCGGGACGCCCCGATGGCCGCGGTCGAGACGACCGCACTCCTCAGTGCCACAGCTCGTTGGGCTGGCCTTTCTCCCACGGCTTGTAGGCGAGCACGAAATCGATGCGGCGGCCGAGGGATGGGTGGGAGTAGCGCCACCATTCGATGAAGCGCGGTGGGCGGGGATCGGCTTTCGAATCCTCGGCGAACTTCACGAAGGAGCTGGCCATCGCCTCGTTCTTGTGCGTCAGCTCGAGCCCGAAGATGTCGGCTTGATGTTCGACGTGGCGTGAGTAGCCGGAGTAGACCGGCGAGAGGAGAAAGGCAAGCAGACTGCTGACGGCCAGCAGCCACGGGAGCGCGGCCGGATCGCCGCGTGTGCCAGCGCTCCAGCGGACACCCCAGCGCGCAAGGCCCCATTCGAAGAGGTATTGCGCGATCCAGAATCCGAGAAAGGAGATGGCGACGCCGAAGGCCATTCCCCACCATAGATGTTTGAGAACGTAGTGGCCCATCTCGTGGCCCATCACGGCCAGGATCTCGTCGCGATCGAGCTTTGCCAGCAGCGTGTCCCACATGACGATGCGTGCCGAGGGGCCGATGCCGGTCACGTAGGCGTTCATTTCTTTCGTCTGCTTCGACTTGTCGACTTCGTAAACACGGCTTTGCTCGATGCCGGCGTGCGAGGCTTCGTCGAGCAGCGCCTGCCGCAGGGACGCGTCGCGCAACGGGCGGAAGTCGTTGAAGAGCGGATCGATGATCAGCGGCGTGGCCAGGACGCCGAGGAGGATCAAAGGAATCGATCCGAGCCAGAGCACGATCCACCACCGGCGGATGCAACGGATGCCCAAGAGCGCCAACGCGGCGATCGGCGCACCGATGACGAGATTGACGCCGAGTCCTTTGGCGAAGTCGCCGAACCACCCGGCGAAGGTCTGGTTCGTTAGATCGAACTGATGGGGCACGACGAAGCTGCCGTAGAAGTCGAGCGGAAACGTAAGCGCGGTGGTGACGAGCGACAGGAGCACGAAGTACAACATTGCCGCGACGAATGACCAGCGTGCGTACTTCGCAGAGAGGTCGCGCATGCGTCCCGACCAGCCGGTGGCAAGGATGAGCAAGAGGATGCCGATGCCGTAGACGACGTCGGTGAAGTAGAGGACGTCGTAGATCCGGCTGTGGCGGATCATTTCGGGGGTGACATGGACGTCGAGATGTCTCGCGGGTGTCTTCGTGGGGGTCGGGAGTCGGGAGTCGGGGGTCGGAGAGGGCTTCGTGGGAGCTGTTGGGGATGACTGATCCGAGGTCGCAGGGATCAGCGGTCTTGTCGGTGCTGCGCTGGCTTGCGTGACCGCGCTCTCCGACGCCCGACCCCCGACAACCGACACCGCAACCGCCACCACGCAACACACAATCAACCTACGCATCCAGATATCATCGCATGCACGATGGCATTCGAAATTCGAGAGGCAACGGAATCCGATGTCCCGCTGATCCTGCAGTTCATCCGCGATCTCGCCGAATACGAGCGACTTGCGCACATGGTCGTGGCGACCGAGGAACAACTGCGCTCCACGCTGTTCGGAGCGGTGCGCGTGGCCGAGGTGTTGATCGGCTCCTCGGACGGCGTGCCCGCCGGCTTCGCGATCTTCTTCCACAACTACTCGACGTTCCTCGCGCAGCCGGGCATCTATCTCGAGGATCTATTCGTCAAGCCGGAGTTTCGCGGCCGCGGCTACGGCAAAGCGCTGCTGGTTCGTCTCGCGCAAATCGCACGCGACCGCAACTGCGGCCGCGTGGAGTGGGCGGTGCTCAACTGGAACGAGCCCTCCATCGCGTTCTACAAATCGCTCGGCGCGCGGCCGATGGAGGATTGGTCTGTGTTCCGGCTGACAGGCGAGAAGCTGGAAGCACTCGCCGGATCGCGGTAAGCGCAACCGCGCAACCTCGCTACGGCAGACTCACTTCCTCGTCCAGCGATTCGCGTCGCGCACGCGGTACTTCGTCATCGCCGCGGCGAAGGCGTCATCGAGATCGATGTCGAGAGAATTCGCGAGGCAGACGGCGACGAAGATCAGATCGCATAGCTCATCGGCTACCTCGCCTGCCGGCTCGCCGCTCTTCGGCTTCTTGAACCCGGCCTGATGGCTCAGCGCGCGCGCCAGCTCGCCCAGTTCCTCCGTCATGCGGGCCAGCATCGAGAGCGGCGGAAAGTAGCCTTCCTTGAACTGAGAGATGTAGTCGTCGACTTCCTTCTGGATCGGCGCGAAGCTCATGGCGGAAGTGTATCGGTCACTTCGCCTTCACGGTCACATTGAATGCAACGGTGACCGGCTTGCCGGAGTAGTTCAGGGCCGGGCGGAACTTCCACTGCCGCACTGCGACGAGGCCAGCACGGTCAAACTCAGGGTCGAGGCCGCGAAGAACGTGCGCCGCGCAGACGCCACCGTTCGTATCGATGATCAACTCGATGATGGCCATGCCGTGCAGATGCCGGCGCTCCGCAACCTGGCGGTAAGGCTCGTCGACACGCGTCAGAAGCTGGGGTGCGTCGCGGCAACATCCGACGCGGCCGATCGGTCCGGCCGGGCAGCCGGGCGGAGCGGCCGTCGATGTGATGACAGCGAAGAGAAACGCGGCGATCACCGGTTGCACATGGCGTATGCCTCGCGGAACGTCGCGTTCTCGACGAGGTTGCGGTTGATCTCGAAGTAGCTGCTGACGACGTCGTTGGTCTGCAGCAGGCGACGGCGCAGTTCAACGGCGATGGCGCGCCAGAACTTGCTCGCGGCGGCGGGATGCTGCTGAAGAAACTGCGCCAGCGAGTGCATCGGCATCGACAGGACCTCGGTCTCAGCAACCGCGCGGAGCGTGGCGGAGGCGACACCGTCCTCGATGATCGAAAGCTCGCCAAACGTTTGACCGGCAACGAGATCGCAGAGGGAGACTTCGCTGTCGCCGACGCGGCGCGATACACGGATACGGCCGCTGCGCAGGACATGGAGGGCGCGATTGGCGTTTCCTTCCTCGAGGATTGCGTCGCCTTCCGCGAACCGGCTCATGACCATCGACCGGGTGATTGCAGCCAGCTCATCATCGTCAAACTCGAGAAACAACATCACGCTGCGAATAAAAGTTGACTCTTCCACGAGATCTCCCGCCGATTCTGGGTATAATGTCGCCACACTTAATTCGATTAATGCCGGATCGGGTTGCTGAACCGCAAGGGTACAGCGGCTCGACCGGCGCATCAACGAGGGAGGGCCGCGATGGATGGCCTCTTACGCAATTTGATCAAGACGGTTCGCCGCCGTATGAAAGCAGATGAAGAGCTCACGGTCGAAGCGGTGACCAAGGAGCTCGGCTACACGAGGCAGTATGTCTCCGGCCGTTTCCACCGCACCACCGGCCGCCTGCTGAGCCACTTCCTAAAAGAGAAGCGGCTGGAGAAGGCTGCGCGCCTCCTGAAGGGCGGGAACACGCGCGTATCGCAGATCGCCCGGCGCTGCGGTTTCGACTCGGAGAACTACTTCCGGCAGCAGTTCCGGGAGCGCTTCGGCATGTCGCCGCGCCAGTTCCGCGCAAACGGCACGCTGCGGGCCCTATCGGATAGGCCGCTCGTGCAGGCGCAGATGGCGTGAGGCACGGGAGTCGGTTGTCGGGAGTCGGGGGTCGGGGGTCGGAGAAACATCCGGCGCGGGGGTCTGCTATCGGGGGTCGGAGATGCATCCGGCTGCTTATCGATTCTCTGCGAAGACCGACATCATCAGTCCTGGCTCTTCTCCGACTCCCGACCCCCAACTCCCGACTCCCGCGCCTCATGATCGTACCCTGCCTCGATCCAGAGGTATTGCAGGGTGTTCCGATCGAACGCGCGGGTGACGAGCGCGTGATGGACGAAGAGAAGTAACCGGCGGAGCAGCGAATGCGGCACGCCGTTCTTCGCCAAGTAGTCGCGATGCGCGTCCGCTGAGTCGAAGCTGATTGAGCGCAGCACATTGTTCAGGCGTACGACCGTACCTTGCACGCCGATGTCGCCGCGGCGCAGAAGGTGACGTCGGTGAAACAGGCGCAGCTCGCCCTCGTCCACACCGATGTGCAACGGCTTCCCGGCGTACATGGGCACGGAGCGAATGCGGAATCCCCACGCGGTTTGCGCGCGTATCGCCGCGGCGATCTCGCCGGCGATCGCCTCATCGACCACCTCGCGCTCGCGTACGATGAGCAGCCAGTCGTCCGATGCGGCGTCGACGGCGCGATTCAATTCCGCGCGATGCTTCGTCAGCGGATCGGTGAACGGCACATCGAGCACGAGTTGCTCCAGATGCTCCAGATGCGGCGTCAGTGCGGCGAGCTCGCCCTCGTGGACGTGCCCGAGCGTGATCACGCCGAGGCGCATGGCTACTCCTCGACTCTCTCTTGAATCCGGACGATGCTCGATGCGCGGCCGGTTGTCTCGTCGACTTCGATCATCGCTCCCGTCAGCCGGATGTCGCGCTTGGCCACCTCCAGCTTCTTGGGGGTGTTCATCAGGAAGCGGTAGAGCACCTCATCGGGCCGGAAGCCGATGATCGAGTCGTACGCGCCCGTCATGCCGACGTCGGTCTGAAAGGCCGTGCCCATCGGCAGGATGCGCTCGTCCGCGGTCGGCACATGCGTGTGCGTCCCGACCACGACAGAGGCGCGGCCATCGAGATGCCGTCCCATAGCCTGTTTCTCCGAGGTCGCTTCGCAGTGGATATCGACCACGATGACCTTTGCCGCGTCGCCGATCTCTTTCAACTCACGGTCGATCACATAGAACGGGTTGTCGCACGGCGGCATGAACACGTTGCCCATCACCTGCACGACCGCAACGTTGACGCCCGCCGCTGTCTGCCGGATCACGCGCCCTTTGCCCGGGTTGGCTTGCGGATAGTTCGCCGGCCGGATCACATGCTCGTAGTGATCGTAGTTCTCGACGAAGTCCTTCTTGTCCCAGATGTGATTGCCGGAGGTGTAGGCCTGGATCGGGAGCTCGCTCAGCTCCTCCATGATCGCCTCGGTCACACCAAACCCGCCCGCGGCGTTCTCGATGTTCACGATCGTGAAGTCGATCTTCTCCCGATCGACCACGTGATTCAGTTTCTGGTGGAGTGCCTTCCGGCCCGGCTGGCCGACGACGTCGCCGATGTAGAGGATACGGATCATTTGGTTAGGTTGGGTCGCTGACTTGCTCAGTTGCTGGGTTGCTGCGGTCTTGCACAGCGACCGAGCAACCCAGAACCCTGGCCACTACTTGGCGTAATCCACCGCTCTCATTTCGCGGATCACAGTCACCTTGATCTGCCCCGGATACTGCAACTCCGCTTCGATCTTGCGGGCGACATCCTTCGACAGCCAGATCGACTGTTCATCGGAGATCTTCTCCGCATTGACGATGATGCGAAGCTCGCGCCCAGCCTGGATGGCGAAGCTCTTCGAGACGCCTTCCATCGAGTTGGCGATCCCTTCGAGGCGTTCGAGACGATGCACGTAGTTCTCGAGAATCTCGCGGCGCGCGCCCGGACGCGCCGCGGACAATGCGTCAGCGGCGTTCACGAGCACTGCCTCGACCGTTGTCGGGTCGTAATCGCCGTGGTGACACTCCATCGCGTGGATGATCTCGCGCTTTTCGCCGTACTTCTCCAGCACCTGGCGTCCCAGCTCGAGATGCGTCCCTTCCATCTCGCGGTCGATCGACTTGCCGATGTCGTGCAGCAATCCGCCGCGTTTTGCGATCGTGTCATTGACGCCAAGCTCGACGGCCATGAGTGCGGCCAACTGCGCCACTTCGAGCGAGTGCATCAGCACGTTCTGTCCGTACGAGGTGCGATAACGAAGCCTGCCGAGTAGCCGGAGAACCTCGGGATGAATATCGGTGATGCCGAGCGAGAAGGCCGCGGCCTCCCCTTCCTCGAACAGCTTCTGATCGAGCTCCTGACGAACCTTCTCGACCAGCTCTTCGATGCGGGCCGGATGGATGCGGCCATCCTGCATGAGGCGCTCGAGCGAGATGCGCGCGATCTCGCGGCGAATCGGATCGAAGCCGGAGAGGATCACCGCCTCCGGCGTGTCGTCGACGATCAGATCGACGCCGGTGGCCAGTTCGAGCGCGCGGATGTTGCGTCCCTCGCGGCCGATGATGCGTCCCTTCATATCTTCGCTGGGGAGATCGACGACGGAGACGGTGTTCTCGGCGACGTAGTCGGAGGCCATGCGCTGGATGGCCATGCCGAGGATCTTGCGGGCCTTGAGGTTACCGTGCTCGTTTGCCTCGGTCTCGATGCGCTTGATGATCTGGGCCGCGTCGAGCTTGGCCTCGTTCTCGATGCCGCGGATCAGCTCGCGCTTGGCCTCATCCATGGTCAAGCCCGCAACCTGTTCGAGCTTGTGGCGTTGCGCCTCGATCAACTCGCCGAGCTCTCCTTCGCGTTGTTCGAGAGTTTTCTCGCGGCCATCGATGGCGCGGTCGCGCTTCTCGACCTCGGCCATGCGCGAATCGAGCTGCTGCGTTTTCTTGTCGAGGTTCTCTTCCTTCTGCTGCAGGCGCTTCTCGCTGGTTTTCAGCTCGTCGTTGCGCTGCTGCGACTTGCGGTCGAAGTCCGACCGCATCTGCAGAAGTTTTTCCTTGACCTCGAGGTCGGCTTCCTTGCTCTTCGACTCGGCGGCCTTGCGGGCATCCTCGAGGATGCGGTCGGCGTTCCGGCGTGCTTCGTCGATCTGCGCGGCGCCGCGCTTACGGTAAACGGCTGCCCAGAGAGCGGCGAGCACGACTGCGCCCGCAACGCCGATGAGCACTGCAATCACATATCCATTGATATTCAAACTGCCTCCCCTGTTCCGGGAGGCTTGCGCGCTTCTGTCGTCAGGAAATTTCGGAGGACCCCGCCTGAGCCGTGTGTTGGATTCTTACTTGAACCTGCAGAAACAGGTTGGGCGCTCTACCCGTGCCGTTTAGGCTACCGTCTCCATATTCCGAATGTTGCCACTCGGAAGGACGGCGTGCACGCGACCCGAAGACGCGAGCACCCGAAGTAAGAAAAAAGCATCGGTTCAAGAGTTAGATCGTTCATCACGAACTCTGCAGGGACTCCGAAAACTGCCTGTCTGAAAACATGAGGCTCAGGTGATGATCTTCCCGAGCCGCTCCGACATTTCCTCTGTTTTCTCGATCCAGATACCGACCGCGTTGTCGCGCTCTTTCCGGAATCGGGAAAACTCATCGGCGATATTGAGAGCCGCCAGGATGGCGATTTTCATGGGATCGACCGTAGCGACCTGCGCTGCGACCTCGCGCATCCTGGAATCGACGAACCGCGCAAGCTCCGTTAAATAGTTCGGGTCTCCCTCCCCACGAACGTTGTACGTCTGACCAAAGATCTCGACCGTAGTGGTCGAGTCGTATTCACCGTTCATCGGAAAAATTTACCTTAGAACAAGCGAGGATTATAGCAGCAGACGGATGCGCGTGATGGAGCAAGTATTTGCGGTGGAGCGCCGGCGGAGACGATTACGGACGAGATCGCTCAGAAGACATCAATACCGGCTCCATCTCAACGGCATCTTCCGCGAAGGCAGGATCGTCTTCAAATCGCCTGCGTTGCAGGTGTGCGCGGTCTGCCGTCTCCACCTCGGTGAGAATGTCCCCCCACTCGACAAATTCGACCTTCAACCGAACCCCAAGCGCGTACGCAATTCTGCGCAGAGTGTTGACGGACCAGGAGCCGTAATCCTCGTCCTCCATTGCTGAAATGCGGGACTGCTTCATCTCGGCAGCTTCCGCCAGTTGAGACTGGGTCAGCGCGCGCTGCTCTCGAATCACTCTGATCTGCGTCGCGATTCGATGATCGAGGAAGGCTTCGTCATACCCTTCGCGATACTCGCGATCTTTCAGCTCGTTACGAAGTTGTTCAGTCAACTCGCTCATGGTTTTGGCGCCTTTCCTTGGGATTCTCGATGACTTCCTCGCGCCGTCCTTCGGCCCTGACGACAGCGTCGCTCGGAACCAACTTCCAGTCGACCTCCATGGCTCCGATCAGAATCGTGAACTCCCCTTCATCATCGATTGGCCCTCTACAAAGCATGGGCCGGAGCTGAACTCCCTTCGTCTTCCCCTTGAGTTTGAAGATCGTGGCCGACATGCGCAGCAACACGTTCGAACCGACGTCGTTGCCGTACTTGCGCAGCATGTCGAGTTTCAGATTGACTTGTCCTCGCTGACGCTTTTCCTGCTCCAGCATCCAGCTCTTGATGTCATTCCGACCCTTGTGGTCTCGGTAATCAAACAGCTTGAACTCCCATTCCGAATCTATCATAAAAAAGTGATCCTTGCGGGAAAGCAAAATTGAATTAGCGGTCAGAAGTATAAAGGAACTGTTCATTGACTTACGCTGAATTACCGCCTAAGTTAGTCATGCGACTTCCCCCATGGCCGTACACGCTCGTACTCTCGACTCGCAGTTTCAGCTCCTTCAAACCTCGATCTCAACCCCGGCAAGGACTCCACGAATGGTGGAGTCGGGCCTCCGCCCCCTCCCCGACCCACCTCCCATCCCGCCCGGCGAACATGACGCCATCCGCAACCTGCGCGCGAGCCTCGAGGCGTCGATCGCGTCGAAGCTGACCAGCGGCTCGGAGCTGGTTCGCGCTCTGGCCCGCCAGCGACGCGAAGAGATCCTCCCCACGACCATCGAGCCGCTCGATGCGCTCCTCGGCGGCGGACTGTCGCGCGGCAAGATGACGGAGATCGCCGGCCGCGGAACACGCTTCTCGATCGTCATCGCCGCGCTTGCCGCCGCCACCAGCATCGGCGAGGCAGCGGCCCTCATCGACGCCGGCGATTGCTTCGATCCGCAACTCGCGGAAGCGGCCGGCGTCGATCTGCGGCGGCTCCTCTGGGCCCGTCCGCGCACGATGAAACAGATGGTGACGGCCGCGGAGATGCTCGGCGCCACCGGCTTTCAGCTCGTCATCGTTGATATGGCGACGCGTCGTCCCCCCGGCCGGCGCGTGCCCGACGCCGCCTGGGTCCGCCTGGCCCGCGTCGCCGAATCGCACGGCGCGACGATCCTCGTCTCCGCCCCCTACGCCCTCACCGGCACAACCTCGGAAGCAATGATCCTCGCGTACGCAGCGCACGCGCGATGGCTGGGCCGAGGGAATGCGCCGCGCGTTCTGGCTGGAATCGAGACGCGGCTGAAACTGGAGAAGCATCGTCGCATGCGGCCAGGGCAGAGCGTCTCGGTCTTCTTTCGGTGTGAGGAGGCGATACGCGGGGGTCGGGAGTCGGGGGTCGGGAGTCGGAGAGTGTTCCTGGGGAGTGGGGAGTGGGAAGTGGGGAGGGGGAGACAACCTGCAGATTCCGGCGTTTTCTCTAATTCGCGAAATGTGATTCCCGATCGCAGAACCGCTTACTCCGACTCCCGACCCCCGACTCCCGACACCCGCGAAGCCCACCCCCCACTCCCCACCCCCCACACCCCCGCACGCAAAGCCTCATGACCCGCCTTGCCTGTTTCTACGTCCCCATGTTTGCGCTGGCTGCGCGGCTGCGCAGCGAGCCCGATCTGCTCCACGAAGCGGTCGGCATCGTCGAAGGGAACGGCAACAACGCACACATCGTCGCAGCCACACGGCGCGCGCGGCAGAAAGGCATTCACCCGGGACTCTCACTGACGCAGGCTCGCTCGCTCCTGCCCAAGCTGATCGCCCGTGGCCGCGACGCCGAATGCGAGCGCACCGCGCAGGAAGCGCTGCTCGAAGTCGCTGAGTCGTTCTCGCCACGCGTCGAAGACGCCGGTGAAGGAGTCGTCTTTCTCGATGTGACGGGGATGGAGAGGCATTTTTCGGATGCGGGGAGTGGGGCGTGGGGCGTGGGGGGTGGGAGCGATGAATGCAGGAGCCGGGTGTCGGGAGTCGGGAGTCGGAGCGAGGTTTCGCTGGTTGCTGATAGACCTTTGTCGGATTCGAGATCTGCTGTCTCCGACACCCGACTCCCGAAAAGCGACTCCCGAAAAAGCTCCCACACCCCACCCCCCACTCCCCACTCCCCATCATCCGAACACCTCCTCGCTCGCGCCGCCATCCGCGCATGCGAGGCCATCTCGCTGCCGGCGCGGGTCGGCATCGCGGCGAGCAAGCTGGCGGCGCGCGTCGCGGCGGAGTTGCCGAAGTCGCCGAACGTTGTTGCACCGGGAGAAGAAGGGATGTTTCTCGCGCCGCTTCCACTCACGCGTCTTTCGCCGGCGTTCGAAGCGGCGGCAATGCTGCAACGTTTCGGGCTCTCGTCAATCGGCGATCTGGCCCGGCTCCCCGAAAGCGAGATTGCCAGCCGGCTCGGCGAAATCGGGCGCGAGCTTCACTGGGCCGCGCGCGGCATCGATCCGCGTCCCCTCATGCCTCGCGCGATGCCGCCTGAGTTCCGCGAAGGGATGGAGTTGGAGTGGCCGCTCGTCGCCCTCGAGCCGTTTCTCTTCATCGCCAACGCCGCGCTCGATCGCCTGACCAAACGGATGGAGATCCAGGGCTTCGCCTGCAAGCGGCTTGAGTACACGCTGACGCTCGATCCTGACGGCTACGACGCGCGCGGTATCGACCTTCCCGCACCGACACGCGAGGTGAAGACGATGCTGACACTGATGCGCCTCGATCTGGAGAAGACCCCGCCCGGGGCGCCGGTCGTCGGCTTCTCCTTCGTCGCCCACCCTGACAGGCCCCGCCGCGCACAGCTCTCGCTATTCGGTCCGACTGCGATGTCGCCGGAAAAGTTGGCTACCACGATCGCCAAGCTCGTCGCACTCCTCGGCGATGGCCGCGTTGGCATGCCGATGACGGTCGACGGCCATCTCCCCGAACGTTTCGCCATCAGCGATTTCGACCCTCCCCCACCACCTGATGTCCGGCGCAAACCGTCGCGTGCGCACGGGCTGCTCGCTGTCCGCACATTTCGTCCTCCCATCGCCATCGAAGTGACGACGCGCGAGACGGCGGATAAAGAAACCCAGATCGCCTCAATCCGCACCATCGCCAACTCCCTCCCACCCCCTACCCCCCACTCCCCGAAACGCATCGAAGTCGGCGCCACGATCGAGATCGCAGGCACGGTGCGCATCTGCTCCGGCCCATGGCGTGTGGAGGAAGGATGGTGGAGCGACCGGCCCGATGTCCGCGAGTACTGGGACGTCGAGCTCGAGCGCGGCGGTGTCTATCGGCTCTTCCGTGGTGTGGCCGAGGATTGGTTTGTCGATGCGCGGTACGAAATGTAGTGCTTGATCCACAGATGACGCAGATGAACACAGATAAAGGCGGCAACCGGCATCTGCGTTCATCTGCGTCATCTGCGGATCAAAAAAAAGCACGGCCATACGCCGAACTGCGATCGGCGAGCGCGTTTTCCTTCCTCGATGGCGCAAGTCTTCCCGAGGATTTGATTCACAACGCCGCGCAAAAAGACATCCCGGCGATGGCGCTCATCGACACGAACGGCGTCTATGGTGCGCCGCGGTTTTACGGTGCAGCGAAGAAGGCGGGAGTGCGCGCGATCGTCGGTGCCGAGGTCGTACTCGGAAACGAGCAGCAAAAGCCGGGACTGACGCTCACGCGCATGGACGCCGCGCGCTCGAATGCACGCGAAACGCGGCTCACGCTTCTCGTCGAAAGCCATACCGGCTACCGCAATCTCTGCAAACTCCTCACTGCCGGCGCGCTCGACCGCCCCAAAGCGCAGGCGAGATTCACCTGGGACCTCATCGCGCAGCACGCCGAGGGACTTCATTGCATCACCGGCGGCGATGAGGGACCGCTCGCGCACGCACTGGCGAAGAACGGCGTCGACGACGCTGAAAAACTGCTGCACAAGATCAGTGGCATCTTCAAAGGGCGGACGCACATCGAGCTGCAGCGCCATCACCGTCGCGATGAAGAACATCGCAACATCGCCCTCGTCGACTTTGCCCGCCGCTTCCATCTCCCGCTCATTGCCACGAACGGCGTTCGCTATGCACGCGCTGCGGACAAAGAGCTGCACGACGTCCTCACCTGCATCCGGGAAGGAAAGCATGTCGACAGCGCCGGCCGGCTCCTCGGCGTGAACCGGGAGCGTTTCATCAAAGGTGCGGGTGAGATGGCTGTGCTCTTCGCCGATCTCCCCGAGGCACTCGACGGCGCCTGGAAGCTCGCCAATACGCTCGACTTCACTCTGGCCAACCTCGGCTACCAATTTCCCGAGTACCCGGTGCCCGGTGGCGAATCGCCGATGTCATTCCTTCGCAAGATCGCCTGGAATGGCGCCACCACGCGCTTTCGTCCGCTCACCGCCAAAGCGCAGGCGCAGATCGAAAAGGAGCTGGCCACGATCGAGAAGCTCGACCTGGCCGGCTACTTCCTCATCGTCTGGGACATCGTGCAGTTCTGCCAGCGCGAGAAGATCCTCGTGCAGGGGCGCGGCTCCGCGGCCAATAGCGCAGTCTGCTATGCGCTCGGCATCACCGCCGTCGATCCCGTTTCGATGGAGCTGCTGTTCGAGCGTTTTTTATCCGAGGAACGCGGCGAGTGGCCGGATATTGATCTGGACTTGCCGTCGGGCGATCAACGCGAGCGCGTCATCCAGCACGTTTACCAAACCTACGGCGTGTACGGCTCGGCCATGACCGCCAACGTCATCACCTATCGCGACCGCTCCTCGGCGCGCGAGGTCGGTAAAGCGCTCGGCTTCTCGCTCGAACAGGCAGACAAACTCTCCAAGACGCTGGGCACCTGGAACTTCGGCGAGATCCGCGAGCGGATGGAATCGATGCCGCAGGAGCTGGCGGGAGCAGGCTTCGATCCAACCGATCTGCGCGTGCAGCACTTCATACGTCTTCAACTGCAGATCCAGAATCTGCCGCGTCACCTCGGGCAACACTCCGGCGGCATGGTGATGGCCCGCGGCCGTCTCGATGAAGTCGTGCCGCTCGAGCCGGCAGCCATGCCCGGCCGCGTCGTCATCCAGTGGGACAAAGACGACTGCGCCGACCTCGGCATCATCAAAGTCGACCTCCTCGGCCTCGGCATGCTCGCCGCGATCGAAGAAATGATCCCGCTCATCCGCACGAACGAAGGCATCGACGTCGACCTCGCTCACCTGCCGCAGGACGACAAGCGCGTCTACAAAATGCTCAACGAAGCCGATACGGTGGGCATGTTCCAGGTCGAGAGCCGCGCCCAGATGGCGTCGCTGCCGCGCAATGCACCAGCGAAGTTCTACGACATCGTCGTGCAGGTGGCCATCATCCGTCCGGGACCGATCGTCGGCGGCATGGTCAAACCGTTCTTCGACCGCCGTCAGGGCAAAGCGCCGCTCGAATATCCGCATCCGTGCCTCGAACCGATCCTGCGTCGAACGCTCGGCGTGCCGCTGTTTCAGGAGCAACTTCTTCGCATCGCCATGGTGGCCGCCGACTTCACCGGCGGCGAGGCAGAGGAGCTGCGCCGCGCGATGGGTTTCAAACGATCGATGGAGCGGATGGGCGAGATCGAGAAGCGGCTGCGCTCGGGGATGACGAAGAACGGCATCGATCTGCCGGCGCAGGATCAGATCGTGAAGTCGATCACCTCATTTGCGTTGTACGGCTTCCCTGAATCGCACGCGGCCAGCTTCGCGCTGATCGCTTACGCCAGCGCGTACCTGAAAGCGCATCATCCTGCCGCGTTTTACATCGCGCTGATGAACGCGTGGCCGATGGGCTTCTATCATCCCGCGACGCTGATCAAGGATGCAGAGCGACACGGAGTGACGGTGCTGCCGATCGACGTGAACCACTCCGGCTGGCACTGCCGGTGGGAGCACGGCGCCGTCCGCCTCGGCATGAAGTACGTGAAGGGATTGCGAGAGACCGCAGCGCGATCGATCGAAGCGTCCTCTCCATTTAGAAACGCCGATGATCTCGCGCGCCGGGCGATGCTGCGCGACGATCAGCTCACCAAGCTCGCCTTCGCCGGCGCCCTCGCCTCCCTCGGCCTCAAACGCCGCGCATCACTCTGGCAGGCGGCGCAGGCCGCGAAAGCGGCCGGTGAGCTATTCGAAGACGTTGCGCCGTCTTCAACGGAATCTCCTCTCGATGAGATGTCGTCCGGCGACGAGACGCTCGCCGACTATGCGGCGATGGACCTGACGACCGGCCCTCACTTGCTGTCGCACTTCCGTACGCAACTGAAACGTGATGGCGTCTACTCGGCCACGCAACTGAAGAAACTGCCGAATGGAAAGCGCGTCGCCACTGCCGGCGCGGTCATCGTCCGACAGCGTCCCGGAACCGCAAAGGGATTCGTCTTCCTGACGCTCGAAGATGAAACCGGAATCTCACAAGCGATCGTGAAACCCGATCTGTTTCGCGATCATCGCGCGCTGATTGTCGGTTCGCCCGGCCTGATCGTCGAAGGCATCCTGCAGAACGAGGATGGGCAGTGCTCGGTGCGCGCGGACAAGTTCTGGTCGCTGGAAGGAATTGGCGAAGTGGCCAGCCACGACTTCCATTGAAAGGGTGAACTATGGCCGCAGTTTCATGGTCGGATCGCCGAACAGAATCCATGACTTGCGAACGTCAGGGTCAGAGGCAGCGAACTTCGCGCGCGTGACAGCATCGCCGAGCGTCAGGTTCACATCGGTACGGAAAAGTTGCCGGAACAACTCATGGCTCATGAGCGACTGCTGATCGGGCTCTGTGAGCGTTGAAGATGCCCACACCGCGACGGCTCCGCCATTCGGCGCTCTCAACAGCGCCTCGGCCATGCTCTCGGTGTAGAGATCGTGGAAGTAGCCGTTCAGGCAGTTCATCGCAAAGACCACAGGCAAGCGGGTGCCATTGGTCAGTACGCTCGCGTCCGAGGACAGAAAGACGCTATTGGCCCACATCTCCACCGAGGCATGGCCGATATAGGTGACGAGCAGCGAACCGTTGTTCATGCCATTGACGACGTCCGCGTGCGGCGAAGAGGTCTTGGAAAAGTCGATGGTCTGGCTCGTGATCGAGGACGGCACCAGTGTCGTCAGCGACGCCGCGACACCGGGAAAGTCGAAATCCACCGGGCTGTCGGCCACGAAGAGCGCACTCTTCGACCAGGCACCGCTGGGCGTACCCCGCGACGTGATCTTGCCGATGACAAGCGACGCTTCCTGAGGAGTGCGAACCGGAATGCGGCCCACCGGGATGTCAGCGATGCCGTCGCCATTGAAGTCTGTGAACCAATCGTCCGATGCCGTCTTCATGTAGAGCGTCGGAACGAGCTTCGTCGGCACGAAGTCCACCGAGGCCACGCCGAGATAGTTGCGCGGATCCATGCTGGCATCGCCGAGTAGAAGCGCCGCACTCGGTGGGTGTTTCCAACCGGCCGCGGCACGGAAGAAGGAACGGATCGCCTCCGGAGAGCGAATTCCGAAATTGAATTCGTCGTAGAGATCGTCGACGTCGACGACCGCGGTGCTGATTCCCTGGTTGTCCCGCAAGGCCTTCAACGTCGCAGCGGCACCGAGGAAAGAACCGTGGCTGATGATGAAGAAGGCCGGACTCTTCGGGTTGTTGCTGCTTGCGCTCCACGACGATGGCGCGTTCGCAGCCAGCTCTCCAGGCCCAAGCAAACGCGTGCCGTCGATGGCGAGCACTGTGCGCATACCGCCGGCGAGCGTCGTGAACGTTGCCGCGAAACCGCCCTGCGGATCGGCAGCGACAGTGGCCTGGAGCTCGGTCGGGTGCCGCGGATCTGTGACGTCGAAGGCACGGACTGTCTTTGCGCCGAAACCGCCGATCGTCACGGATCTGCCGCCGGGGAGACTTACATCGAGCGCTCCGTTATCGGCGCGGAGAAGATGCTGATACGTGAGACGGGATTTCGCCATGCCGCTGATGTCGTCGTCGCCGTTCAGCGACGTGAGCGTCACAGAGTTCGAACCCGAAACCAGCCATGACTGCGGAACCTGGAAGGTGAAGGTGGGCTGTTCGGTGTTCTGCAGGACGACGGTGCTCAGGTCGTGCCCGTTGATCGCGACAGCGATGCGGTGCTCCATGAGAGAACCGCCCTGAATGACGAGGTCGAGCGTGGCGTTGCCGCCATACGCCGGGTCGAGGTTTCCGACCTTCAGCGGCTCGGTAGCCGTCCAGTCGCCGATCACCTCTCCGAAGAAGTTATCGGCCTCGCCGTTCGTCGTCAGCGCCGCAAAGAAGCCACTTCGTTCGATTCTCTCGTAGAGATACGAAACGCTGCCGGTGATCGGATCACCACCCTTGATCTTCGATGTCGTCACCCGCGGCTCGCTCCCCTTCTTCGGGCGGAGCCAGTACGTGCGCGCGCCGGTGGAGACCGAATCGAGCGGGTACCCGTAAAACTCGATGGCGTCGTTCGGATCGAACTTACCGTCGCCGCCATCGTCGACGATGATCGACTGCTCGCTGCCGAGCATGTAGAGCGAAAGGGCGTGGGCATCCGGACCTGGATCGAAGCCGGCGGCCGTCATGGCCGAGCGCGTCAGGCGATACCAGCCTTCCTGACTCACAAAAATCTTGAGGCCGTACTCGGATGCCAGATCACGTTGCTGCGTGTATTGCGTCGCAGAAGCAGGCTCCTGCGCGGTGGCGTGCGCTGCGCCGAAGCCGTCTGGCGAGGTGAACTCACTGCCCCCGGAGCCGAGCCCTGTAAGCATGGTATTCGGCATGACGGAAACCCGACCCGCGATGGGAGAGACGGGACCGAACATCGTGTGCCGTCCGGCAGTATCGATGTCCTCGATCCAGTACTGTGCAAACGTCCCCTCGTCCAGCTTGTCGCTGAACCGGTAAACGTTCCCGGCTTTGGAGTCGTGTTTCGCCGCTCCAAGCATCGTGCCGGCGATGAGATGCTGATTGATCTTCGTCCGCTGTCCGGAGACCTCACGATAGACATTGAAGCCGGCATTGCCGTCCTCGAAGTTCATCTGCCATGAGATCAGAACGTTCGTTTTGTCTTGCGTGACGCTGAAGTCGCGCAGTTGGGGCTGAGCGAGCGCCGAAGCCGTGCACACAAGCGCAAGGGCGACGGGAACGATGACCAAACGGATGAAACGAAGAGATGCTTGCTTCACACCCAGGCTCCTTAGTTGAACGGCACGAAGGGAGGCGGGCCATCGGGTCCGCCTCCCCTTGAGTGAAGAGCTGCTAGGGTCGAAGTTTCATCGACGGATCGCCGAAGAGGATCCATGTACGGCGGACGTCGCTGTCGGTCGTGACGAGCTTCGCTTTCAGGATGGCGTCGCCAATCGTGATCGAGGTACTGCCGAAGATCTGCCGGTACAACTCGAGGTTCACCTTCAACTGTTCATCCGGCGAAGTCAGTGCCGATGACGACCAGACGCCGATCGCTCCGCCGTTCGCGTTCTTGAGCAGCGCCTCGGCAAGACTCTCGGTGTAGACATCGTGGAAGTAGCCGTTGAGGCAGTTCATCGTCACGACGAACGGCAGCTTGTCGCCATTCGCGAGCGAGGCTGCGGCAGTTGACGTGAAGACGTAGTCGCTCCAGATCTCGACGGAGCCGTGACCCAGGTAGTTTGTGAGCAGGTTTCCATTCGTAAAGGCGTTCACAACCGCTGTGGACGGGTCGCTGAGCGATGCGAACGACAGGCGGTTCGTCTGGTACGGCGGCCCTACGAGCTGGGCGAGTTGATCGCTGCCCTGCTCGAACGGTACGCCGTTGACACGGTCGGAGATCAACGTGACCGTCGACGCCCACGGGCCGGACGGAGGTGTGGTGGTGCGGCGAACGAGCTTGCTGATCACAGCGTTGGCCTCGTCAGCCGTTCGTACTGGAATGCGCCCGACCGGGATCACCGCAGTAGCGGTACCGGTGAAATCCGTGAACCAATCGTCGGAAGCCGTCTTGAGGTACTGCGTTGGCACCAACTTGGTCGGAACGAAATCGAAGGCACCCATGCCGAGATAATTGCGGGGATCGAAACTGGCGTCGCCGAGGAGCACAACCCACTTCGGATGGCTCGTCCACGAGGTGTTGGCGCGCTGCAGGAACGAGCGGATGGCCTCCGGACCATGCACACCGTAGGAGAATTCATCGTAGACATTCTGCGCATCGACAACGACTGTCTTGATGCCTTGCGTGGCGCGCGCCGATTGCAGTGAAGCCGCGGCTGTGGCGAATGCGTGGTTCGTGATGATGACCAGATCCGCAGCGTTCGTGGCCGCATTCAGCGTTGAAACCTCATTGAGCACGACCTGAGCCGGCGGCAGGACGCGGTCATCGGCAAACGCTAGCAGCGTCCTGGTGCCCGTTCCTCCCGTCGTAAATGCCGCAGAGCTGGTGCCGTCGGCGGCCTGGGTGATGGTGGTGCCAACCAGCGTCGGATTCTGCGGGTCTGTCAGGTCGACTACGCGAATCGTGTTCTTCGTAAAGCCCGTCACGGTGATGGCCGACGATGCGGGAGCGGTGAACTCCAGCGCGTCGGTGTCGGCGCGATAGGTGTGTGGATACGAGAGGTGAACCGTCTCGAGGGCGCTGAAGTCGTCGTCGCCACCCATCGCCGTGAGGGTGAGCGTGTTCTCACCGTTTACCAGAGCAGACAGCGGAACGTTCAGGTCTGCGACCATCCGCGCCTGACCGTTGTAGCGGATCAGGCCGAGGTCAGTACCGTTAATGTTTGCGTCGACGATGTGGCTGAACGGATCGCTGTTGGCGCCCTGCAGCACGATCCGCACCGTGGCGTTGCCACCTTGAGGATCGAGATTCGAGACCGTCAGCGAATTCGTGACTGGATATGTGGTGACGAAGGCGCCAAAGAAGTTCTCCCTGTCGCCGTTGTTCGTCAGCGCCGTAAAGAAGCCGGTTCTCTCGGTGCGGTCGAAGCCGTACGTGAAGTTAGCCGGTGCGCTGCTACCGCCGCTCACCTTTGAGGCGCTCTTGACGCGAAGCCCGCTGCCGGTCTTCGTCGTCAGGTAGTAGACATGGCCGCCGGTTGTTGGCGTATCGATGCCCGTTCCGTAGAACTCGATCGTGTCCGTCGCGCCAAACGAGCCGCTGGGCACGAGGATCGGCACCTCGATGCCATCCGCGAAGAGCGCAAGGTTCCGGCTGTTCGTTCCCGGATCGAATCCTGCCGCGACGAGGTCGCTCTTCTTGATCTGATACCAGCCAGGCTGCGTCACGATCAGCTTCGCCGCCGGCGAACCGGCAAGAGTCCACTGCTGACTGAGGCGCTGCGAATCGGGCGCGGTAGGCGCCGGAGCCACAACGCCCATGCCGGGTGCGGTCGTGAATATGCCGCCGACCGAGCCGAGCGTCGGATCCGGGTCGGTGGTGACGGCAGATGTCGTACCGGTCGGTGCGGCGACCGGTGAGACCGGCCCGTGCATCGTGTGGACGCCTTTGAGATCAACGTCCTCGATGTAGTACTGGAAGAACTGCAGATCCTTGGCGGCGCGGTCGACGAAGCGATAGCTGCGATTCGTTTTCGCCGCGATCCCCTTGCCGGTGAAGAGCGCCGAGCCGGGAATGATGTTCGGGCTGATCTTCTCGCGGGTCCCATTCGCCGACTCACGCCAGATATAGAAGCCGAGGTTGTCGGCCTCGAATGTCGTCTTCCACGTCAGCGTGACGCCGTCGCGATCCTGCTTGCCGTCCATGGTCAGAATCTTGACCACGGTGGGAGCAAGGACGCTCACGGTATCGACGCTCGAATCATTCGAAGGATTGGTATCGGTCTCGTTGTACGTCGCGGCAGCACTGTCGACGATCTGGGTCTGCACGGCGCTCACTGTGCCGTGGATGGTGATCGTGCCCGGCGTAACGTAGCCGGAGCCAGGGTTCGAGATGGTGAATCCGGTGATCACACCGTTGGTGAGGATGGCGGTAGCGACGGCGCCCGTTCCGGCGCCCGAAAAGACGACCGTCGGGGGTGTCGTGCCGTACCCGCTGCCGCCGTTGACGATCGTGATTCCGGTGATCTGGCCACCCGAAACGGTTGGATACACGCTGGCGCCGCTTCCGGTGCCGCCGACGAGCGTCAGGCCGGTGCTCGGCATCAGGTTTCCGACGTTGCAGGTCAGCGTCGTGTTGCCGCTGCTGGGCACACACGTTCCATTGAGGTTGCTTTCGCTGAAGCCGGTGTATGTGAAGCCGCTCGGAATCGTGTCGGTGATGACGACATTCGATCCCATCGATGGGCCGCCATTACCGACGTTGATGATCCAGTCCATCGATTGCGGCGTGGGTGGATTGCCCGGATTGATGAAGTGAGGGCCGTAGGCGTTGGCCGTGTCGTTGACGACAACCTGCACGTCGATCTGGCGCTGGATCGTTACGGACGTGGACTTCGAATTGTTCGTGGCGACGGAGTCCGTATCGCCCGTTCCGACGGCAACCGTCGCGGTATCGGTGGCGACGGTTCCATCCACGGTGGTCGGGTCGGTCGCGAGAACCAGCGTGAAGTTCCCTGTAGAGGTGTTCGCGTTGAGGTGAATACCGGCGTTCGTGGTGCAGGTAATCGCCCCGGTGCCTCCGACGGCGGGAGTGGTGCAGCTCCAGCCGGCAGGCGGCGTCATCGACACGAACGTCGTGTTTGCAGGGACTGACTGCGAGAACGTCACGGTGGCGGTCGTGGCGTTTCCGCTGACGTTCGAGACGATCTGCGTCAGCGTCAGATTCTGTCCCGCGGCCACGGGCGATGGCGATGCGATGTCGCTCGTCACTTCCAGATCGAGGGTGCAACTGATGTGCAGTGTCGCGGCGCTGCTGGTGGTGAGACATCCGCTCAGCAGGGCGCCGCTGGCGGCGATGACGCGATATTGATGCCCGTCAACATCCGGGGCGGTACCCGCAGTGACAGTGTGGGAGCTCGTCGTCGCACCTGCAATGTTGGTCCAGGTGATGCCATCGCTCGAATCCTGCCATTGGAATGAATTGGCACCGCTGAACACGGCGCTGAATGTCACGGACGCTCCGGAGCAGGCGGTCTTCGATGACGTATCAGTGGTAATCGATGGTGCGGAGTTGACGGTAACGCTCTTCGTCTGCGTGGCCGTGCACGTTCCCGATGTCAGGATGACCTGAAGCCCGACTGGCCCGGAGCTGGCGGCGGTGTAGATGATGCCGCGGCCGAGGACGGCCTGCGTGGTGGCGGCTGTCGTGCTGCTGCCTGTGATGACCACGGTCGGTGCGGATGTGTAGCCGCTGCCTGGATTGACGATCGTGATCGCGGTGATCACGCCGCCGGAAACCGTGGCGGTCGCCGTGGCGCCGCCTCCGCCACCGCCGCCTGTGAAGCTGATCGTGGGTGTCGTGTAGCCGGTGCCGCCGCTGCCGATCGCGACGCGGTCGACTGTGCCGGTATTGAAGTTCGTGATCGTGCCGTTGGTAATGGACCAGCTATACGTAGTCGACGGCAGGATGCCGATAGAGGCAACGTTGCCTGTCGAACTGGCGCAGACCGCAGGGGCCGTGATGGGCGGGGCCGTGTCACAGACCTGGACGTTCTCTGCCGGTGTGGCCAGATAGTCGAAGATGAGCGATGGAATCGATGAGCTCACCAGAACCTCGTTGTCGTAGCTTCCTGTTGCCACGTTGGCGGAAACGAGCGCGTTGAACTGGAGAGTCAGTGTGCTGTTGGGGGCGATATTGAACGCAACGCCGCACCAGATGGGTGAGGACGACGTGCTACCCGAGCAGGACGGATCAGCGGCAGCGACGTTATTGATCTTTGTCGTTCCGTTGATGTAGGTGAATCCGCTCGGCAGGTTATCGGTGATCTTGACGCTGTTCGCTGTGGTCGAAGGCAGCGGATTCTGCACGGTGATGACGTACGTCGCCACGTCGGACCCGCTGTTGGTCACCTGCGGTGTATTCGTGATCTTCGCCGGGCTGAGGGCACCGAACGTGGTGATCGCCGTGTCGGACGCATTTCTCGTGTTCGCTGCCGTGCCGTCGCTGATGGTCGCCGCATTGGTGTAGGTGCCGGCAGCGTTGGGATAGGCAAGGAATTCACGGGAGCCGGTTGCTCCGTTCGTGAGAGACGTCGCAATCGACGCAGTTGCTGTCGCGCTGCCGGATGAGAAGGAAACGGTCGGAGCGGAGGTATACCCGTGGCCTGCGTTGGTAATCGTGATGGAGGTGACGACGCCACCCGAGATCGTTGCCGTTGCCGCCGCGCCGGCGCCACCGCCACCTGCAAAAATCACAGTGGGTGCCGATCCATACCCCGATCCACCCGCGGTGACGGCTACGTTCGTAACGATGTTGCTCAGATCCCAGACGATGTTTCCGTTGGCACCGACTACCGGTGAGGAGGTCGGATTGAGAGCGCCGGTAGGAACGCCTGCATAAAGAAGGTTCGCGGGGAGGAAGTCTGTCAGGGTCAGGCCGGTGCCGGCCGCCCCGGTGTTGGCATAGCTGATCGTGTAGTGCTCGGTGGTGATGACATTCGCTCCGATCGCACCGCTGACGGCCGTGCTGAGAGTGATGGTCGTGCCGCTGATACCAGTGATCTGCGCGACCGTGCCCCCGACGACGACGTAGTCGCCGAGCGAGAGGTTCGTGGCCGAGTTGACGGAGATCGTGGTGCTGCTGCTGGCGGTTCCCGAGAGAGCGGCTGCCGGGAAGGGCAAGGTTCCGCCATCCGGCCCTTTGGCGATCGTGTAGTTGGGCGACGTGCCGCTGCTCAGAGTCGACGAAACCGGCGTCGGAGAGGCGGCGTTTGTCGACGTAGCACTTCCACCCTGCGACAACGTCGTCGCACCGTACGGTGCGTTGTAGAGATACGGAAGCGGCGAGTTGACGGTGACGACGTAGGTGAGCGTCTGCGACGTTCCGGCCGGGAGGGTCCCTACGTTCGATGTGACGTTTCCTCCGCTGAAGGTTCCGCCGCTGGTGTAGGTGGTGTTGGTTGGAACGGTACCGGTGACGACGACGCCGGTGGCGTCAGCGCCTGTGTCAGACACCGTGATGGCGTACGTGATCGTATCGCCGGGAGCCGGACCGACAACGCCGGACGCCGTGGCGCCGCTTCCTGTTCCACCCGTGAAACTGATGGTCGGTGCACCGACCAGACCGTTGCCGGTGCAGCCGCTTCCAGGATTCGTGATGGTCACGCCAGTGACCGCGTAGGGACCGGTGCTGACGCCCGGGATGTAGGGAGGATTCGTGCTGATCGTGGCAACCACGCCGGTGCAGCCGCCACCGGAAAGTGAAATGCCGGTCGGAGGTACCGTGTAGGAGCCTCCAGCAGTGACGTTGACGAAGACGAGACGATTGGCGGAAGGGGTGGCGGTCTCACTGAGAGTGAGCACCGGTGTTGCCGTGATTGTGACGGACGCTGTGGCCGGACCGGCCGAGGTGAATGTGTCGGCGATGCTGGCGCTGTTGGTGACCGTGGTCGTGCCCGCCGGTACGCCGGTCGAATTCACGGTACAGGGGATGACGAAGGTTGCGGTCGTGCCTGCCGCAAGGGTCGCCATGGTGTAGGTGACCGTGGAACCGCTCACAGCAACTGTTCCGAGACCGGCCGTCGCCGTTGCGGCACCGGTGGTGAAGCCGATCGCCGGTGCGCTGGTATAGCCGGAACCGTTGGTGACCATACGGACGCCTACCACCGCGCCTCCGGAGATGATCGCTGTGGCAGACGCGCCAGCGCCACCGCCACCGGTAAAGGTGACTCCGGGCGCGGTGACGTAACCGCTGCCGCCTCCGGTCACCTGAATCCAGGCGACCGAAGTCGTGGCGGTCAGGCTGGTGCTGATGTAGGCCGGCAGGGTATCGGTGATGACGGCGGTATTCGCCCGCCCGTTCCCGGCGTTGGTGGCGTCGACCGTGAAGGTGACCGCCTGCCCCGGGACCAGGGCAGTTGGCGATGCTTTCTTGGAGATGAGGAGAATGGGTCGCGCCAGGGTCGTCGTCGCCGAGGCCTGGCGATCTCCGGTGTAGGTGTTGGAGAGGGTGGCCGTATTCGTCACCGTCGATCCGGTAATACTCTGGTTGACCGACACAGTGACTGTGACCGAGGCGCTCGTGTTCGCGTTGACGGTTCCGATGTTCCAGGTCACGGTGCCGGCGCTGTTCGTCCCGCCTCCCGTGGCCGAGACGAAGGTCAGGCCCGCGGGAAGGACATCGGTGATGACGACGCCCGGGATTGCGACCGTCGCGGTGTTCGTATAGGTGATCGTGTAGGTGAGATTGTCCGTTCCCGGTAGAGCAAGGAGTTTGTCGACCGTCTTGCTGACCGACGGAAGGATGGGCGTTTGGCAAACGGTGCCAAGGCTCGCGGACGGGCTTGCCGCGCCGTCGTATCGGAATGAGTAGGTCGTGTTGCCGGCACCGTTGGAGTCCTGGACCTCGACCACCCAGAGAAGGCGATGGCCTGCCTTGAGAACGTACGCAGCGGCAATCGCGAGATTGTAGGTGTCGACGACTCCAATTCCGTTAGTGTTGAGGCTGTGTGCGGCCTGCGCGATCTGGGTCTGCGTGTTGAGGGTTGGATCGTAGTCGAACAGCGTGGTTCGTGAATTGGTTTTCCTTCCGTTGCCAGTCTGAACATCGAATCCGAGAGTCACAGTTGGCACGGTCGTGTTGTTGATCAGATACGCGAACGTCGCATCGGGCGGATCAGAGTAAAACCGTGCGAGCTCTACGTAGGTCTGGGCAGGGTTGACTGGCCCGATGGTCGTGGCGGCACTCCCCGCGGTGAGGTTTGCCGTGTGCTGCGGACCTCCGTTGATCGTGGTGGTTGCGGCGTGGAAGAAGTAGCTCGTCGACGAGCAGGTATTGCTTCCCGTGGTCAGCGTGTAGTTCGCCGAAACGGAGGTCGCGTTGCTGGCGTTGATCTGTGCTGTATTCAGCGACGATGCAGGCGCCCCTGATATGTTGAAACGAAGCGTCACCGGCACCGTGGCGCCGGCCGCGAGAGAATTATTGAACGTGCAGGTGACCAGCCCCCCTGCACCGCCTGCCTGGGTGCAACCCGCGGTGGTCGGCGCTCCGGTCACGAGTGTAAATCCTGCGGGGACGGTATCGGTGAGTGTGGTGATGGACGCCGACGCATTGCCGACGTTCGCATATTCGATCGTGTAGTCGACGGTGGCAGCAAGCGGCGCATAGCTTTCATTCGCTGTCTTGGAGATTGCCAACACCGGACCGGAAACAACCACAGTAACGGACGCAGACACCGGCGTCGTGTTTGCCGAGCTGATGGTCGCGGTGTTGGTGACCGAGCCTGATGCCCCGGCCGTGGCGTCGACCGTCACCGTGAAGGATGCTCCGGGTGCAAGTGATCCGCCTGCGCCCAGGTTGGCCGTTGTCCAGGAGACCGTGCCGGTGCCCCCTACTCCGGGAGTCCCGGCCCCGGTGGCCGTCGGGTTCGACGCCAGATAGGTGAAGCCCGTGGGAAGGGGATCACTCATCGTGATTCCTGTGACCGTTGTCGTCGAGTTGTTGGTGTAGGTGACGGTGAAACGAACCTGATCTCCCCTGCTGTAGGCGCTGAGAGGTACCGTAGGATTCGAGACGAGGGCTGCCGACTTCGTCGCTGTCAGCGATGCGGTCGTGACGGTGACACCGGTGTCGTTTGCCGAGAGCGTTCCGACGTTCGTCAGGAATGAGCCGCTGTTGAAGAACGTCCCGGCGGTGGACCCGGAGTTCACCGAGAAGGTGAAGGTGCGCGACGTCCCACCTGCCAGACTCACCGAGGGACTGAACGTCCACTGTTCAGCTCCTCCCACAAGGATTGGTCCCGAGATCGTGCAGCCACCCGTGCAGAGTGTGCCTCCGCCGGCACTGGGAGAGGTAAACCCGGCTGGAAGTGTGTCGCTGACCGACAGAACGCTGACCGCCGTGCTGGAGGTGTTGTTGATCGTCAGCGTGTAGGTGATCGCGCCGCCTGCGGCGACGCTACCGACGTTATGGGTCTTGGTCACTGTCGGCGGCGGCGCGCCGCAGGTTCCGCCGATGGTCACCTTCGCGTAGTTGACGCCGAGGGTTATCGGATGGGTGAAGGTACTCGTGCCGCCGGCAGCCGTGAAAAGGCCACCGTAGGGGGCGTTCGGATAAATGTTGCGGCCCAGGCCGTCGACACCGAGCGTCGCACTCGTCGTCGGTGTGCTCACCACCGTCCGGCATTGCTGGGCGGCGTTGTCACTCAGGTCGGTGGCGTCGGTGAGGCTGCTGCAGCGCCAGGTCTGCGTCGTGTGCCCGCGGTTGTCGGTGATCTCGAGTGCGATCAGGTACTGGCCCTGAATCAGGTTGTTCAGATTCCAGTTTGCGTTGACCGTCGTTCCGACCGGCACTGTCGGATCGCCGATGTTGACCCAACTGCTGCCCACATCGTTAGGGAGGCCGTCGCCGTTCGTGTCATACCAGTACTTGAACTGGGCGTTGACGAGCTGGCTGATGCTCTGGCAATTGTTGACCGTCAGCGCGTCCATGATCTGGGCGCTGACAGGAACGGCGCAACTGCTCTGCGCTCCAGCCGTGATCGAGGTGGCGATCGGCTGCGGAATGAGTCCGCCGTCGAGCGTTAGCGCGTCTCCGAAGGGGCCGGGCGAGGTCGCGTCGCAGACGAAGTTCCCCTCCCACACGATGTCCTTCTGGAAGGGATTGTTCAGACTGTTCGCCGTGGCAAAGAGAAACTGGAAGGGTGTATCGGACTTGAACTGAGGTCCGCCCAGAGGGTTCGTCGTGACGCCGCCATTCACACCGGCGCCCGACGCGTTGAGCATGCGCAACGGGATCTCGTAATCGACGTAGTACTCGACGCATGAACCGCTGGTGAGGTTGATCGAGCGCGTCGTGCCATAGTCCCAGATCGTCTCGCTGGCACCATTCGGCCACTGGACCGTGGACGGCACAGGCAGCGTCGGCGACGTTGCGCCGTTGAATTGCAGGATTGACTGCGTCGTGTTGTCGACGAATGCCGTTGGGTTCGAAAAGAGGCTGTAGATGCCCGTTCCACTCGTCACGTAGTCGATCGAGTTCGTCTTCGTTGCGCTCCAGATGGATCGGAGGACGTCAACGGGAATCGCCGGCGATCCGCTCGAGCCATCGAGATGAGCGGCAAAATCGCGGAAGCCATCGCCATTCGTGTCGAAAAACACCGTCCAGAGAGCGGACTTCCAGGGATCGCTGCTGCTGAACGCGCCCGCACTCGGGCCCGTTGCATAGCTGTTGGCGATCTGTTCGACGCGCCAACGGAAGTAGATCATTCCGGCGCCGCTGTCGGCGTTCTTGTCGAAGTAGTAGTAGATGCTGGGCAGCGTCTTATCGCCGCATCCTGAGCTGACGTTGACGTAGTTCTGAGGAGACGTGCCGCCGTTGGACGGATCCTGAACGCGCGGATCGCGGATTGGATGCCAGTCGACGATCGTGGCATCAGGGAAGGTCGTTCCCCAGGAGTAGGGAACCCACTGACTGGGCAGTTCGGTCGGCCATGGCGCTGGTTTGATCGCCGAACCGGGCGCACCGTTCGCGAGTTGCGGATTGCCGCTGTTCCAGTAGGGCGGGGTCTGCGCGGCCGCGTTCGGCACGAGAGCCGTCAGGGCCAGGATGACCAGCAGAAGCGTGGCCCAATTCTTCGACAAATGCCCCGGCATGCGATTGACTGGCATGAACAAACTCCTGACGCCGCGCGAGCCCGTGGCACGCCGGCATCCGCTCTCAAATGTGGTTTGGACCTTGGCTATCTTACTGCTTTCAGTGGCGAAAACGATACTGCAGACGACGTCGAAACCTCGCCGCATTGCGTATTATTTTCACTAACGCGTCAAAAGGCCGCGAATCCTGCGTGATTTCTTCGCAGATCGCGCGTCCGAGGAGGTCGGAGGGTCCGAATGGCGGGTCCGTGGTCAGAGCGTTATCGCCGCGCATGACGATGCCATCGGGCGCGATGCGAACGACCCGATGGAGCGTCAGTCCACGCCCAATGGATGCCAGCACGATGTCGCCTCGGCGCAGATCGGACACCTGGCAAGGTGCGATCTCGACGAAATCGCCGTTCCGAATTGCCGGATACATGCTGTCGCCCATGGCCCGGAATCGGGCTCGATGTCCCGACGCCAGCAGATCGCGGAGCGTTGCTTCAAAAAGACTCACGCCGCGCTCCGAACACAGTCGATGAGACTCCGGTCCGGTACGAACCTCAGAGCGCGTACCGGCACATCGGCGACGATCCGGGCCAGCGAGTCCAGCGTGAATTCGATCGCCGCCGCGTCGTAGAACGGCGGAAAGGTGCAACCGAAAAGAGAGGCGGCGGCTTGTGCGGACGAGAGTGCGACCAGCTCCGTTTGCGATGCCTGTACGAGGAGATGAATTGCCGCCAGCGGAGCGGACAAGGGGGAGGAAAGCTCGGCTTCACCATGCCAGGGCGTGCCGTACATCCGCCATTCGCCGTCGATGTATCGGACGATGACGCGATCGTCGCTGACGATCTCATAGTCGCCATCGGCGAGCCAGACCCGCGCCGTGGTCGTCTTTCCCGCCCCCGACTGTCCGACGAAAAGCCGCCCTCGCCCATCCCGGTCGATCACGCCGCAGCCGTGCAGTTCGACGCCGCGGCCTCGCCCGAGGAGTCGCGCGATCAGCACCTCGTCGAGAGGATATTCGAGAGGATGCATCGCCTCGCTGGAGACCTCGCGCACGAGGATCCGGCCGTGTCGGAAATCGCTGTCGACGAGTGCGGTTTTGTAGGGGGCGGCGCCGAAGAGAGGACTACGGCAGTCGATGCGCAGACCCTCCGCGGTCTCATGCGCTCGCCAGACACCGCCGGAGTCGAAGAGCAGCCGTCCGGGCGCGGCGAGGAGCTCGGGCATCGCCTCAACCAGGAGGTCGAGATCCGGGCCGTCATCGGCATCGATCGCAAAACGCCCCACCGTGGCCGGCAGCGGCCGTCGCAACGACTCGTCCGCGTAACGGACGCGAAGAGTGATTCCGGCGATACGGATCAGGTCAGGCGCGGACGACATTTCACGCTATGAGGACTGACCAGAGCAGGGATTGCCGAACTGCTTGCACACCCCCCCACCGCCCGGCCCGGAGGTTCCGTTGGTCTTGCAGCCCCCCAGGACTGCTTCGTCCGGACGCATAGGGAAGCGTTTCGCCTCCGGCTTCTCGTACCGCTTTCTGGCGTTGGTTTCCGACTTTCGCATCGTTCTCCTCTTTCAGCGAGCGATCAGCCCGCGGTCGAACAACTGGAACAACCTCCGGAGCCGCAACTTGCCGCTGCCTCATCCGGCGCTATGGGAATCGCGGCGATGCGCTCCGCTTCCGCGAGTTTGAGAGCCTCGGCGGCATCGCGAACGATCGCGTGCTCCGCTCCACCGATGCAGTATTCGCATTCGCCGTGCGGCCTTACAGGAACGTCGAGCGTCATCGCGCGCAGATGCGCAACCTGGCAGAGAAAGTCGACAGGCGACTCGGCATCGTTATTTTCCAGCTCGCCGTTCGCGGCGCACATACCGCACATCGTCTTCAGACCGCAGCCCGTGCACTTGGTCGGCCGGGTGATCTTCCGCGCGCGCACGCCCCGGAGGTAATCCGTCCATCCCTCGCGGAAGTTCCCGTCGCGCACATTGTATTTGTCTTTGTGCGAGAGAACGCAGATGGAGAGGTCGCCGTAGGGGTCAATGGCGAAGCCGGTAAGACCGCCGCCGCAGTCGTAGACGTGGCGCTCTTCGCCTTCGACATACGCGGGGGCGCCGAAATCCTTTGCCAGCCGCTTCCACTCGGAGGCGCGCTGCGTATCCTCGAGGTCAAAGGTCACGATTTCCGACGGTGTGAGCCGCACGGCCAGCGGACTGGACGAACAGTCGATACGGGGATTGATCATGGCGTCGAACTTGAACTCGACGCCGCGGTCGGCAGCCATCTGCTTCATGGCAGGGATCTCGTGTTTATTGATGGAGACGGCCACGGTCTTCAGCTTCAGCGGAAGTTTCCGCTCCAGCAGCAGATCGATGCCGCGCATGCACTTGTCATACGAGCCGGGAACCCGCGTGAGCTCTTCATACGTCTCGCGCGTGGCACCGTAGAGGGTGATCTCGATGACGAACGGAGGCAGTTCGACGAGGAAATCGGCGATCTTCTCGGTGATGAGGGTACCGTTCGTGAAGAGCGTGATAAGGAAGCCCTTCCGCTTTGCGTAGGTGTAGATGTCGAGGAAGTCGCGCCGAGCGAAGATCTCCCCTCCCGTAAACAGTAGCCAGAGGCATCCCTGTTCGGAGAGCTCGTCGAGAAGGTGTTGATACTCCTCCAGCGAAAGCTCGCGGACGCGCGCGGCAAGGTCGTCCATCGGGAGATTGTTGTAGCAATGCGCACAAGCCAGCGGGCAGCGGTTCGTGACCTCGATCGTGCCGTCGAGAGGCACGCGCGCCGCCACCTGCCGGTGGATGATGGTGCTGAAATCGGTGTAGGTGCCTGTCTCGATTGTCGTCATGAGTTTGTCTCGGCCGTCTCAGCGATGAGATCCGCGCCGCGGAGAGAGCCCAGTAGCTCCTGAAGATCGGCGATCACGACCGCCGACTCGGCATCATACTCGTCGCAGATCGTATCCACGACGGCATCGACGTCGCGTACGCCGTCCAGAAGCGACCAGATCCGGGCCGCAACCGGTGTGAAAACATAGACCGAGTCGAGATCGCCGACCCGATTGCGGATAGGCACGAGGATGCTCTCATTGCCCACCTGCCGCAAAGCAAACTCACCGCAGTGTCTGAACACGCGTTTGTCCATATTCGATTTTTCGGTTCTGACCCACGTCATTGTCACATGCTCATGTGCGTCCGGCAACCGAATTATTTGACCCAGAGTCTACAATCAAAACCGATGAGCTCGAATCCGTTCCCTGTCGCCACGTCTGCGGCGCCCGAAGCAGATGAAGCGCCGCCGATCGCTCCGCGGCCGCGTCCGTCGAACGAAGAAATCGCGGCCTGGCTGCTGACGGCCGCGCTGCTCGGCTACGTCCTCGTCTGGCATCTCGTGCCTGCGGTCGTCGGTGGCCTCGTGCTCTATCTCGTCCTCGACAGGCTCTCGCAATCGTTCTCGCGGCGCATGCCGGGAGCGGCGGCGCGGCCGTTGGCGCTCATCCTCGTCACACTCGTCGGCGGCGGCGTGATCTTCGGCGTGGTGGCGCTGCTCGTCTCCTACCTTCGCCATCATGTCGACAACCTTCCCGCGATGATGACCAGGATGGCCGACATCCTCCAGTCGACCCGCGCCTGGCTCGGCGACTACGGCGAGCAACTCATCCCCGAAGTGCTGACCGACGCGGACACGTTCAAGGCTGCCCTCGCCGACTGGCTCAAGCAGCACGCCGAAACCCTCAAGCTCGCCGGAAGCACCGTCAGTCTTGGCTTGGTCCATCTGTTCATGGGCATGCTGCTCGCCGTGATGGTCTTCTTCCGCCACGTCACGCACCACGACGGCCGTGCGCCCGGAACGCTCAGCGAGATGCTGGAGCAGAAAGTCGTCCGCTTCACGCGTGCCTTCGCGCAGATTGCGACGGCCCAGGTGAAGATCTCGGTCCTCAACACCGCGTTGACCGGGCTCTATCTGCTCGTCGTGCTACCTCTTTTCGGACAGCACATTCCGTTCGCGACGACGATCGTCTTCGTGACCTTCGTCTGCGGCTTGATCCCAGTCCTCGGCAATCTCATCTCCAACTCGGTGATCGTCATTCTCTCGCTCGGCATCTCGCCCGGCACCGCCGCCGCCTCCCTGCTGTTTCTCATCATCATTCACAAGCTCGAGTACCTGACGAACTCGCGCATCGTCGGCAGCCAGACCGACTCGCAGGCCTGGGAGATCCTGTTGGCGATCCTCATCGGCGAGACCGCGTTCGGCATCGGCGGCGTGGTGATGGCGCCGATTCTCTACGCGTTCGTCAAACGCGAGCTACGCGAGCGCGGACTGGTCTGAACCGCGTTTTCTTCCACACTCGGTGTCCCCTTCTTGCTACACCTCTTCCTTGTTGCTTGCCGATGAGACGTGATGTCAAGGGCACTGGGCGACGGGACGGGCTGCCGCGATATGGGCGCGCGCCATCGCACCCGAGGGCGACCGCATTGCGGCGATCAATGACCGCACGTGCGGCGCTAGTTGTCCGCATTGCGGCGCCGCCTGTCCGCATGTGCGGCGCTAGTTGACCGCATTGCGGCGCTGCCTGTCCGCACGTGTGGCGCTACTTGACCGCATTGCGGCGCTGCCTGTCCGCACATGCGGCGCTAGTTGACCGCATTGCGGCGCTTCCTGTCCGCACGTGCGGCGCTACTTGACCGCATTGCGGCTCTTCCTGTCCGCACGTGCGGCGCTAGTTGTCCGCATTGCGGCGCTTCCTGTCCGCACGTGTGGCGCTAGTTGTCCACACTGCGGCGCTGCCTGTCCGCACGTGCGGCGCTAGTTGTCCGCATTGCGGCGCTGCCTGTCCGCACGTGCGGCGCTGGTTGTCCGCATTGCGGCGCTTCCTGTCCGCACGTGCGGCGCTAGTTGTCCGCATTGCGGCGCTGCCTGTCCGCACGTGCGGCGCTAGTTGTCCGCATTGCGGCTCTTCTTGACCGCACGTGCGGCGCAAGCTGACCGCATTGCGGTACGCCGTGTCCGCACTGTGGCCCGATGGCGCAACGCTGCCGCGCGCGTGTGCGAGCGTGTGTCCCTGGGGCGCAACCTTGCTGCGTGCCGGGTGCAGCACGTGCGCGACGAGGGTGTAGCGGTGTCGCCACGAGGATAACGACGTTCTATCGCTGGCCACCTCTGTTCCGCACGTCTCACACCTTGCAGCAACGCGCTGCCGCCAATCTCCCGCAAGTGTAGGAAATGCCGCTAACCTTTCTTCAGATACCGATCCAGGAACTGGACGACGTCGCTCTCCCAGATGCTCGCGCCGTACATGGAGAAGATGAGGTGTCCCGGTGCATCAGCGTGTCCGGCGACCGGAGGATTGAACGGCTCGTAGACCACCAACCGGTGCGGAAGGTGTCGCTTCTCGAAAATCGCGGCAACCGTAGTCACCGCTGCGGTCGTACGATCGTTCTTCGCCACCAGAAACAGCGTCGGCGTCGTCGATTTTCCGGCGGCGCCCACCAAGGCACTGCGCACTGACGCGTTGCCGTCCCACGACAACGATCCGCCAGCCTGATCGACCGCGACCAGAAACGAGGAACTGCGGCTCGTAGCCAGCATGGTCACAATCCCACCGAACGACCAACCCATGATGCCCATCCGTTTGGTATCGGCGAACGGCAGCGTGCGCAGATAGTCGATTCCCTCGAGCACGTCATCCACTTCCTCCTGCAGTCGCGGCACGAGGCGCGCCGGATCCCTCTGCGTCTCATCCCGCCACATCGCGCCATCCGACTTGCCGTAGCCGCGGCGCTCCGGCACCAGGACCACGTATCCGGCGCGCGTCAGCATCGAACCGATGTACGCAAAGGGAACGGAGTCTCTCTCGTGCCCCTCGCGCGAGCCGTGGTTGTAGATGACGACGGGAAACGGACCATCACCATCCGGCTTGTACAGATAGGCTTCGATCCGCAGAGACCCGCTTCGATAGAAGACGTCGGTGTACTGCGGCTTCGTCTGAGTCGTTGTCTGAGCGTTTGTCTGGGCAGGAGCCGTCACCGCCGCGAGACCAAGCCACGCCGCAAGGAGAACGTTTCGCATAGCGAAAATATACGCCGGGAGAGGATTCAGCGCGAACGCTGTTGATCTGCATCACAAAACTCCCAAACCCGATGCCGTATCTTGCCCACCTCTCTCGCACTCAACAACCAACCGGAGGTCATCGAGCATGCATCGTTTCCGCTCATCCCTGGGTTCCATCTTCCTGATGCTCATCGTTCCCACACTCGCCGCCGACGCCAGCGTCACCGGCTCGCTCACCGCGAACGGCAAGACCGTCGCCCTCAAGCACGCCTACGCGCAAACGCGCAAGGACCCGTTCGACAAGACGAAGTCTGTCACCGTAGTCATCGTCACCGATCAGGAGCTCTCACCTGCCGCCGCATCCGACGAGATGGAATTGATGCAGGCGCAGGACAAGCAGCAGCTCAGCGGATTCACGGCCACGATCGACGCCAGCAAACAGGTCATCAGCGCCACCGTGTTCAGCCCCGCATTCAAGAAGATGAAGCAGTTCTCCGGCGTCGGCATGCAGAAAGCCGAGCTGACGGCGATGACATCGACGCGCATCGCCGGCAACATTTCCATGGCCAAGCCTGACGATTTCTTCGATGAGAAATATCAGTACAACGCCACGTTCGATCTCCCGGTCGGCAAACCGGCCGGCCCACCTCCCCCACCTGCACTCAAGGGATCACCGCTTCCCGCCGGTGGCGGCGAGCCGGGCAAAGCCTACGCGGTCTATCTCAAGAACCTTACCGCCGGCGACATGAAAGCCGTCCTCGGCGGCATCAGCGCCGACCGCGCAAAGCAAGCATCCGCCGATCCCGATTTCAAGAAGCTCTTTCCTCTGCTTCAGGAGATGGAGCCCAAGGGCATCAAAGTCACCGGCGGCGCCAGCGACGGCACCCACGCAACCCTTCTCGCCACCGGCAAGGAAGGCGACGCCGTCTCCCACGGGACAATCACGATGGTCCGCGAGAACGGCGCATGGAAGGTGGAGAAAGAGGATTGGCAGTCGAAGAGCGAGTAATTGAGGTCTGGCACAGACAAGAGTGTCTGTGCCACATAGCTTCTGGCTTCGTGGCTCAGACACCCCTACTTGTGCCACTGCTCGAGCCACGAAGCACGAATCCATGTGGCACAGACACTCTTGTCTGTGCGTTTCTCACCCCGCATCGATCTTCGCCGCCAGCACGAAATCTGCTCGCGTCAGTCCATCGACCTTGTGTGTCCAGATCGTGATCCGTACCTTGCCCCACGCCAGGTAAATATCCGGATGATGCCCCTCGGCCTCCGCAATCGCGCCGACGCGGTTCGTGAACGCCAGCGCCTGCGCAAAATCGGGAAACGTGAACTCCTTTTCCAGATGATGCTCTTCGACGACGCGCCATCCGCCTCCGAGTGAGTTTGCAAGCGCATCCAACTCCGCCCCCTTCACGGCAGGCACACCGCCGGTGCACGGAATGCACATCTCGTCCGCCAGCGACGAGCGTGATGCCGGCGCGCTGGAATCGCGGAGGTAGGCTGCAAACGCACCCGGTGTGACGCGATGCCGGAAGGCTTCCACGCCATCGACATAGATCACCGGCACGTCATCCGTAAGCCTCGCCCGCAACGCCGCGTCGGCATCGATATCCGTCACCGTTACTGTCACCGGAAGCTGGTGCAACGCGATCGCTTCGCGGACAGCGGCATAGGCCTTCTCGCACAGCGGACAGTCGGCGCGCGTGTAAAACGTCACTTCATGATTCATCGCATAAACTCCGATGCCGAGGATACCTGATGAACGCGAATACGAAGACGGCACTCGATCTGACAGGCAAAGTAGTCCTGATCACCGGCGGCTCCCGCGGTATCGGTGCCGAGACTGCGCGGCGCATGGCCGCTGCCGGCGGACACGTCATCATCAACTACCGGCGCAGCGCAGATGAGGCCAACGCACTCGTGCAGGAGATCGGCGGGAACGCAATCGCATTCTGCGCCGATGTCGCCAACCCTGCGGCGCTCGAAACGATGATCGACGACGTCGTGGCCGCCTTCGAAAAGATCGACGTGCTCGTCAACAACGCAGCGGTGTTCGAGTACAACCCCTTCGACGGCGACGACTACACAGCCTGGCAAAAAGGCTGGCGCCGGACGTTCGATCTGAATGTCTTCGCCGCCGCGAATGCCTCGTGGCTGGCCATGCGCGCCATGCGCCGCAGCGGTGGCGGAAAGATCATCAACGTCGCCTCGCGCGCGGCCTTTCGCGGTGAGACCGAATTCGCCGACTACGGTGCGTCGAAAGCCGCGCTCGTCAACCTCACCCGCTCCATCGCTCGCGCCTGCGCGAAGGACAACATCGTCGCCAGTTGCGTCGCGCCCGGATTCATCGAGACGGAGATGGCGAAGCCGGAACTGGAGAAGAATCGCGAAGAGATCCTCCGCCAGATCCCCCTCGGCCGCGTCGGCAGCACCGCCGACGTCGCCAACGTCATCCTCTTCCTCGCCTCCTCAATGGCCGACTACCTCAACGGCGTGACGATCGACATCAACGGCGGTTCGTGGTTTCAGTGAGCTCAACACGTCAGAAATCGATACGTATCCCTATGGTGTTAGCATACGTATCGTGCCGAAGCTGACCTTGAGTGTCGATGAGAAGGTGGTACGCGGCGCAAAGCGCTATGCCGCGGCGCAGAAGACGTCTGTCTCACAGCTCGTTGAGCGGTACCTGGCGTTGCTCTCGGAGCCAGGCGACGCCGCCTCCGAAGCGCCGGTGCTGAAACTCCTTCGCGGTTCCGCTCGTGGAGGATCCGCGGAAGCACATCGCCGCCATCTCTCCCGGAAATACCGGTGAAGACTCTCCTGCTCGACCTCAACGTGATCCTGGACGTGATCCTGGATCGCAAACCCGATGCCGATGCCGCCGCCGCACTTTGGCGTGCAATTGAAGCCGGTCAGGGACGAGCCCTGATTCCAGCTCACGGGATCACGACGATCTTCTACTTGATCGAGAAGGCTCGTGGCGCAGCCTTCGCCCGGCAAGGCGTCGAGCGCCTGATCAGCGTCTTTGGCGTCGCGCCTGTCAATGAGACTGTGGTGCGCCGCGCACTGGCACTGGCGTGGCGAGACTTCGAAGACGCCGTCTGCGCTGCGGCAGCCGAGGCAAGCGGCTGCGAAGTCATCGTGACTCGTGACCCGAGCGGCTTTCCCGACGCGCCACTTCCCGTGGTCGATCCGATCGCCGCTTTGAGCTGGCTGAAGCCCTGATTCTTAGGCACCCGACAACATGAAAACTATTTCGATCTCCATTGATGAGCCAACACTTGGAGCCCTTGACCGGCTGGCACAAAAGGGGCGCATACGGCGGAAGCGCTCAGAGTTGGTGAGAGAAGCGCTGGTTGCATTTCTGGCTCGACGCGAGATGCTCGAGCAAGAAGCGATGGAGAGCCCTGTGATCGCGAAACACCGAAGACGGTTGGCCCGTCAGGCAAAATCCATGATGGCGGAACAGGCACCCTGGTTTTGATCTGATCACCCAATCGCGCGCCAGCGATCTGCTCGATGAGTCCGGGGTGATTCCAAATATGGAAGACGCTCTTTCAGGCGGAGATCGCGGAGCTTCTTTCTCCGCTCCTCCGCGTCTCCGCGTGAAACAGCTTTTGGTTTCTCAATCACTCACGCGCCGGAACAACCGCAACACTCCCCGCACGCCGCGCCAGATGTAGAGCGCAGGAAGTAGCGCGATCGGTGCGGATGGGAAACTCTGCCGCATAAACGCTGCCGGAGGAAACGCCAGTTCGCGCAGCCGGCGCATCCGCGCACGCCAGCCGAGCGCTTTGAGATCACCACCCAGGACCGCGCCGCGGCTTCGGGAGCGATCGAGGAAGGCTGCCGAGGGTTCGTCGCGAAGACGCTCGTCGTCACGAAGCCAGTCCGCAGCCCGGTCGTGCGACGCGCGCGCAAACCAATCCTCGGCCAGCGCAATCGAGCGCTCGCTGATCGTGACGAGCCGGCGCTCCGCGGCCAGGCGCCAGAACGCGGCATGCTCCTCTCGCGACATCCGCTCGCGCAGCAGGTGAATGTCGCAGAGCCAGATCAAACGCTCGTTGTCGTGATGATGCGCGACTCGATGCAAACAGGCCAGCAAGAGCGCGTCGCCATGCGATGGCGCCAATGCGTGTGGGCTGATGCGAGGCACACCAATCGCGCGGCGAAGGAGCTCGACGAATGGCAACGCGTCGCGGAACACCGGCGAGTTCGTCACATCCCAATGCACGTCATACACATGGCCATCGCGGCGGAACGTCTGCTGCCGCAGCGCCAGCGTGTCACCGCTCGTGATCTGCGATTCGTAGCCGAGCTGGTGCATCAGCGCACGCATCGCCTCGCAGTCCTCTTCCGCGATCAGCAGGTCGGTATCCCCTCGGGGACGCAGCTCCGGCGCGTCGTACACGTCGTACGCGAGGCCGGTTCCTTTGATGATGAGGACGCGAATCCCGCGGGCGGCAAAGGCATCGAGAAGCGCGCGCACGTCGGCCAGCCGCAGCGTCTCCGCCGCGAAGGCCTGAATCGCCGTCCCGCGCAGTGTTGCGAGAAGCGGCCATGTCTCCCCCGCTGCGGAAAGCCGCGCATAAACCAGCGGCGCGATGCCGTGCTGATCGAGCGCTTCCAACAGTTTCGCGGCGTCATCGCTCGATGCCTCGGGTGGCCAGGGCGCAGCCTCGCCGCGGAGCAGTGCGCGCAGCGGTGCCTCAAGGGATCGTGGAATCGGCGGCGGATCGGGAACATCGGCCATCGGTGCGACTGCCAACCTCGGCTGCCGCCGCAATAGTTCACACGATGCTCGCGAGTGCGGCCTGGAGTTTGCTACTTGAAGTATCCAGGTATGTCCTCGATCGTCATTCTCCTCATTGCCGCCCTTGCAGTCATCGTCGCCATCGGCCTCGCCTACGTTCCCCTGAGTCTGCTCGTCGCACACATGGCCCGAAACCTGCGCGAATTCATCCAGCGCCAGCGCGAACGTCGCGTCGTGCATCGCGAAACGCCCGATCGCCGCAAAGTCACGCCATAGGAGTGCAGGCGTCTCGCCTGCGGCCGGCGGGCGTCCTCGCCCGACGGTGAGAGCGCGAAGGAATCCTGAGACGGCCGTGAATCGGGCAGATGCCGTCAGCCTCCAGCCGCGCGAAACCACGCCGAGGCGGGACGCCTCGTCCTCGCCCGACGGTAAGAGCGTGAAGGAATTCTGAGATGGCCGGTGAATCGAGCAGATGCCGTCAGCCTTCCGACTTAATCGCGGCCGCGCGAAAACCACGCCGAGGCGAGACGCCTCGACGCCGCGGGCGAGACGCCCTGCACTCCTTATCCGCGCTTGGCAGCGACCGCCTTCTCGACGGCAGCCTTCAACTTGGCGTCGCCCGGCATGACCGCGCCGATCTGGCGCCAGACGATCTTGCCATCGCGGCCGATGAGCAGCGACGTCGGCAGTACCGTGGTCTGCAACAGCGTGGCGATGCGTCCTTCGGGGTCGACGGCGATCGGGTAGGTGATCTTCTGTTCGGCCACGAACGTCTTCACCGCAGCCGCGTCACCCTCGTCGACGCTCACGCCGATCACCTTCAGGCCGCTTGCTGCGTACTGATTCTGCAACGCCTGCAACTCCGGCGTTTCAAAGCGGCAGGGCCCGCACCACGTCGCCCAGACGTTGAGAAAGACGACGTTGCCCTTCTCGGCAGCGAGGTCGAGCGGCTTGCCGTCGAGATAGGCCGCCGCGTACGTAGGCATCGGATCACCAACTTCGGTGCGCGCCGACTCCGGCTCGGCGCCTGTGGTGCTTGCGGTCGTCTGCGGCTTCGCGCCGGGTGTCTTCGACTTTGCCGCGGACTGCGTGGTTCCGGTAACGGGGGTCTCCTGTTTCGCACACGCCACCATGCCGGCGAGGCAGAGCGTGGTCAGCAGGGTTACTGTCGATTGCAGGGATCGTTTCATCATCATGTTCATCGTATGCGAGTGTCCATCGTGGCTAGTTGAATTCCGTCGTCGCCGCTCCATGCGGCGAGAATGTGTTCGTTTGCGATTGCGATGCGGGGAAACCCGAGGGTCATGCCCTTACCGAGGACCTCCGGCTTGCCCAACACTCCCGAAGCGCTGACGCGTCTGGCCATGACCTTCGAGAACACGCCAGCCCGCTCGACCCAGGTCACCATCGCGGAGGTGCCGTCGCCGAGGAGGACGAGGTCGACGCGGCCGGCATCGTGCTCCGCACCGGCACGGATGGGCGCGCCAAACGTCACGCCGCCATCGTGCGAGAACGCGACATCAACTACCTGCTTGCCGTTCGCCGCGGTGAACCACGCCACCGCCACGTTGCTGCCGCGTGCGTCGATGCGCGGACCGTTCACTGGGCAACCTTTGATCATCCAGCCATCGGCATGGACAGGCGTGCTATGCGCGCTCGCTTGCGGCGGAGCCACGACGATGTCGCGGATCTCTTTCTCCGAGCGGTCGCGGTACGCCATCAGCGGCCCGCGCGACGTCATCACCATCGATGTCTGGCAACAATCGCAGACGCGTCCGTCGACGAGCACTTCATCCGTCAGCGATCCCGTCGCCGTCATCGTTGCGGCGCGCAGCTGCGTGTCTCCCGAGCCTTCGTGCGCGCTGGCGCGGCCATCGAGCCATGCGATGCGCGCGGTTCCGTTTGCGAGCGGGAGGATCGACACGAAACCGAACTCGCGCTCCATCACCGGATGCGGCGTCACCGGCCGGCTCCACGTCGCGCCGCCGTCGGACGATCGGGACAGAAGAATCTGCGCCCCTTCCTCACCTACCCCTTCGCGCCACTGCGCAATGACCGCGCGTCCGGAGACGGCGATCGATGGGTAGTCGGCGCGGTTGTCCAGTACGCGGCCGTGAGCGACAACCGTAGCCTTCGACCATTTCGCACCGTCGTAGTGCGCGAAGTTGAACGACTTCGTATGGCGATCGAACCACGAGACGTCGAACCCGCTGCCGTCGGCAACGACATACGGCGCCGACGTTGTATGCCCGAACGGAAACGCAACCGGAGCCACAGCCGTCGAGGGAGGCAGCGGCGCTACGCTGAGCAGCAGCAGAGCGGAGAGCGCGACCAGCGATCTCATAGTCCTTCTCCCGGCTTGGTTGGCTCCATCTGCAGAGCGTCGTTCACGCGGTTGAAGTAGTTGAACAAACCTGCCATCGCTGAGATCTCGACGATCTCTCCTTCATCGTAGTGTTGGCGCAGCCGCTCGAACAGCGCGTCGTCGACACCGTGCGCGTCGATCGTGAGCTGCTTCGCGTACGCCAGCGCGGCCTTTTCCTTGTCGTCAAACGGCCCGTTCTCGAAATCGAGCAGAGCCTGCATCTGCGCATCGTCCGCTCCGTGCCGCGCAGCCTGCGCGGTGTGGGAGCGGTTTCAGTATTCACATCGGTTGAGCCGCGAGACGAGGGTGGCCACGAGCTCTTTGGTGCGGACGGAGACCGTGCCGCTGTTCGTGACGGCGTCCATATGCGCCATCATCGTCTTCAGAATCTCGGGCCGGTGCGCGTAGACGCGGAACATGTTCGGCACGTTGCCCCGCGCGGCGCCGATCTGCCGGAACTTCTCGCGAACCTCGTCCGTGACCTGATCTTTCGTGAGCCTGGTGATGCGCGACATCGATTCTCCTGGAAACAAAACGCCCCGCGTTGCCGCGGGGCGTAATCGTAAGCGAATTGATGACGATCGAAGTTACTCTTTGGTCTCGGTCTCGGGTTTGCCCTTCTTGATGACCTCGGGCTCGCCGGCAACAGGCTCGGCCACCGCTGCGACTTCCGCAACGATCTCGGCACGCGGCGACGTGACGCCGACGATGACACGGTGGACGTCCTCCGACACCTTCACACCATCGGGGAGCTGAAGGTCGGAAACGCGAACCTGCTCGTGGGCGCCGAGGTTGGTGATGTCGACGTCGATCTTGTCGGGGATGGCGCTGGGGAGACACTCGACGTGAAGCTCGCGGATCTGCCAGTCGAGGATGCCGCCTTCTTTGACGCCGATGGAGTTACCGGTGATGTTGACCGGAACGGTAATGCGGACCACTTCGTCCATCACGACGCGCACGAAATCGATGTGCGTCATGCGGCGCGAGATCGGGTCCATCTGCATGTCCTTGATCATGGCGTGGCGCTGCTGATCGGTGCCGGACATCTTGAGGAGGAAGATGGAGCGGATGCCGTGATCGCTCTTCTGAATCAGGTCTGAGACAGCCTTGCGCTCGACGGTGATTGCCACCGGCTCTTTGTGACCACCATAGACAACGGCCGGGATCTTGCCGTCCTGGCGCAACTTCTTCGCGTACTCTTTTCCAGAGCGTTCGCGACGGGAAACTTCCAACGTGACCTCAGCCATGATGCAGAAACTCCTTTTTCGGTAGAGACAACGAAACGATCTTAAGTGTCTGCGGTATCAGGGTTATTCCATGGGAACGGGGTGATGAGCTCTCTCCAGGTTTCACGCGGAGACGCGGAGAGCGCGAAGGTGTATCTCCGCGTACCCCGCGCCCCCGCGTGACCATCTTCTTCTTCGAAGCTGAAATTGATCGTTACTTCAACTCCACTCCGTCCAACTCGTACGGCGCCTTCACGTCCAGCAACCCCAACACCGTCGGATACACATCCGCGATATACGGCGCCCGATCCGTCGCCAACTTCCTGTTGTAAAAGAAGATCCCCTTCACAATCTCCGGATCGACCGAGCAGTGGTCCCCGCTCCACGGCTGCTTGTTCGGCTCGATGAGCGCTTTCGGGATGCCGCCCAACGATGTCTGCCAGGAGACGCGGTAGCCATCGTTGTTCGTCACGAAAAGGTCGGGGATCATGTTCGGGTCGAACTGCCGGTAGACCTCCTCGCGGGCCAGCACCCGGCGCACCGGCTTCTCCATCGTCTCCGGATCGGTCATCGTCACCAGGCGCGCTTTCAGCTCCGCTTTGAGCGCGTCGACTTCGGCGCCGGGATTGACGATCCCCTGCGCCTCGCGGCCTTTCGTGTTGATGTACATCTCGCCGAGGCCCATGGCGTAGGCGCGCGTGTGCGACCAGTCGACGTTCTCCCAGAACTGGCCGGAGTCGAACAGCATCTCGACATTCCTGTCTTTGACCTGCACGCCGCTCTTGAGCGTCATGTAACCATTCATCACCAGCCAGGTGTTGTAGTTCACCGACTTGCGGAACGACGCGAAGCCGTGATCGGAGAGGACGATCAGCGCGGCGTGGTTCTTGTCGGCGGCGGCCATGGCGTCGCCGACGATCGCATCCATGAGTTGGTACGAACGGAGGAGTGCATCGCCCCACTTCGCGGCCAGCGCTGCGTTGTACGCGGGATGCTTCAGATCCATGAGGCGCCAGAAGACGTGGCCGACGCGGTCGGGAAACTCGAAGCACTGCACCATCAGCTCCTGGTCGCCGGTCAAAAAGGCATCGAACATCTTCCTGTCCTGGGCGACCGTGAACGTCATGTCGTCCCAGAACATCTGCTCATCGGCGAACCCCTCGGAGATCGCCCACGTGTCGATCTGCCATCCGAGCGTTTTGTACAGGCCGTAGTCGCGCGCCAGTTGCGGCGCCCATTTTGGCGGCGAGGAGATGTTGAAGCCGGGCGGAAGGTTGCGCGGATCGAAGTTGATCGGCGACAGATAGAGCTTCACCTCGGGTTGCGAAGAGATGAGGTGAAAGCGGCTGATTCCGTGAAGTTTGATCAGCGGATTGAACGGGAAGACGAACTCGGTCCAGCCGCTCCATTCGCCGGGATGCAGCGTCACCGTCTGGCCGCTTTCTTCGATCGTGATCGAGTTGCGGTCGTTCGCGACGGTGATCGTCATCGGAATGGAGATGTACGGCGGGTTCCCGAAAAGCTTGTTAGGAGGACCCTGGATCTTCGCGCTGATGCGTCCCTTGTTGTCCTCGAGCTGCACGACCTCGATCGAAAACTCGTTCGCACCCGAGCGATGGAAATCGAGCTCCGAGGTGAAGAAGAACGGCTTGCCGACGCGGCCCGACATGTCGGGGACGCCGAGGCCGGACAGCATCTCGCCGGCGGGAAAGTCATGTGCAGGAAAGGTCACCGGCACATGGACGACGCGCGCCGTCCGGCCAGCGTTCGCTGCCGCTTCCCAGAACGGAATGCCCTGGCGGCGGTTGATGACACCCGGACGGCTGACCGGGATGTACTGCTTCGTCGCCAGGAACGCACCGACGCCGGCGATCACGGCAAGAGCCAGCACGACGTAGCGCGCGGTGCGGCGGAAGAGCAGCGCGATCAGAGCGAGAAAGACCAGAACGATCGCAGCGGCGGCGATCGGATTCTTGTCGCCGAGGAGGAACGGCTCTTTCGTCTCGTCGAAGGCGGCGAAGACCGGCAGGTACGTCTTCGGATCGCGCCGCAGAAAATCGAAGATGCCGGTGCGGCCGGGATCGATGCCGGTGGAGAACGTCGACCACGACACCGGCGTCTGTGCGGGAACCGTCGGACGCAGCGGGCGGAACGTTCCCAGCGTTCGCAGCCGCGCCAGATTCGGCAGCTTCCCTTCGTTCATCCACTGCTCGGTGTAGCGGGCGTCGACGCCGTCAAACCCGAGGACGATGACCTTCTCTTTGGCGAAGGCCGCGGAAGGCAAAACTAGCGACAGAAGCACCGCCAGGAGGGTGAGAATTCGTATCAATCGCATCGAACGGCATCATACTTGTAATCCGTCGAGCGGAAAATTGAGGTGCTGCATGAGAACGCGTCAACTCTTTGCTTCATTGGCAGTTGTGCTGCTGGCCGCCTGCGGTGGCGGTGAGAAAAACGGATCGGCGGGCGACCAGAAAACGCTCGTCATCGCCCTGAAGTCGGGACCGACGAATCTGGACAGCCGCGTCGGCGCCGACAACGCCTCCAGCCGGATGTTCGACCTGGTCTACAGCGGCCTGATCAAGGTCACGCCGGACTTCAACTATGCGCCCGATCTGGCCACGAAATGGGAGACGCCGGACGACAAGACCATCGTCTTCCATCTCAATCCGAACGCGAAGTTCCACAACGGCCAGCCGGTCAAAGCGGCCGACGTGAAGTGGACGTACGAGTCGCTGATGAATCCAACGTTCGTGACGTCGAAGCGATCCGGCTACAGCACAGTCGATCACATCGAGACGCCTGATGAGCAGACAGTCATCTTCAAGCTGAAGGAAGCGAACGCCGGCATCTTCGACAACCTCACCGTCGGCATCCTCCCTACCGGCGCCGACACGAATGTCTACAAGACGAGACCGATCGGCTGCGGACCGTACAAACTGGTCGAGCATCGTCCCGACGACCGGCTGGAGTTCGAAGCGTTCGATCAGTGGCACGGCGGCGCGCCGAAGATCAAGCACATCACCGTGCGCATCATCCCCGACGCTACGACGTGCATCCTGGAAATGCGCCGCGGCACGGTGAATTTCGAGGTCAACATCATCCCCTTCGAGAACGTCGCCGAGTTCGAGAAGAACCCCGACTTCAAAGTCGTGAAGAGCAACGGCTCCGTTTACCAATACCTCGCCTTCAACATGAACGACCCGGCGCTGGCGAAACCGCTGGTGCGGCAAGCCATTGCCCACGCCATCGACCGCGATCGGATCATCCGCGACATCCAGCGCGGCTACGCGCAAAAGACGGAGTCGATGCTCGCCGAGGGTCACTGGGCGCGCGCCGCCAACCTTCCTTCCTATGATTACGACCCGGTGAAAGCGAAACAGCTCCTTGCACAGGCCGGCTATCCGAACGGTCTCAATCTGGTCTTCAAGACCTCGACGGATGCGGAGGCGAACTCCCGGGCGCAGGTGATTCAGGACATGATGAAGAAGGCCGGCTTCAACGTCTCCATCCAGTCGAACGAGATGTCAACTTTCTTTGCCGACATCGGCAAAGGCAATTTCCAGATGTACTCGCTCTCGCGCAATGGAATCAGTGATCCCGATTTCTATTATGTCATCTTCTATTCGAAGAACACGCCTCCCAATGGCCAGAATCGCGGGTCATACGCTAATCCGCGTGTGGACCAGTTGCTGGTCGAGGGTCACTCCACCTTCGACCGCGCCAAGCGAAAGCCGGTCTACGACGAGATTCAGAGGATCATCGCGACAGACCTCCCCTACATTTCGCTCTACATGCAGTCCAACGTAGCGATCATGCGCAAGAACATCGACGGGTACGTGCAATATCCGGCGGGGTTCTATACGTCGATTCCGCAGATGACGATGAAGTAGATTGCGGGTCAGGTCTAAAGTCTAAAGTGCCGAAGACGATCGTCGCTAAGGCGATCAGGGCTCTTCGGCACTTTAGACATTAGACCTGACCCAGACTTTGGTCATGCAGACGCTGTACGGATCCTCGAAATACTGGGCGAACGGCGGGCAAGGCTCGAAGCCGAAGCGGCGATAAAGCTCGCGGGCGGGAGCGAAGGCCTCCATCGTGCCGGTCTCGAGGCTCACCCGTTCATAGCCGCGCCGCTTCGCCTCGTCGAGGATGTATTCAAGAAGCCTGGAAGCAACGCCTTTGCGCTGATGTGCTGCTGCAGTCCGCATCGACTTGATCTCGCCATGCGTCCTGCTCAGTTCCTTGAGAGCGCAACAGCCCAGCAGCTCACCATCCTGACGGGCACTCCAGAACGTAATGGCCGGATCGCGCAGGCCGTCGAGATCGAGCGCATGAATACTCTCTGGCGGAGAGTGTTCCGCCGCGCTTCGCAGATGCTCGCGTATTAATTTAACGATGTCCGGCTTGGATAGGTCGTCGATTTGGATATCCATGTCTACTTTGCTGTTCGCGCAAGTCCATCCGCACGGGAAGCACCGGCGACGAGATACATCACCACGTGTCCCACAATCATAATCATCGCGTAGGCCACGGCGTCTGCGACGATGGGAGCAACGCCTGGCAAAAAGACCATCCACTCCGGAAACTTCGCCGCGATGAAGTAGTCGCGCGGCGGTCCGATGATGGTCACGATCGCCGTCGAGATGACGAGCCCTTTCAATCCGAAGCGGCGTGCAATCCGCCACGTCACCAGGTAGATCGGCGAGCATGAAATGGCGACGCCGATCCCCAGCATCGCAGCCAGGAACGGCGTCGATGCGATTGGCATCAGCCACCACCCGGCCCACACGCAGAAAGCGACGATGCCCATCGTCACAAAGGCAACGGCGACCCCTCCCCCCGCTGCGCCAAGAATCCGGCGTGACGTCGCCCGCGTGAGGTAGGCGACGATGACCAATTCCACAAAGTACGCGCAGGTGATGAGCGTGAGTGGGTGGTTGGTCATGAGACTGTGGATGTGATTGTAGTGGCGGGTGTCGTTTGTCGGGAGTCGGGTGTCGGAGAAGACCGGAAGTCTCGCCGGCTCATTCGACTCCCGACCCCCGACAACCGACACCCGCACGCGGCCGCATCACCGCGATAGCCGACCCTGGCGCGATAAAAGACGATGCCGGCGTCTCAAGGTACCCCGCGATTTCCGGACCGTACAAGGCAGCGAGGTCCGCGTCGACATCCGCGACGCCGCCGGATACCGGCCATTGCGGGTGCGTAACCTGATATTCGATCGTCGACCCGTCGCGCTGGCGGGTGTAGCCCCAGTAGTGCTCGGTAATGAACTCTTCGAGTGATCCTGCATCCGGCAACGCAGCTGGACGATCCGCCGCAACCGCAAAGCGATGCCACCGGCCTCCGAGCAGCCAGGAGTACGACGCGGTCAATGCAGGCTCCAGCGCGACCGCATGCCGCATCGGCAGTGCGCGATACGGCTCGTTGTACATCGCACGCGCCACGAGCGCGATCGCATACCGCGGAACAAGCTCGCGGATAAAGACGACGCCGCGGCGCACCTCCTTCCCGACCTCGCGGCGGACGTAGAAGCGCAGGTTGACCTCTTCGAAGTTGCGATGAAACGGGATGGGGATGCCGAGGACTCTCGTGCGCAGAAACTGAAAGCCGACGAGACTGGCAAAGTAGCGACCCTGCCAGGAGTCGAGCGTCGTCCCGGCCGGAACGTGCGGCTGAAGCACCTTCGCGTCGACCTCGTAGTTGATCATCGCCAGGTTGTGCCAGGCGGCGGTGAGGAAGGGTGCGGGCTCCATGGTTGCCAGCCTACTATTTTCTTCGCGGGAGAACGGTCTCGCGAAGACACGAAGACGCGAAGCGGTTCTAACTCCGCATCTCCGCGCCTTCGCGTGACCAGTCTTTCAGGATGTGCGAAAGTACCCAACCTTGCAGAAACCCGCACAGCAGTTCGATCGCTCCCTCGTCGAAGGTCCCATCGTCCCCGCGGTCTGGAGGCTTGCCTGGCCGACCATGCTGCAGAACATCATCGCAGGCGTGCAGGGGATCATCGACCACGTGATGGTCGGGCACTACGTCGGCTACACCGGCAACGCCGCCATTGGGGTCAGTTGGCAGGTCATCCTCGTCGTCATCGTCTTCATCAGCTCCCTCTTCACCGGCATGGCCGTGCTCGTGGCGCGATTCGCCGGCGCGAACGAGCCGGAGAAAGTCAACCGCGTCGTCTACCAGGCGTTCCTGACCGCGCTGCTGATGTCAGTCATCATGGGAGTGATCGGCTACTTCGCCGCGCCTGCCCTTCTCGACATCATCAAAGCCGCGCCCGAGGTGCAGCATCAGGCGCTGCCGTTCCTGAGGGCGATGTTCGTCGGCATCTTCGGGATGATGCTGTTCTTCATGCTCAGTGGCGCCTTTCGCGCCGCGGGCGATGCCAAAACGCCGCTACGTCTCGGCGCGGCGATCACCGTCCTCACGATCGTCTTCAACGTCATCCTCATCCCTCGCCTGGGCACGATCGGCGCGGCGTACGGAACGATCGCCAGCAGCACGCTCGTGTCGGCCTACGGCGTGTGGCGCCTGTTCGCTCCGCACTCCGTCATTCGTTTCCGCAAGGGTATGGACCTCTCGCCCGACTTCAGCATCATCCGCTCGCTCTTCCGATTCGGACTGCCGACCGGAGTGCAGGGCATCGCGATGAACATCGGCGGCGTGCTGATGCTGCGCTTCATCGGCTCGCTGCAGCACAGCGCCGCGGCCCAGGCGGCGTACGCGGTCTGCTACACCGAGTTGTTCTCGCTGATCACATGGACGTCCGTCGGCCTCCTCGGCGCCTCTGTCACGATCGCCGGCCAGAACCTCGGCGCCAACAGACCCGACCGCACCCGCCTCGGCGTCGCCGTCGCCTCCCGAATCGGACTCGGTGTCGCAGCCGTGATCGGCCTCATGTTCATCCTGATCCCGAACGTGCTCCTGGGCGTATTCGGGATGAAGGATCCGCTCGTTACCTCGATCGGAACGCAGCTCCTCCGCTACCTCAGCGTCTCCGGCTTCTTCATCACCGTCGCGCTCAGTTACACAGGCGGACTACAAGGCACGGGCGACACGCGCAGCCCGCTGTACATCTCGATCGTGTCGCAGATCGTCATCCCAATCGGCATCTGCGCGATCATCCAAACAATGCGCCCCCTCCAACCCGCCGACATCTGGCGAGCCATCGTCCTCGGCCACCTAACCCGCGCCATCCTCAGCGTGCTCCGCTTCCGGCAAGGCAAGTGGCAGAACATCGAAGTGGATCTGGAGAGAGCGCCGGCGAACTGACAAATTAAGGCACTTTCAAAATGGGGTCAGGTCCACTTTTGAAAGTGGAGACACAACCGCTCCTCGAAGGTGAAAATGGGTTCACTTTCAAAAGTAGACCTGACCCCATTTTGAAAGTGCCGGCTTCTACCCCTTCTCGAAAACCCCCATCTTCCGGAACTTCTTGTACCTCTCTTCCGGAAGCGCGGCTGGTTTGAGTTTCTGTAGCTCCTTCAGCGCCTTTTCGAGATACGGCGCGAGGAGCTCGGCGGCGCGGGCGGGGTCGGCGTGGGCGCCGCCGTTGGGCTCGGGGACGATGTCGTCGATGATGTTGAGGCGTTTGAGGTCGATAGCGGTGATGCGCATCGCGGCGGCAGCCTCGGCGGCGGCGGAGGGGTTCTTCCAGAGGATCGCGGCGCAGCCTTCGGGGGAGATGACCGAATAGACGGCATGCTCCAGCATGAAGACGCGGTCGCCCACTCCCAGCGCCAGCGCGCCGCCACTGCCGCCCTCCCCGATCACGATCACGATCACCGGCACGCTCAGCATCGCCATCTCGCGGAGGTTGACCGCGATCGCCTCAGCCTGGCCGCGCTCTTCCGCGCCGAGGCCGGGGTAGGCACCCTGGGTGTCGATGAAGGTGAAGATCGGGAGATTGAACTTCTCCGCCAGCTTCATCACCCGCAGCGCCTTACGAAATCCTTCGGGGCGCGGCTGGCCGAAATTGCGGTAGATCTTTTCCTTCGTGTTGCGCCCTTTCTGGTGGCCGATGATGGCGCAGGGGATGCCGCGAAAACGTGCAAATCCGGCAACGATGGCGGGATCGTCGGAGAACTTGCGGTCGCCGTGAATCTCCGTCCACTCCTCGAAAAGGTAGCTGATGAAGTCGAGCGTGTACGGCCGCTGCGGGTGCCGGGCCACGAGAGTCTTCTGCCACGGCGTCAGATTGCCGAAGATTTCGTCGGCGACTTTGGTAAGCTCCGCCTGAAGCGCGACGACCTGGGCCGGATCTCTCTCAGCCGCCGTTGCTTCCTCGATCTGACGCCTGAGCTGGTTGATTGGCTCCTCGAACTGCGCCGGATCTAGACTCATAGGTGCGTGACCCTAACAGATGAACAGCATGCTCGCAACTGACGCCGAAGAGGCCGCCGCAGGGCGCTCCTCACTCGAAACCTGGGCCAAAAACGAGCACATGCGGCACGTGCCCTCAGCCGAATGGATGTCGTGGAAAGTCGATCAGGATCTCCGCCGCCGGACCGACATTCTCTTCAGTTCCTTCGATGGACTCCCCTTCGACGACCCACGCCGGCAGCCGATCGAGAACGAGTTTCGGGCGCTGTGCCGCTCCATCGACCGGCTCGCAGACTCCGCCCGGCACACGCGCAACAACCACCCGCCGCACGATCTGGCCGACCGCATCGCCTGGGGCCTCAATCAGGCTGTCTCGAGCCTCAATTCGCTCGATCCGCACCTCATCGGACGCCGTTATCCGTTCCACACCGGCGAACGCTCCAAGGCCGAGCCGATCTATGGCTCGCTGCTCGCCGTCATCCAGCACATCGACCGCGTGCTCACGCTGATCCGGACGATCGACCGGAACGTCGACGAGCATCTCCTCGATGGGCTCGTGCAACTGGAGACGCCGCTGCGCTCCCAACCGATCGCATGAGCATCCTCGACGCGGTCCGCCCGCTCTTCGACCACATGGAGTGGGCTGATGCGACCGTATGGCGCGCCGTTCTGGCGACTCCGTCCGCGGTCGATGATGCGGTCCTTCACGCGCGCCTGTACCACATCCACGCGACGCAGCATGCGTTCCTGCAGGCGTGGCGCGGCGAAGAGGTGATCTTCAGGAAAGCCGATGAGTTTCCGGGTCTCGATACCGTGTTCCGATACGCGCGCTCGTTCTACGCAGTCGCTCCCGAGTACGTCGCGGCGCTGGCGCCCGAGGCTGTCGATGCGGAGTTGGTGTTGCCATGGTCGGGCTACTTCGCGAAACGCGCTGGTTTCGCCGCGGCCCCATCGACCCTCGGCGAGACGCTGCTCCAACTCCCCTCGCATTCGACGTATCACCGCGGCCAGGTCAACATCCGGCTTCGCGAGCTCGGTACGACGCCGCCGCTCGTCGATTTCATTGCCTGGGTTTGGGCGGGGAAGCCTGCGCCCGATTGGGGTTGAAGATCTCACGCGAAGTCGCGAAGACGCGAAGACGCGAAAGTAGCCTTCGCGGCTTCGCGTGAAACAACATGAGATTCATAGCCCAAACCCTCATCCACACCACCCCCGAACAACTCTTCGCCTTTCACGAGCGTCCTGACGCCTTCGCGCTGCTCATGCCACCGTGGGAGAGATCGTGTGTAATCGAGAGCGCCCCGAACCTGCACGTTGGCAGCCGCGCCGTCGTCGACGCCCATATCGCGCCCGGCATCTCCATCCGCTGGGAATCGAAGCACACCACCTACGATCCTCCCCACTCATTCGAAGACCAACAGGTGCGCGGGCCGTTTCGGAGCTGGCGCCATCGCCACATCATCGAGCCGCATCCCGACGGCGCGATGCTCATCGACGACATCACCTACGACCCTCCCCTCGGCGTCCTCGGCCGCATCTTCGGCAAGTTCATCATCGAACGCCGCCTACGCCGCCTTTTCGCCTACCGCCACGCCGTAACCCGCGAGCACTGCGAAGCGGGCTGATAAGCGACGTCACCGCCCGAGCTTCGCAACCGTCGCGATGCCGCACCTCGGATCGGCCTCGGCATGCAAGGCCGTAAGCGGATCGGCAGCGACCCATGCGACATGTTGCGCAGCCAGTGACGCGCGCAACCGCTGCACCGCCATCTGGAACTGTCTCGGCGTTCCGATGTCTTCGATCTCACCCCACGCCGGTTCGAGATCCGGACGCGGGCCGCTCACCGACCATACGAAGAACGGCACGCCGACCGACTTTAGGTAGTTCCGTACTGCCAGGGGCTCCGCGAGGCTGCGATCGTGGCCGAGGTCAAACGTGCAGTCGACGATCAGCACGATGGCGCGGCGGCGTCCGTCGCTGACGGCCCGCAGGCCCGCGACCGCGACCGCATCCGCAAAACGGCGCTGACTGCGAGGCTCCACCGGACGAAGCGGAAAGTTCGCGGCAACGGCGTTGTAGGACGCCGTCAGCACGCCCGTCATTCCTACCTCTTTGGAAAGCAGCAATTCCGAAGTGTCGAAGATATTCGATGAGATATGTCCCGGTAACTCGTACCGGCGCACGATCGGCCAGGTGAAGCGCAACGTCGTGCCCGGATCGAGAGGCGTCTCCTTCCTTGCCCTGAGCGTGGCCTGCCAACTGCGGCCCGTGACATGGTCCGGATCGATGGCGGCAATGAATTCGCGCGCATTCGGTTCGCGGATGAGATACACCTGCGCCTCGGGTGTTTCGACAGCGCGCGTCTGCAACGGCACGCCATTCGCCGAGAGGCATCGCTCCAGGGTGGCGCTCTTTCCGCGCAGCTCTCCGGTGATGACGACCGGCGTCAATTCCGTGCTGATCGAGTCGCTTACGGCACCGCCGGTGATGACCACCTCCTGCCGCGCCAGGGCCAGATCGCTGAATCGCATCTGCGCCGAGATCACGTGCGGACTCGCGGGATCGAGCTTCGGCAACTGCGCACGAAATCCGGGTTCGACGTGCACGGGTTTGCCGTCGACCGTAATCGTCGTCAGCACCGGCTTGGCCGCATACACCTCTTCATAGCGCAGCGAAACGGAGACCGGAGTACCGCTCTTGTCGCTCTGCAGATCGATGGTGAGCTCGGCAGCGGGACGGGGAAGATTGATGAGTTGCGACACGCGGCCGGTCTCGTCGCCGTCACGATCATAGGCAACAGCAACCAGCTCATGCGGCTCGTAGGGCGGCCCGAAGTCGACGATGAGCGTCCAGGGAGCCGCCTTCAACACTCCCATGTCGCGGCCATCAAGGAGAAAACGGACCGAGGTCACCTCCGCCCCAACCTTCACCTGGACCGGTTGCTGGCCTCCGATCAGGCCGAGGTAGAGCGTCAGGAAGACGATCTGAGCGGGCACGCGGACATCTTAAGGGGTCACGTCTAAAGTCTAAAGTGCCGGAGACGATCGTCGCAAAGGCGTCACGCCGATTCGGCGCATGGGGTCAGGTCTAAAGTCTAAAGTGCCGAGGACGATCGTCGCTAAGGCGATCAGGCCCGTTCGGCACTTTAGACTTTAGACCTGACCGGCAATATCCCATGCACGCCATGCCATAATCCGCCCTTCTTTCCCCAGCATGACTATCGGCAGCGGCACGAAGCTCGGCGGATACGAGGTCGTCTCCCGCATCGGCGCGGGCGGGATGGGGGAAGTGTGGCGGGCAAAGGACGCGAAAATCGGACGCGACGTCGCCATCAAAGTTCTGCCGGCCTCACTCGTCACGGATCCTGACCGCCTGCTGCGCTTCGAACAGGAAGCACGCGCGGCCGGCACTCTCAACCATCCGAACCTCGTTACGATTTACGAGCTCGGTACGTTCGACGGGGCGCCGTTCATCGCCATGGAGTTGCTCGAAGGCGAGACACTGCGCGACAAGCTCGATCACGGACCGATTCCGGCACGCAAATCGATCGAATACGCGGTGCAGATCGCCAATGGTCTGGCCGCCGCGCACGAGAAAGGGATCGTTCACCGTGATCTGAAGCCGGAGAACATCTTCGCGACGCCGGACGGCCGCATCAAGATCCTGGACTTCGGTCTGGCCAAGCTGATGGCCCCGGCCGAAGTCCAGGACGATCAGACCGCGAAGCGCGGCACTGCGCCGGGAACGGTGATGGGGACGGCCGGCTACATGTCGCCGGAGCAAGTCCGGGCGATTGAGGTCGACCACCGTTCCGACATCTTCTCGTTCGGCGCCATCCTCTACGAGATGCTCTCCGGTCATCGCGCGTTCCGCCGCGACTCCTCGGTGGAGACGATGAATGCGATCCTGAAAGAAGATCCGCCGGAGCTGAGCGCATCCGGAGCAAACGTCTCCCCTGGCGTCGATCGCATCATCCGGCGCTGTCTGGAAAAGAGTGCCAGCGAGCGATTTCAGAATGCGCGCGACCTCGCCTTCGCGCTCGAAGGCCTGTCGGGCACGTCTACCCAGACTGCAATGCGTAGCGATTCTCCAAAGTCGTCGCGGCGCCCGCTCTTCCTTGCAGCCGCCACGATTGCTGCGCTCGCGCTGCTTGCCGCACTCTTTTTCGCGGGGCGTTTGTCGAAGCCGGATCCAACGCAGCCGGCCATGCGCCAGCTGACGTTCGGCAACGGCACGGTGCGCTCGGCGCGGTTTGCACCGGACGGGCAGACCATCGTCTACGGCGCCGCGTGGGATGGGGCGCCACTGAAGCTGTTTCAGCGCCGTCTGGATGGAGCGCAGTCCGTACCGCTCGATTACCCCAATGCGGACGTCCTTTCCATTTCAACCAAGGGAGAGCTGGTCATCTCGGTCGGCCGCGTCTTTCGGAACTGGCTGACCACTGGAACGCTGGCGAAAGCGCCCCTGCTCGGCGGCTCGTATCGCAAGGTATTGGATGACGTGAGCTGGTCGGATTGGCACCCGGGAGGCGACGGCTTGTTGATCGTGCGCCGCGTGAACAACGAAGATCACCTCGAGTATCCGATTGGGAAAGTTCTGTATCGCACCCCTGGATACATTTCCTATCCCCGCTTCTCCGCTGCGGGCGATCGGATTGCGTTCCTCGATCACCCTGCCTACGGGGATAACCGCGGAAATGTATCGGTGATCACGCTTGCGGGAAAGAAGACCGACCTTGCCCTCGACTGGTCGGGTCTGGAAGGGCTGGCCTGGTCGGCAAAGCCTGGTGAAATCTGGTTCACCGGGGCTCAAACGAACGGAAGCTGGGCGATCTACGCGATCGGCAGCAGCGGAGGAGCGCCGCGAGCGGTCTGGCGGACGCCGTCGAACCTCATACTCCACGATGTCGACCGGCAGGGCCGCGCTCTCGTAGCCAGCGCCGCCGAGACCAGCATCGTCCGAGGTCTGGGCCGCGGTGAACAGCACGATCGTGATCTGTCGCTGGGCTGGTCCGCGGTACGAGATGTATCCGCCGACGGAAAGAACGCCGTCGTCGTTACTTACGGAGGCGACGCCAGCCTCTACTACGATCTCTACCTTCACTCGCTAACGAGCGGTTCTATGACGCGTCTGGGAGAAGGAGAACCGATCGAGTTCTCGTCCGATGGGAAATGGATCCTGGCGGCGATTCTGAGCGCGCCGCCCAGGATCGTTCTCTACGGCACGGAGTCGGAATCCACTAAGACAGTGAATGTGGCAGGACTGCAAGTCAGCCAGTGTGCCTTGTTCCCCGATAATCGAAGAATCTTTCTGGTCGTCTCCAATGGCGCCAGAATCGATTACTACGTGCAGGACATCGCCTCGGGCAACCGGACACGACTCCCCCTCCAATACCAGGGCGGAGGGACCCCGCGTATTTCGCCGGACGGACTCAAAGTCGCTTTCCTTGGCCGGGCGATCAAAACATCTATCTACACAATCGCGGGCGAGCATGTGCGCGATATCGAGCAACCGAGCTATGCGGCGGCATGGACCTCCGACTCCCGTGGTCTCTTTGTGTATTCGCCGGACGAAGTTCCAATCAAGGTGAAGAGGTTCGATCTGGCCACCGGAACGGTCACGCCATGGAAGGAAATCGCACTGCCCGATCTCGCCGGCGCGAACGGATCACCCGATCTGGTCATGAACACGACTGGCGACGCATACGCGTACAGCTTCGCGAGAATGATGACCGACCTCTACATCGTCGACGGCCTGCGGTAGGCATGGGGTCAGGTCTAAAGTTGAAAGTGACCCGACATTAGTGGTGGGAAAGGTCGCCAAGAGCAGTGGGTCACTTTCAACTTTAGACCTGACCCCTTTTCGACTATCCCGCAACATCCCCCGGAGGAAACCCGAAGCTGATGCGGATGGCGGCGTACTCGGGGTGCACGGCGCCGGTGCGGGTGCGGATGATGAGCGGCGGCTCGATCCACGCTTTGCGGCCGGGCGGGAGGTCGGTGGCGCGCATGGCGGCGAAGAGGGAGATCATCGGAGGGTTGCCTTCTTTGAAGATGATGTCGCGCCGGCGGATGAGAACGAGGCCGTTGGCGCGCAGGGCCTCCTCGGCGAACGCAACGCCGGCGTCTTCGCCGGGCTGGCCTGGGGTCAGGTCTAAAGTTGAAAGCGACCCGACATTAGAGGTGGGAGAAGTCGCCAAAAGCGGTGGGTCACTTTCAACTTTAGACCTGACCCCCTTCCGTTGATTGCGCTTGTTCGCGAAGACGAACACGAAGGTACCGCCGGGGGCGAGGATTCTTGCTGCGGCGGCGGCGTAGTCGGCGACCGTTCCGCGCACTTCGATGCGTGCGGGGACAGCTTGCGGGTGCGCGGCGCCGGTGGCATCACTTACAGGCCAGTACGGGGGCGAGGCGGTGACGAGGTCGAAGGGGGCTTCGTTGGCGAGGATCGACTCGTCGCGAAGGTCGCCGAGGTAGGTGGTGAAGCGCCCGTCGAGACCGTTGTACCGGATGCTCTTACGCGCCAAGCGAAGTGACATCTCCTGCGCTTCGACTGTGCAGAATGTAGCACCGGGCAGACGCCATGCCGAGAGAATCGCCACGGAGCCGATGCCGGAGCCGAGGTCGGCGGCGCGGTCGACCCGAGGAGCCCATTGCGTCGCGTACCAGGCGGTCATGGCATCATCGGTCGAGTAGCGATGCCCCTTCTCGTACTGGAAGATGCGAAAATGACCGCAGAGATAGTCGAGCGACTCCCCCGGCTCAGGCTCAATGCCTTTCGGGGGAACCGGACCCGGCCGTCGCCAGCCCCGATACTGAGATTCGTCGTCGTTTTGCAATAAAAGAAACCCTTCTTCGCGTCAGACGTATCACGAAAACGGCTCGATCCTCGTGTCCCGGGACAGGTTTGTCCCGTCACGCGGGGCAAAATCAACAACCATCAAACCACTGGAGGCATCATTTGAAGGAAGCAGCTCGAAGACTGTCCACATCAATCTTCCTGCTTCTGACGATCACAGCGACCCTGCACGCGCAGGATCTCGCCTCGTTCGAGAAGCGCACCACCGTGCGCAAGCTCGACAACGGTCTGACCGTGATCGTCATGGAGCGCCCCGAGGCACCGGTCTTTTCGTTCACGACGATCGTGAACACCGGATCGGCACAGGAAGTCCCGGGGATCACCGGCCTCGCGCACATGTTTGAGCACATGGCGTTCAAAGGCACCGACAAGGTCGGGACCTCGAACTACACCGCGGAGTCGGCCGCGCTGGCGAAGGTCGAAGAGGCCTATGCCGCGTACGACCATGCCCGCCGCGATCCCGTCAGCCACGATGAGGCGAAGATCGCAGCGCTCGACAAAGCGTGGAAGGCCGCCATCGACGACGCGCAGAAGTTCGTCGTGCCGAATGAGTTCAGCAAGATCGTCGACCGCGCCGGCGCCGTCGGCGTGAACGCGTTCACCAACGACGACGAGACGACGTACTTCTACTCGATGCCGTCGAACCGCGTCGAGCTTTGGGCCTACCTCGACTCCGAGCGTTTCCTTCATCCCGTGTTCCGCGAGTTCTACAAAGAGCGCGACGTCGTTCACGAAGAGCGCCGCATGCGTACCGAGAGCACGCCGATCGGCCGCATGATCGAGCAGGCGCTGGCCACCGCGTTCACCGCGCATCCCTATGGACAGCCGGTCGTCGGCTGGCCGTCCGATCTGGAGAGCTTCTCGGCCACCGACGCCAAGGCCTTCTTCGCCAAGTACTACGTTCCGGCCAACATGGTCGTGGCCGTCGTCGGCGATGTGAAGACGTCCGAGGTCATGCCGATCATGGACAAATACTTCGGGCGGCTGCCGAAAGCGCCAGCACCCGATCCGCTCCGCACGATCGAGCCGAAACAGGCCGCGGAGCGAAGCGTCATTCTTCATGAACAGGCACAGCCGGTGTACTTCGAGGCCTACCATCGTCCGGCAGCAACCGATCCTGATTCGGCAACGCTCGACGCCATCGAGATGCTGCTGTCCGAGGGACGTACCTCGCGCTTGTATCGCTCGCTCGTCCGCGACAAAAAGCTGGCGGCGGTTGCCGCCGGATTCAACGGCTTCCCCGGACGGAAGTACCCGAACCTCTTCGCCTTCTTCGGCATCCCCACGGCCGGTCACACGGCCAGCGAGCTGGCGGAGCCGATCCACGCGGAGATCGAGCGGCTCAAGACGGAAGATGTATCGGCCGACGACCTGCAATCGATCAAAACGCGCACGAAGGCCGGGCTGTTGATGCAACTCGACAGCAACTCCGGACTGGCCATTCAACTCGCTACCTACCAGACCGTGTTCGGCGACTGGCGCGAGCTTTTCCGTGAGGTCGACAAGATCGACAAGGTGACGGCCGCCGACATCAAGCGCGTCGCCAACGCCACGTTCACTCCGGCCAACCGGACCACGGCCATGATCGAGTCCGTGAAGAAAGCCACTCCGGCATCGAAGGGAGACACGAAATGAAATCGCTTCGCATCCATGCGATCGCGGCGGCGACAGCACTTCTGTCCCTGCCGCTGATGGCTCAGGTTTCCGATTACCACGAGATCAAGACGCCGCCACTGCACCAGATCCAGATGCCGCAACCGAAGCGGGTGCAGCTCGCCAACGGCATGGTGATTTTCCTGATGGAGGATCACGAGCTTCCGCTGATCCGCGGCACTGCCCGCATCCGCGGAGGCGCGCGCGATCTCACCGCCGACAAGACCGGCATGGCCGGAATCTACAGTGCTGCCTGGCGGACCGGCGGCACGACGTCGAAGACGGGCGATGAGCTCGACGACTTCCTCGAAGCCCGCGCCGCTGCCGTCGAAACAAACGCAAACGAAGACGCCTCCAGCGTTCGCTTTCACATGCTGAAGGGCGACTTCGACGCGGTCTTCCCGATCGTCGTCGATGTCCTCGAGCATCCCGCCTTCCGCCAGGAGAAGGTGGATCTGGCCAGAACGTCTGCAACGACGGCCATCTCGCGCCGCAACGACGACGCGAAAGGCATCGCCGACCGCGAAATGTCCAAGCTCGGATTCGGCGCCGACTCGCCGTACGCGCGGGTAGCCGAGTACACGACCGTCAACAGCATCACCCGCGACGATCTGGTGGCCTTCCACAAACGGTTCGTCTATCCGAACAACATCATCCTCAGCATCGTTGGCGACTTCGACAGCGCGGCGATGGAAAAGAAACTTCGCGATGCCTTCGGGTCGTGGCCGAAGGGGCCGCAGGCTCCGACAGCCGCCCCCACCGGCGGCACACCGGCCAAAGCGGGCGTGTACTTCGTGGCCAAAGATGACGTCACGCAGAGCAACATCTACGTCGTCCACGGCGGTACAGGCGTGCTCAGAAGCAACCCCGATTACTACGCCATGCAGGTGATGAACGAGATCCTCAGCGGAGGCTTCTCCGGGCGCCTGATGAACGACATCCGCACGCAGCGCGGTCTCGCCTACGGCGTCGGAGGCGGGGTCGATACGACGTGGGACCGGCCGGGCCTGTTCCACATCTGGATGGGAACGAAGAGCGGCTCGACGGTCGAAGCGGTCAACGCGCTGCGCACCGATCTGGGCGATCTTCAGACGAAGCCGTTCACGTCCGACGAGCTGGCCCAGGCGAAGGAAGCGATCCTCAACGCGTATGTCTTCACGGCTGACTCGAAGTCGAAAGTCCTCGATCAGCGCGTGAACCTCGAGTTCTACGGCTATCCCGCCGACTTCTACCAGACGTATCCGGCGAAGCTGCAGGCCGTGACCGCTGATGACGTTGCGCGCGTCGCCAAAAAGTACGTCCAGCCCAATCAGGTCTCCGTCCTGGTCGTTGGCAAAGAAAAGGATTTCGACAAGCCTCTCTCCACCCTCGGCGCTGTAACTCCGGTCGATATCACCATCCCCGAGCCCGGTGCCAAGCCGGCAGTTGTTGGAGCCGGTGCGGCAGCCGCGGCCCCGGCGAAGCCAACGTCCAGCAGCCCCGAAGGACTGGCGTTGATCAAGAAGGTGCAGAGCTTCGTCGGCGGCAAAGCGAAGATCGATGCCGTCGTGGCAACGCACTCCATCGGCTCCATGCAGGCGCAGGGGCCTCAGGGTCCGATGGACGTGGAGATCGAAAGCATCGTGAAGTATCCCGACTACAGCCATCGCATCGTCAAGACGCCGATGGGCGAGATCAAGATGATTACCAACCCCGACGGGGCATACATGTCGGGCCCGATGGGCGTGCAGGACATGCCCGCCTCGCAGCGCGCCACAATGCGCAACGAGTCGCGCGCCGACATCATCTCCATCCTCAAGAACATCGATAACCCGAAGTACATCTTCACCATCGCCGGCACGGAGAAGGTGGGCACCGCCGACGCGCAAGCCCTCACCGTCGACGCCGACGGCGCCAGCATCAAATGGCTGGTCGACCCCACCTCAGGTAAGATTCTCCGCCGCATCTCCCAATCCCCTCGGGGCGAAGCGGTCACCGACTACACCGAGTGGAAAACCTTCGACGGCATCACCCTCCCCATCTCCTTCACCACCACCACCGCCGGCCAACCCAACGGCAAAGGCAACCTGAAGTCAATGGAGATCAACCCCACCATCGACCCCAAGCTGTTCGAGAAGCCGGTGAATTAGTCCTCGCGTAATTGCAACTCAAAGGGCCGCCGAAAGGCGGCCCTTTTGTTTGGAGCCGTGCGTCTACATCGTAGCGCCGACGGCCCCGTCGGCCGTACCGCCAGCGGCTCGCTGGCGACTGTCGACGCCAAACGCCGTTCCCGCTCCGAGGTAGAATGTCCTTTGGCGATTGGACGTTTCAAGCTGGAGAGGAAAACTGATGGCGAAGAATCAGGCTGCCGCTACCGCAAATGACAAGGGTATTACTCGCGACCGCTCGAAGGTGAGAGGGAGTTCCTTATCAGGCAAACTCAAAGACAAGGACAGCTCTTCGCGGTCCAAAGGCACTCGCCGCGAAATCCTCTTCCCCACCGAGCCCACGTCGATTCCTCGCGAAGAGATCGATAGAGCCATCGAACTGGTGATCTCACGCCGGAAGTAGCGCGTCGTCAATGCGTCATCCCGAGTACGAGCAAAACGTATTCATCAACTGTCCCTTTGATGATGACTACGCGCCGCTATTTGAATCCATCGTATTCGCCATCAACGACGCCGGCTTCCGTGCGAAGTGTGCACGTGAACGCCTCGACTCAAGCCAGGTACGGCTGCAAAAGATCGTGGAGTTGATCTCATCCTCCCGCTACTCGATCCACGACCTCTCCCGCACAATGCTCGACGCCACAAACGCGCTTCCCCGATTCAACATGCCCCTTGAGCTGGGTATCGACATCGGTTGCAAGGCATTCAATCCCGACTGCGCCGAGAAGTCCTTCCTAATCTTCGACTCGGAGCAGTACAGATTCCAAAAGTTCGTTTCGGACATCAGCGGCCAGGATATCCACCAGCACGGCAACAATGCCAAGTTAGCCGTCACGCGTGTACGCGATTGGCTCCGCACCGAGTCCGGCAGAATCGACATGCCGGGTGGCGCCGCGATCTACGACCGCTACGAGAGATTCCGAGCCGAGCTCCCCGCGATCTGCTCCGCATTGAAACTCGATTTTGGGCAGCTTACGTTCGCCGATTTATCCTACACGATCGCGCGATGGCTGAAGACTCCCCAGTGAGTGACGAAGGAACACGGGCGGTCACGTGGAGGACGATCTCTGAGAGCGGGTTGAGCATTCGCAGCGCGCGTAATTTATCGAGGGAGTTCGCGAAACTACCGGAGCCCGACCGCGCGACGGGTTCATGTGCGACGAGAATCGCTCCGGCCAATAGTTTCCAGCTCCGGCGATCGAGAATCCAGCCCGCTCGCACGCTGAGAAGCCTGCGCGGATCGCCGACAATGTCCATGGACACATATCGCGGCCAAAATCCTCCGCGAAAGGGGGTTCGGCGCTCCTCGAATAGCTCCTTGGATCTACCGAAATTAGGAATCGGCTCGCCGAAAATGTCCATGGGCATATTTAGGCAGCATCTTCAACTCGCGGAATAGATCCATGGACAAATACGGTAGTCACTCAGCACTACGGAAAGTGTCCATGGCCATATTTTAATTAGGCTATGGATATTTTCGATCTGGAATCAAGGCCTTGAAATTTGCCATGGCCTAATTTCGTCAGCCTCTTCGACTCGCTAAATAGATCCATGGACAGATATCGCACTCACCACGCACTACCAAAAGTGTCCATGGCCATATTTGAGATGCCCAACCACAATTTAAAGATCTGACTGCCAGACCTTAAATTTGCCATGGCCTAATTTCGCCAGCCGGAATGGTAATTTCATCTACTCCATGGATAGGTTCGGGTGTCAGATCGCTGGCCTATAAGTATCCATGGACATCTAATTGGTGTCATGACCCCTTCAAAAACCCGCTGATCCACAGATGAGCGCAGATGGACGCAGATAAAACCTACCTCGGCCGCTCCCGCACCACCACCCTCCCCGCTTTTGTGCCGGTGTGCTCGCCGTTTTGCAGCACCTGGGTGCCGTTGATGAAGACGTCGACCACGCCGGTTGCGAACTGCATCGGCTTTTCGTAGGTGGACTGGGCTCCGATCGTGTTCGGGTCGAAGACCACCACATCGGCGAAGTAGTCGGGGGCGAGCAGGCCGCGGTTGGCGATGCCGAGGTTTTGAGCTGGGAGGGACGTCAGGCGGCGCACGGCCTCGGCCAGCGGGATCACGTGCTCGTCGCGGACATACTTGCCGAGGAGGTTCGTGAAGTTGCCGTAGGCGCGGGGGTGGTTCGACGACTTGAGGAAGACTCCCTCGGGAGCGGAGGAGTCGGCGTCGGAGCCGAAGGAGACGTACGGCAGCGCGATCTGTTTGCGCAGGTTGTCCTCGGACATCAGGAAGTAGATCGTGCTGACCCGGGTGCCGTCTTCGATGACGAGGTCGATGGCCGCATCCTCGGGGGACACGCCGCGCATCTTCGCCACCTCGGCCAGCGTCTTGCCCGTGAGCGGCTTGAGCGCGTCGCTCTTGAAACCGACCAGCAGCACGCGGTCGGCGCCGCCGGCCAGCATCATCAGGTTCTCCCAAGTGTCGCTCTGCGTGCGCATCTCCGTGATGACGCGCTGGCGTGTGGCCGGATCCTGCAATCGCTTGCGCCACTCTTCGTAGCCGCCCGCCTGCACCCACGTCGGCATCGCCGCATCGAGGCCGGTCATCCCGGCGGTGTAGGTGTACATGTCGGCGGAGACTTGCAGCCCCGCGGCGCGCGCGGCGTCGACGTGCCGGATCAGCTCATCCATCTTCGGCCAGTTCGCCTGACCAGCAGCTTTGAGGTGGTAGATCTCGGCGGGAACGTGCCCCTCGCGCGCGATCGTGATCAACTCATCGACGGCCTCGATGAGGCGGTTCCCCTCGCTGCGCATGTGCGTGATGTAGATGCCGCCATGCTCGCCCGCGACCTTCGCCAACGCGATGAGCTCGCCGGTCTTTGCGAACGTTCCGGGCGCGTAAATGAGCGCCGAGGCGACGCCGAACGCGCCGTCGTCCATGGCTTTGCGCGTGATGTCCTGCATCTGCTGCAACTCGGCCGGCGATGGATCGCGGTTCTCGCGCCCGAGGACGTTGATGCGCGGCGTGGCGGCGCCGATGAACGAGCCGATGTTCGGCGTGACGCCGCGATGCTGTAGCCAGTCCAGGTACTCGCGAAGCGTTGTCCATTCGATCGGGTACCTGATGTCGGCCTCGGAATCGACGAACTCTTTCTTCATCGCCGGCGAGAGCGGTCCCATCGACTCCCCTTCGCCGAAGATCTCGGTGGTCACGCCCTGCTTCGTGTCGGAGAGCCCGCGGCCGTCAGCGATGAGCGACTCCTGGGCCTGACTCATGATGTTGATGAAGCCCGGCGCGACAGCGAGGCCGTGGACGTCGATCTCCTTCGCGCCGCGGCCTGGCACGTCGCCGATTGCGGCGATGCGGTCGGCGCGGATGGCGAGATCGCCCTGGATTGCTGGCTTGCCGCTTCCGTCGTAGAGCGTGGCGTGGCGGAGGACGATGTCGTAGTCGGTCTTCGGCGTCGTGGCGCAGGCGGCGAGGAGGAGGACGGCAAGTGCGAGAAGGCGTCTCATGTCGCGCACGAGCGTAACGCAGTCTCACGCGAAGCCGCGAAGGTCGCGAAGAAGAGCATCGTAAACATCAGCCCTTCGCGTCTTCGCGTCTTCGCGTGAGAAAGTCGTTGCGCCGCGCACAGAGACCGTGAGTCGGGCAGCCATCCCGCCCCCAAGCTCTCGGGCGGGACGCCCGAGAGCCCGCGGGCGAAGACGCCCGCACTCCTTACTTAATCACGACCGGCGGCGTCGAGACGTTTGTCACGGTCACCGTGCCGTTGCCACTCGAGACGACGCGAATGGGAATCGTGACGCGGCTGCGGGTCGCCGACACCTTCGTCGCCGAGGCCGCTCGCGTGACGACTGGCAACGTGGTCGCGGTCACCGTTCGCTGCCGCAAATTGGCCGCGACGTTCGGACTCGGGATCGCTGCGGACGACATCGTCGGAGTCAGCGTCACGCGACTCGAAGTCGTCGTGGCATTCGTAATCGTAGTTCCGGCGGTATTGTTTGCAGCCGCGTTCGGTGAGGGAATGGCCGCGGACGACATCGTTGGCGTCTGCGTCAGCCCGCTTGAGGTTGTGATGTTCGAGATCGTGGTTCCGGCGGCGCTGCTCGCCTGATTCGGAGACGGAATCACGGCAGACGACATCGTCGGCGATAGTGACGTGTTCGTCGTCGTTCCTCCGATGTTCGACTGCGTAACTGCCGGTCCTGCGGCGAACTGGCCGGGCGTTGCTGTCATCGCTGCGGTCGTCGGCGTGATGAGAGTGGCGCTTGTGGGAGCGGTCGTCCCAATCGTTGCATTTGCCGTGGCACCGCCGACCGAGGCAGCGCCTATGCCTGTGGGAGCGATGAAAAGCCCGGCGTCACCATCAGGGCCGCTGATGACGACCGGTGTTGCCGGCGAGCTGATCGACGCGTTCACGGTTACCTCTGGATTCGCATAAGCAGACGGCGGGATGAACTGGCCGGTGGGCGGCGTCGGTCCGGATTGCACGCCGGCGGGATCGATGGGCCCGAGGTAGCGCTCGCGTTGATGCGAGGCCATGATGGCGGCCGCGTCCTCAGCGCGATCGACGTTCGCACCGGGCGAGTAGGCACTGGTCATCGGCGGATTGCCGGACGTTCCTGAGGACGAGCCCGGCGTCGATGCCGGTGCGGCAGGCGGAGCCATGGAGGGCTGACCGTCGCCGGGTGTGTGATTGGTGGAGCAGCCGGACGCTGCCAGAAGAAGGATGAGCGCAGAGGTCGCGAGGCCTCCCGCTTGCTGCGCTTTCGTATGCATAGAGCCTCCGAAATTCAGAGGTTATTTAGAGCAACTGGCGAGCCAGGAGGGGGGTGGGGAGAGGGGGGTCGGGGGTGGGAAAAGCACCGGCTACCAGCCTGGCTCAGATTGGTAGCGCGCCGGAGCCGATAGCGCCGAAGCGCGGAGGCTCCGACACCCGACTCCCGAACCGCGACACCCGCGGAAACGCGACCCCCGCGTCAATCCACGTGAAAGATTTTCTTCAACGCGTCGACGTTCGGATCGATGAACAGGCGTCCATCGACTTCTACCGCTGGATCAGTGCCGAGGTGAAACGTCTTCGTGGTGAACTCCTCGGGGCGCGCAAGCTCGTGCGCGACATGGTGCTGCGTCAGAAAGCCTTCGATCAGGCTCGTCTTCTGTTTTCTACTTCCGGGGAAAAACCTTACAGTCATCCTCCCCCTCCCTTGCCACCCAGGTTCTTTTGAACTTCATTTTGGACGGATACGCAAACGGTATTCCTCTTTTCGCGTGCCGTCAAATAACGAATGAAGGGTAGTGAGCCGGACCCGACTCACCACCCGAGGGCGAAGGATCCGTGCGCAGCGCGATTTATTTCTTCGCGAACTTCGCGGGGAACTGCTCGATGATCCCGTCGCTCAGAACGTCGGCCATGCCGAGGATGTGTTTGACGACGCGATCGTAGTCTTTGACGCTGGCGGGGTAATCGCCCTTCAACTGATGCGTCGCCTCATCGAGAGTCTGATCGAGATGCATGAACATCGCTGACTGGAGCGTCGCTTCCGGCCAGTGCTTCGGATTCGCGCCGTGCAGGAACTTGGCGATGTCGATGGCATTCTCGCGCCAACGCTTGTTCTCGCTGGTGACCTTCGCGTTATCGCCTGCCTTGGCAGCGGTCACGATGCTCGCGGCGATGAGGATGTGGTCCTTCAGCAGTGCCGTCAGCTTGTTGCCGGCCTCGCGGCCATAGAACTCAGCGACCGCATCACCGATGTCAGCCTGGTTCTGCAACAGACGCTGTGTCGTCGCGTCCTTGTCCGGCAATCCCGCGGCTGCGCTGACGATGAAGAGCCGCGTCCAAGTGACGTGGTCTTCCCAAAGTTTTCGCATCCCGTCGTGAAACGCTTCCTTCGAGTCCGCATAGAGGATGCCGGGAGCGAGAAAAAGAACAGCAGTGACTAAAGCGATGATCCGCAGACTTCTGAACATGATGCCCTCCTTCTTGTGATTGCTTTGCGATCCTGACAACGGGGTGACTTGATCGTCAGGCCACGCGGGCTCACCCGTGAGCTCGGAGTTGCACCTGCGAACAGTCCGCTTGCCAGTCCGCAAATACTTGGGAGGGCAAACAACATGCCTATTTGCAAGGGAACACTTGCTGATTCTGGATAGCGATTTGCACCGCGAAGGCACCGAGGAGGTGCTTCCATGGAAAGTCGCGCAAAACTATTCGGTCATCCCATTCACCAGATGCTGATCGCCTTTCCGCTCGGGGTCCTGGGGATGAGCTTCTTCTTTGATCTCATCGCCATTGGAACCTCGCGTCCGCAATTGCATCAGGCTGCCTACTACATGATTGCGGCGGGCGTCGTGACCGGACTTCTCGCCGCAGTCTTTGGCCTCATCGACTATCTGGCCATCCCCGCAGGCACGCGTGCAAAGCGCATCGGCCTCCTGCACGGCGTTGGGAATGTGGTCGTGGTCGTCCTCTTCCTGGGAAGCTGGTGGCTGCGCCGCGGAACGATCCTCGCGCCCGGAAAGATCCCTGTCGCGATCAGCGGAGTCGCGGTGATTCTGGCGTTGATCACAGGATGGCTCGGCGGTGAACTCGTCGACCGTCTCTCCGTCGGCATCGATGACGGCGCGCATGTGAACGCACCCAGCTCGTTGTCGGGGCCTGTCACCAAGCGTTAGGGCGAGCGTCGAACTTCGCCGGAAACGTCCGCTTCGAGAAGTGGCGGGTATACTCGACGTGTTTCCATCGTTGCGTTAGGAGGCCATGATGAACCTCTCCCGCCGCGCATTCGCACGCGCCGCCGGCGCCGGCGCTGCCGCCGCCATCTTCTCCCCTCTCATCGCCGTGAAACCGCTGTTCGCCGTGCCGCCGCCTGCGGCCACCGGCGAGATCCGGCTCAGCTCGAACGAGAATCCGTACGGTCCCTCGCCCGCCGCGTTGGATGCGATGCGCGAAGCGTTCGCGAAAGCGTGGCGCTATCCCGACGAGTCGCAGGACGCGCTGGTCGACGCGATCGCGAAATCGCATTCCGTCGCGCACGATCAAGTCCTCCTCGGCGACGGATCGAGCGAGATCCTCAAGGTTGCCGCGGCAGCGTTCACCGGTCCGTCCAAGAAACTGGTCATGGCCGCGCCGACGTTCGAAGCGATCGGTGCCGCGGCGAAGATCAGCGGTGCGGAGACCGTCAACGTGCCGCTCGATGCGTCGTACGGGCATGACGTCGCGGCGATGGGCGCAGTCGCCGGCGCAGGCTTGATCTACATCTGCAATCCGAACAATCCGACCGGCAGCATCACGCCGCGCGCAGCGTTGCGCGGATTGCTGACGAGCGTTCCTTCGACGACGGCGGTTCTGGTCGATGAGGCGTACTTTCACTACGCCAGCAGCCCCGACTACGAGAGCATGATCCCGTTGATTGCATCGAGGCCAAATCTGATCGTGGCCCGCACCTTCTCCAAGATCTACGGCATGGCCGGCTTGCGCTGCGGTTACGCGGTCAGCTCGCGCGAGACGATCAAACAACTCGCCGCACAACAAGCGTGGGACTCGATGAACATCATGGCCATCACCGCCGCCCAAGCCTCCCTCGGCGACCGACAACACGTCATCGATGGCAGCAAACGAAACGCCGCCACAAAGGCAGACGTCGTGGCATCGCTCAAGAACCTCGGCTACGAGATCATCCCATCCGAAACGAACTTCATCATGATCAACGTCCGCCGCGATGTACGTCCGCTGCTCGCTGCGATGCACACCCACGGCGTCCACGTCGGCCGCCTGTTTCCCGCGCTGCCGCAACACATGCGCGTCACGATCGGCAAACCGGAGCAGATGCAGGCGTTCGTGAAGGCGTTTGGGGAAGTGGTGCGGGCGTGATCGTGGAGATACACCCATGGCCGATTACGACTTCATCATGAGCGGCGACTGGGCACATCGAAGCCGCCTGTTCGAGTCTCTGCCGCCTGAAGAAAAAGCAGATTTCGCGCGAACCCATCGGCGCCGGTGGCTTGACGCAAACTGGCAAGGACTGTCGGCCGAGCAGGTGGCGGCAATCGAAGAACAGATCGCGTTCATCAAGCCCGAACTCTACGTCTCGCCGAGGGATCCAGAGTTATTCGGGAAGGCTAAGGCTCTGGAGGAACAAGCGTTGGAGCTGTTCCCAAAACAGGATCTCTATCAACTCACTCTTCATGGAGAGCGCGCTGAAGTCCCTGGAAACTAGGCAGAAACTACGAAGCCCTCCTTCACGGCAAGAACGTCGACGAATTTTGACCTCCGCCCTTACAGCACCCGGGCGGGGACGCCCGAGCGCCCGCGGTCGAGACGACCGCACTCCTTGCACGACCGCTCCGTCACACCTACAACACCACCGTATACCCCAGCGTCGTGAGATCCGGCATGCGGTCGAGGTAGACGTGGCCGTCGGTGTGGTCGATCTCGTGCTGGAAGATGCGGGCGGTGAAGTCGGACACTTCCAGCTCGGCTGGATTGCCTTCGTGGTCGAGGCCGCGCAGGCGGACGCGTTTGTAGCGCGGAGTCTCGCCGCCGAGGAAGGGGACGCTGAGGCAGCCTTCCCAGTCGGTGATCGTTTCGTCGCCGATCGGTTCGTACGTCGCGTTGAAGAAGACGCCCGCGCCGACCTTCGAGATGCCGCGGCGTTTGGCCACTTTCTCCTGCACTTCGAACACGAAGATGCGCAGCGGGAGGTGGACTTGCGGGCCGGCCAGGCCGACGCCCTCGTACTCGTGCATCGTCTCGATCATGTCGTCGATCAGCGCGCGGAACTTGCCCGCTTTGATGTCGGCGACTTCGACGTCGGAGGATTTGAGCCGCAAAACGGGATGCCCGAGGCGGCTGACTTTGAGAATCGACATGGGAAGGATTTTACCCTGCCGCTTCCACGAGCAACGGCTGCTTTCGCATCCGTAGCGCGATGATGAACGCGATCGCCGTCAGGATCGCACTGCCGTAAAACGCGCCACGCGCCTGGGCCAGATCGTAAAGGAATCCGCACCAGATCGGCCCGATGAATCGCGCGAGCGAGCCGATGCCGGAGGCGAGTCCGAGCATGGTTCCATGCTCGCTCGACGGCGATGCTTTCGTCAGCAGTGACGTGAGCGACGGATACGTCAGCCCCTGCCCGACCGCGATGAAGAACGCGACCACGTACAACAGCGGCACGCGCCAGACGAGAGGAACGAAGGCCAGTCCGATCGTGAACGATGCTGCGCCGGCGGCGATGAGCGCCTTCTCGCCGAAACGCTTGGCCAGCTTCCCGATCAAGCCTCCCTGGATCCCGGCCACGATCACGCCCATGAACAGAAAGAACCACGACAGATCGGGCTGCGTGAAATGGAATCGATCGCGCGCGTGCAGCGTGACGCTGGTCTCCATGCCCGCCACCGCGAGCAGCGTGATGAAGATCGTCGCGATGATCGCCAGCAGCAACCCGTGCGTGGCCAGCCCACGCCAAACACGCTTGTCGAACTGCGGCGGGATTCCGCTGCGTGGCTGCAAGTCCGGCGGTTTCGACTCGCCGAGTACGAAGAAGGCAATCATCAGCGCGATGAGCGAAAGCGAACCGGCGACAGCTCCCGGAAGGAGATTGCCTGCCATGCCGTGGCTCGTTCCGATGTACGACAACACTCCGCTGAGGGGTGGCCCGAAGATGAAGCCCATCCCGAACGCAGCGCCGATGATCCCCATCCCTTTCGCGCGATTCTCGGGCGTGGTCTTGTCTGCGATGTAGGCCTGTGCTGTGCCGATATTCGCGCCGCCCGCTCCGGCGATGATGCGCGAGAGGAAGAGCAACGTGAGGCCGCGCGAGAACGCAAAAAGGAAGTAGCCGATGCAGCTCGCGGTGAGGCTGATGAGAATCACCGGACGGCGCCCGATGCGGTCCGAGAGGCGCCCCCACACCGGCGCGAAAAAGAACTGCATGATCGAATAGATGCCGACCACCATCCCCACCGTCGTCCCGTTCGCGCCGTATTCGCGGGCATAGAACGAGAGGAACGGGATCACCATCCCGAATCCGATGAGATCGATGAAAACCGTGAGGAAAAGGACGGCCAGAGACGTTTTCTTCATAGAAGGCGCGCGAAGTGTACTCTGTCACTCCGATGCGCAAACTCGTTCTATTCGACATCGACGGCACACTCATCAGTGACCACGGCGCTTCCCGCGAAGCCTTCGCGACGGCACTGGCGGACGTCTATGAATTTCGCGGCGATCTGCGCCGCTACGATTTTTCCGGCCGCACCGATCCGCAGATCGTGCGCATGATTCTGCACGACGACGCCCGCGCCGATGCGGACATCGATTCCCAGCTCCCTCTCTTCTGGCAGCACTACCTCGGCGGGCTCGCACGCAACGCGCCCGGCCGCGTGCGCATGCTTCCCGGCATCCACGAGCTGCTCGACGCCGTTTGTGCCGACGACGATCTGACCGTCGCGCTTCTCACCGGCAACATCGAGCCGGGCGCGCGTCTCAAGCTCGGTGCCATCGGCTTGAACGACACCTTCGCGTTCGGCGCCTTCGGCAGCGACTCGCCGCGCCGCGAAGAGTTGCCTCCGATCGCCGTCACACGCGCGGCGGACAAGACCGGCCATGCCTTCGACGGAGGTGACGTCGTCATCATCGGCGACTCCATCTACGACGTCCGTTGCGGCATCCCCCACGGCGCCACGTCGATCGCGATCGCGTCCGGGAAGACGTCCGCGGAAACATTACGCGCAGAGAACCCGGACCACTTCTTCGATTCTGCCGAGGATGTGGAGGGGATCGTCGCCGCGGTGAAGGGATAGGTTTGCGCTGCGCGCGTTGTCGGTTGTCGGTTGATTGCGCTTCGCGCGTTGTCAGCCGAGCCCTTGATCTTGGTCGCCCCATTTAGTCCGCATTTCTCACACGCTTACCCCACCTCTTCTCAATCGAGCGGCGCTCGAAGTCGGTCGAGAGCTCTCACTTGACCTCTTGCGCTCAAATCTCCAATCGAGCGCCTTCTCCCCCCGCGTTTTTTGCGGGGGGAGAAGGTGGCGAAGCCGGATGAGGGGGGCGTTGCAAGGCGGGACAAACACGTTGCTTGCGGGGCGTGACCTGATTGGGAAAGCTTCGCTGCTTCGTGGTGGTGCAACGTTGACGCGACAGTCAAACGCCCCCTCATCCGGCCTTCGGCCACCTTCTCCCCCACTGAAAAGCGTGGGGGAGAAGGCGCTCGGTTGGGAGCGCGGTGCCGGCAATTCCACTGCAAATGTAAGAAATGTGGGTTAGCGCGAAGCGCATTCGATCTCGCCTTCTTCCGACAACGCGCGTAGCGCAATAACCCAACGCGCGAAGCGCATCTAACCGACAACCGACAACGCGCGCAGCGCATCGATTACACTTCGCGCGCCAGATGAACCACTACCTGCTGCCCCTTCTCTTCATCGCCATCATCTACGTCGCGATGATCGTGATGAACGAGCGCTATCGCCTCTTTTCCAGCGATCACTTCTCGTCGAATGTGACGAAAGTCGTCGCCTACTTATGGCTGGCGCTGCTCATGTTCGGGCTCAGTACGCTGGTCGTCGGCGCATCGCTGCGGGTGCCAACGGCGCGAGACTTATCGCACGTTCCGTTTTACTCGCTCTTCGGCCTGCACGCGATTCTGATCGTCTTCCTCGCCGGCTGGTGGCTCCTCACGAAGCGTCCGCCCCTCGGCGAATTCTTCAGCATTCCGCGGCGCGGCAACGGTGATGCGGTCCTGACCGGATTCGCGGTCGGCGTCGGCGGCTGGGCCGTCACGCTTTCGGTCGCACTGATCATCGCGCTGCTCCTCATGGCGTCGGGACTCATCCCGAAACATCCGGCGCCGTCGCCGATGATCGGCTGGATGGCGGCGTTGCCATTGTGGAAGAAGGCGACCATCGTCCTCTCCGCGATGACTGTGGAAGAGGCATTCTTCCGCGGGTGGCTGCAGAAGCGGATCGGCGTCATCGCCTCGACTGCCCTCTTCGCCCTCGCCCACTCCGGCCTCGGGCAGCCCTTGCTGCTGATCGGCGTGGCCGTGATCTCGCTGATCATCGGCTTCACGTTTTACCGGACGAAGAACCTCATCCCAGGCATCATCGCGCACGGCATCTTCGACGCGGTGCAGCTCTTCGTGCTTATCCCGGTGGCGTTCAAGATGTCGGGAATGGGCGCGCCGTAGATTCCGAATCGGAGCCGGACGCGGTCAGCGGCCGGCAGCGTGCGACGAACGCGGGAAGCGGCGCCGCAACGACGCGCTTCGTGCAAACCCTCACCTTTGGCGCGGCATTGGCGGGTGTCGCCACGGCCCGCACTGGCGTCGACTGCAGAGCCGGACGCGCGCTGCTTTGCGTCAGCACGGTCCGGCCCTGCAGATCGATCGCGGACTCGAGAACGAACGTTGTAATCGCCCGGATCGCAGCGCGTTTCGGATTCTCGGGAAGGTGACAGGCCAGTACCAGAGAAGGTAGAAGGAGGAGCGCCGCCGTTCGTCTCACATAGCCTATGACGATCATCGCGCGCGAAGGTTTGGTCCAAAAGTCGCGTCGTGACGAGGTTGTAACAGCGGCCAAGGAGTGCGAGCGTCTCGCTCGCGGGCACTCGGGCGTCCTCGCCCGAGTGCGGTCAGGGCGGAGGTCGAAAATCTGCCTGCGTGAAGTACGGCTTCGTGATTCTCGCCCGCACAAGCTCCTGGCGCTCCGGCATCCCCCTCCCGGAATGTAGAATCCCGCCGTGACCTCCACCCCTGCGCGTGAGCGGATCGTTCTGATCGATGACAGCACGAACGATCTGGAGGTGACGCGCCGCTTTCTGGAACGCCGCGGTTTCGACGTCTCGGCGGCGACATCCGGCGAAGAGGGACTGGCGCTTGCCCAGGCCATCACCCCTGCCGCCTTCATCGTCGACTATCGCATGCCGATCATGGACGGCTTCGAAGTCACGCGACGGATCAAAGCCGATCCGCTGCTGCAGACGATTCCGGTGCTGATGCTGACCGGCGCCGAGTCGTCGCAGACGGTCGTGGAAGGGCTCGAAGCCGGCGCCGACGATTTCGTCACCAAAGGCTCTGACACCGAGGTGCTGTTGGCGCGCCTTCGGGCACTGCTGCGCGTGAAGCGTTACCAGGACCAGCTCCGCAAATTGAATCAGCAGATCACACGCGACCTGCAGATCGCCCGCCGCGTTCAGGAAGCGCTCGTTCCGAACGGCACCTTCCGCGGGCCGCACATCGAGATCCGCTCGGCCTACATCCCAAGCGAAACGCTCTCCGGTGATTTCTACGACTACTTCCTGCAGGACGAGTTGATGTACCTCTTCGTCGCGGACGTGTCAGGGCACGGACTTCCGGCCTCGATCCTCGTCGCGCTGCTCAAGAGCTATATCCACACCGAGGCCGACGCGCTCAAGCCGCTGTCGTCGTTCATGGCCAGCCTCAACGACTTCCTCTTCAGCGTTTCGCTTCCGACGCAGTTCGCTACCGCGCAGCTCTTTCGCATCGATGCCGCCGGCAATCTCGTCTATTCGAACGCCGCGCATCCGCCGTTTCTGCTGTTCCAGCGCAGCAGCGGCCAGACCCAGATCCACGAATCGGCCAGCCACCTCCTCGGCGCGATGCCCTCGATGCTCTTCGAAGAGCAGCGCCTGCAGGTCTCCCCCGGCGACACGCTCTTCGTCCACACGGATGGTCTGACCGATCGCCGCAACGAGTCGGGCGAGTTCTACTCGATCGATCGCATCATTGCGCTGCTGAACAACTCAGGCGACGCCGACCTCAACACGCTCTACGACCAGATCTACGAGGACGTCTCCACCTTCGCCGCAACCGAGGAGATGCGCGACGACATCGCGTTCGTAGTCACGCGATTCCACTGAAACGAAAAACGCGGAGGCCGCACTCCGCGCCCTCCGCGTCTCCGCGTGAAATGCTTTTCGAAACGAACCTCAATACCGATAGTGATCCGCCTTGTACGGCCCTTCCGGAGGCGTCCCGAGGTACTTCGACTGCTCGGCAGACAGCTTGGTCAGCTCGACGCCGAGATGGGCGAGATGCAGCCGCGCCACTTCTTCGTCCAGTTTCTTCGGCAGCACGTACACCTTCTTCTGATACTCGCCCTTGTTCTGCCAGAGCGCGAGCTGCGCCAGCACCTGGTTCGTGAATGACGCCGACATCACGAACGACGGATGCCCCGTCGCGCACCCGAGGTTCATCAGCCGCCCCTCGGCGAGAATGAGCACGCTGTGGCCGTCGGGAAAGACCCACTCGTCGTACTGCGGTTTGATCGTCACCCGCTCGACGCCGGCGAACTTCTTCAGTCCCGCCATGTCGATCTCGTTGTCGAAGTGGCCGATGTTGCTGACGATGGCCTTGTTCTTCATCCGCGACATGTGGTCGGCCGTGATGACGTTCTTGTTACCGGTAGCGGTGACGAAGATGTCCGCGCGGTCGACGACCGACTCCAGCGTCCGCACTTCGTACCCTTCCATCGCCGCCTGCAGCGCGCAGATCGGATCGATCTCGGTGACGACGACGCGTGCACCCTGCCCGCGCAACGCCTGCGCGCAACCTTTGCCCACTTCGCCGAATCCGCAGACGACCGACAGCTTGCCGGCGATCATGACGTCGGTGGCGCGATTGAGGCCGTCGACGACGGAGTGGCGGCATCCATAGATGTTGTCGAACTTCGACTTGGTGACGGAGTCGTTCACGTTGATGGCCGGGAAGAGCAGATCCCCCGCCTCCATCATCTGATACAGCCGGTGTACGCCCGTCGTCGTCTCCTCGGAGACACCTTTGATGTCGGCCGCAACCTTCGTCCAGCGCTTCGGGTTGCCCTTCGCCTCGGCACGAAGAAGATCGAGGATGACGCCCCACTCCTCCGGATCATCCGCAGGATTGAACTCGGGAACGTGTCCCTTCCCCTCGAACTCAGCGCCCTTGTGAACAAGAAGCGTGGCGTCGCCACCATCATCGACGATGAGGTTCGGCCCGCCGCCATCCGGCCACAACAGCGCCTCGGACGTACACCACCAATACTCCTCGAGCGTCTCGCCCTTCCAGGCAAACACCGGCACGCCGCGCGGATCGTCCGTCGTCCCGCCCGAATCCGGACGCCCGACGACAACCGCCGCCGCCGCATGATCCTGCGTCGAAAAGATGTTGCAGCTGACCCAGCGCACATCGGCGCCGAGGATGGCCAGAGTCTCGATGAGCACGCCGGTCTGCACGGTCATGTGCAACGACCCCATGACCCGCGCCCCCGCCAACGGCTTCGACTTCCCATACTTCTCCCGAACCGCCATCAGCCCGGGCATCTCATGCTCCGCCAGCCTCATCTCGTTGCGCCCAAGCGCCGCCAGCGAGAGATCCCGAACCTTGAACGGCTCCCGCCCCGCCGCGCGGGACGCCTCAAACGAATGCGTAACTTCCAGTGTTGCAGTCATGCGAATGTGTTGCTCCTTCGAACATTACGAGGCCGGCAAGAAAGCCGTCCATCGGTGGGATGAGGATTGTAACGCAGGGGCGGGGGCAGAGCCCCGCATCACCGAGTAAATAGCACTGGACCACTCGAAACACCGAGTTGCGAGGGTATCCATTCTATGACACGCTGCGTGCCACGAAATATGGGAGCGATGCATGACACGTCAAACCATCCGCAACCTTCACGTGCCATTGCCCGAAGAAACGTACGACCAGTTGAAAAGTGAGTCGAACAGGGCTCATCAGCCGGCAACGACGCTGGCACGGGAAGCGATCAGCCATTGGCTAGAAGAACGTCGCCGGAGCCGGCTCGCGGCGGACATCGAGACGTACGCCAGAGAGCATGCAAACACGGCCGCAGATCTTGATGCCGATCTCGAGAGGGCTACGCTAACGCATCTGAGAAATCCAACACCGGGAAGATCTCGCCGATGAGGCGGGGAGACGTCGTCTGGGCTGATTTGCGCCCACGATCGGGATCCGAGCAGCAAGGGCGACGCCCTGTCATCGTCGTCTCCCACGATGGATTCAATCGAACGCCAGCATGGCGGTCGGTGATCATCGTCCCGGTGTCGACATCTCTTAGCCAGGCAGCGCGAGGTCCCACAGCGGTACCTCTTGCGGCAGGGATTGGCGGTCTGCCTGCCGAAAGTGTGGCCCTCTGCCATCAAGTGACGACACTCGACCGGTCGAAGCTTGTGGAGCCGATTGGACGACTGCCGTCCGCGGATCTGACTCGCCTGGCGGAGGGCCTCAAGGCTGCCCTGGATCTGAATTCTTGAAGTGACCGTTTCAGCAACCGAGTTTAGGGCGCGATGCCTTGAGATCCTTCGGGAGGCCGAGCGCGATCGAAAGGTCGTCGAGATCACGCGGCGAGGAGTTGTGGTTGCACGACTCCTTCCCGCTGACGCCGATTCGCGAGTCAAAGCCGGCCGCGGGAACGACTTCGCGGCTCTGGAATGCTTTTCGGACCACCCGAGCAATCCGTGCTCTCCCCCTTCGACGTCAAAGGAATCGACCTCGGCCTGAAACGCGAACAGATCCTCAGCGCCATCCATGACAGTCGAAGAAAGTGAGTGGTTGCTCGCTCGTACACCGTCCCAGTCCCGCGCTGACCGCCCGATCCGACCACCGAGGCGGGACGCCTCGATGGCCGCGGGCGAAGACGCCCGCACTCCTCGGAGTGCGGTCGTCTCGACCGCGGGCACTTGGGCGTCCCGCCCGTGTGCGGTCAGGGCGGAGGTCGAAATTCGTCGACGTTCTTGCTCACGTTCCATTGCTGTTGCGCGGATCCAGGCGTCTTCTATCCCGAACCGGTCGCAGCGGATTTGACGGGCTTGGACAGCCCGCGACGCAAGGCTGGGACAGGCGAAGGCAGGGCCACCAGGACAAACCACCCTGCTGACGCGTTTTGCCAACGAAAATCGCATTCATCCGCGGTGCTAACCCGTTTTTTGGACGAGAATCGCGTTTTTCGCCTGAAAATCGCGTTCATCCGCCGTGCTAACGCGTTTTTTCGACGAAAATCGCGTTTTTCGCCCGAAAATCGCGTTCATCCGTCGTGCTTACGCGTCTTTCGCCCGAAAATCGCGTTTGTCGATTGAAAATCACGTTTTTCCTCCGAAAATCGCGTTCATCCGACGAAAATCACGTTTTTTGCCTGAAAATCACGTTTTTCGCCTGAAAATCACGTTTTTCGGGTGAAAATCACGTTTCTCCGCCGAAAATCGCGTTGGTCGCTGACAATCACAATTTATCTGTGGAAAAACGCAATCGCATTGCTGTAGCCAACTTGTAACATTTGTACCCCCTTTTTCCGCAGACCACCTACGTCTAAGGTACAGAAGCGTTGGTGATGTCCGCCTTCGCTTCAAAGTTTAGGGGCTTTTTGGTCGCAGTGGACCGGCCCCGGCGGCCAATGGACGCGATAGTGCTCGAGTGCCGGCCATCGCGTCCCTGCGGGAGTCGAGCTGCGCTCCTCCTGCCGTGAGGCGCCCGAGGTCCGGCCGGACTCGGGATACGACAACCCGGACGCGGCGGCACATCGCCGTCCGCTCCAGCCGGTAGGCCGCCTGCCATGTGCTCGACCTTCCAGCCATACCCGCCCCGAAAGGGCAGAAGGAACCATCATCATGTCTGAGATTACACAACCCCCGAACAACCCCGCCACGGAGGCGGGAGCAACACCGGCGCTTTCGCCGGACGAAGTGGTTGCACAGTTGCGCGCCTTACGGCAACAGATCGGCGAAGTCACCCCACTGACGAAGCAGCAACGGACCGCGCTGCGCGGTCACGCGGCACTTCCGAACGGTGTGGTGCAGGCGTCGATCAACGCCCTCGGCGCCTCCAACGATGTGCAGCAGGTCCTCGGACAACCCGTCGACGAGGCGCGGCAACTGGCCGAGGATGCGAACCGCTGGATCGCGGTCGAGGATGAGCTGCGTGCGATGCTCAAAGGCGTCGCCGGAGCGAACCTCATCCGCCGCCAGAGGGTCGGTCTTCTTTCCGTGCAGGCTTATGCCATCACCCAGCAGTTGGTGCGCGATCCGCGCAATGCCGGACTGCTGCCGCATGTGGAGGAGATCAAGCGTCAGAGGAGCCTCGGCCGCCGGAAAAAACCGGCCAAGCCGGCGCCCCAGCAACCGCCTGCCGCCGTAACGTCGCAACACCTCGATTCGTAGTAGTGCATAGAGGTGCACCGGGCGCGCAGTACGCGCGCCCGGTGCTTTCCTTTGCTTTCCTCGACGACCATGGAGAACGTCATGAAGAACCCCTATGAAGAAGAGGCGGCCCGCTACACGGCGGCGCTGCAGGCCATCGGATCCGCGATCAACGAGCTCGCAGCCACGGCACCTCCGCCATCCGGCCCACAAAGCCGCCGCGCGCGCAAAGTAACCCCCGCGGTCATCCGCCGCTGGATCGCAGACCTGCGCTCCGGAAAGATGCGCCCAATCGATCCGTTAAAAGACCCAAACATCCTTGCGGACGAGCTCGAGGGAGAGCTGAAGCTCATCGCCGTGATGGAGCATGCCGGCTCGATGCTCCAACGGATGAAAGGCTCCCTCTTGTCGACGATGGAGACGAAGGCAGAGAAAACGCTCGGCGAGGCGATGATCGTTTTCCGCGAAGCCCGCGAGCTGGCGCGCACCTCGGACGATGAAGCATTGAAGGAACGCGTGCGCCTCATGGACCGCGCCCTCGGGCGAGGGCGGAGACGGTAGGTTCGTATCCGCAGATGACGCAGATGGGGGCAGATGAGGAGGGATCATCTGTCTGGGCTCCATCCTCACGAATGTGGAACAGCAACAGAATCGCCCTGAACGCTTCGTGGTGTTCGGCTTGGCTACGGATTGTGGTCGATTCCCATCTGCTCGGCCACCGCGATCACGCGATCAAGGTTACCGACGACGGGATCATCGACTCCGTTGATGGCAGCGCGCGAATCGCGGAACTGCGGCAGCCGCAAGTAGGAGACCGCATTCGTGTAAAAGAAGGCGTCCGAATATGACGAGAGACGCGGATCCGCGAAAGCGGCAGCGAAATCGTGAAAATACTCCTGGTGGTTATTGATCTTCTCGATCATGTGCCAGTCGGTCCCGTACATGATCTTCTTCTCGAGTCCCGCCTTCGCAGCGATAAGCCCGGAAAGACGAGCGATGAATCCCTCGCGCACGGCGGGATCAAGGATGTGATCGTGATAGCCGAATTCGAGATAGACATTGTCGTAGCGCGTCGCAAGTGCGACTGCCTGGGCAGCGTAGGAGCCATCCCACGGCGCGAGCCCGAACCACGGCTCATCGCCGCCGGCGTGACCGAGGCAGAGGCGCAGGCTCGGGAACCTGCCTAGCACATTCGCCCAGTAAGTCGGGTTGGAGTTAGCGCCGCTACCGGGAGTGGCCTCCATCCCGGTGGGCGTGCAGTGTGCGAAAAGCGGTGCGTCGCGGTGGACGAACTCCGTGTAGAGAGCATCGTGGCGCGCCTCGTCGGGCCGGTACCCATTCGGAGGATAGAACTTCACGCCCACGGCATCCGTGTCGTCAAGTGCGCGGCGCACGACGTTCAGATCGTTCGGACGATCCGGACTGTACGCGACGAAGGTCAGCAGACGGCCACCAGACGCGTTGACAAGCCGGCGCATCCGAGGCAGTTGGTCATTGACGAAGTCGTAGTAGCAGCGTCCATGCTGGTAGTAAGCCTCCATGTCCATCATGTGGTGAATGAACAGGTGAACGTCATCGCCGTAGGTAGCGAGTAGCGTCTGCATGATGACCCGCTCGCTGTGTGTCAGAAAATTGAACCAGCGCAAGTACTCGGCGCCGGTCTCGAAGATTCCGGACGCCGGCTCCATGCGCGAGAGTTGCCCGTAGAGAGCCGCAAATTGCGGCTCAACATCGGCGCTCTCGACATGATTCATGGCCAATGCTTGCAACTCGCCCACATGAAGACCTTGCATCGCCGCAAGAGCGACGCGAACGTTGGGATGATCGAGCGCCACGCGAACATCGGGATCATCGATCAGCTCCTTCGGCGTTCCGGAAGCGAGTTGATCGATCGCCTCCCCGGAGGTTTGCGCGTGGACCGCAGGCAACTCATCCGCACCCTGAGCATCGGCAGCTACCGCAGCGGCGAAAAGCGGTGCCGAGGGCTCGATGTCGTCGCCGGTCCGCGCGTTGAGAACTTTCGCCAATCCCTTTGCAATCAGGTCCGGGACACCACGCGAGCGGATGATCCCCTCCACCGGAAGGTACCGAACGTTGAAGACGTGTGTGTGCATGTCGATGCGCTGGGTGGGCATGGCGTGCTCCTGAATCGGGTAGATTGGGCTACTCTGCTAGTGTGACGGACGGTTGACGCGCTTTCCCTTTCCGACGGTCCCGGACCAGCGGACTCACGAACCGAACATGGGGTCAGTGCACGACAAGCTCAGTCTCATGCAGCAACTTGGGGCGATTCCGCCGTAGGACCTTCGCTTCACAGAACCACAGAGACACAGAGCACACGAAGAACCTCCTCTGCGTCTCTGTGGCTCATCAGTCCTCACGATTGACGCGATCTCCCGCAGTGTGTAGACTGCGCATGCAACTGAGACTCAGTCTCAGGCTATTGCACCGAAGGAAGCCCGCTTGCCCACCAACAGGAACATCGCACATCTGAGAATCTCCCTGCTCTTCATCGTTTTCATCAGCGCCGCGCGCCTCGGCTTCGCGCAGGAGAATCCCTACTTCATCACCTACACGCATCACATGGAGGAGCCTGGGAGTCTGGAGGTGGCGCTCAATCCGGTTCTCGGCAATCCCAAGGGGGGCGCGAAGCACTTCCTCGCCTCTTCGCTCGAGTTGGAGTATGGGGTGAACGGTTGGTGGACGTCCGAGTTGTATCTGGATGGGCAGAAGACGCGGCCTGACAGCGCATCGTTCACCGGCTATCGATTCGAGAATCGCTTTCGCCTCCTGATGAAGGAGCACGCTGTCAATCCTGTGCTGTATGTCGAGTATGAGGACATCACCGGCGCGGACAAGATCCTCAAGGAGATCGTAGGCTTCGACTCGTTTCGGGATCTGTTGGAGCCGGCCGAGGATTTGCGTCATGAGAAGAAACGCGAGGTGGAGGCGAAGCTGATTCTCTCCAGCAACCGGCGCGGCTGGAACTTTGCCGGGAATCTCATCGCGGAGAAGAATCTGAATGGCGATCCGATCGAGTTCGGATATGCCGCCGGCGTCAGCCGTCCATTGGTGCTGGCCGCAACTCCCAATCCCTGTTCTCTCTGCGCCGAGAACTTCACGCTCGGCGTGGAGCTTTACGGCGGCCTCGGCGAGCAACATGACGTTACACTCGCCGGAACCTCCCACTACATCGCCCCGACCGTCGCGTGGAACCTGCCCAACGGCGTGACCTTCCGCTTCAGCCCATCGTTCGGAATCAACGGCAACAGCAATCGCTCGCTCGTGCGTTTCGGCGTGGCTTACGAATTTCCGGTGATCGGTGCAAGGAGTCTCCAATGAAATCAAATCCATCGATGTGGATCGCGTGCATCGTTCTGTTTCTTGCTGCCGGTTGTGCCGTTGAGCCGGCGAAGGCCCCGGTAACGGCGGAGCATTTCTCCAGCGACGTTGCCGCGGGCGGAAAACTGTTCACGCAGCATTGCGCCTCATGCCACGGAGCGGGCGCACAAGGGACGACGCGGGCGCCGAGCCTGCACACCGCTTCGGTGCAGATGATGTCCGATGATGCGCTCGTCCAGTTTCTGACGGACGGCGATCTGCGGAAGGGGATGCCGTCGTGGTCGAGGTTGCCCGAGGAGCGGAGGTGGCAGTTGACGAGGTTCGTGAAGTCGTTTTCGGGGGCTGGTGCAAACCGTTTGAACCACAGAGACACAGAGATCGCAGAGTAAAGCGACTCTGTGTCCTCTGTACTACTAACTAATAGATTCTTCTCCTGACGCGAAGGTTTTCATGCGGCGATGGGGGTGAGTTGGCTGATGGTGGATCGAAGCGCAGAGAGGATTGCGGTGGTGATCTTGCGGCCGGATGTG